>Ga0105091_10000129_pt1 | contig 27024 bp, 18 predicted proteins | sample PPLLak1March2015_FD_87022 | JGI IMG/M metagenome (GOLD analysis project Ga0105091, IMG submission 87022) | Freshwater sediment microbial communities from Prairie Pothole Lake near Jamestown, North Dakota, USA - PPLs Lake P7 Core (1) Depth... | ecosystem: Environmental > Aquatic > Freshwater >... | reverse complement strand
CATTGATGAACGCGATGGCATCAGTCTTCGCTTTATCAAAGCGGCGCCGGTCTATCGAATCCCCATCGTAGGTCGTTTTCCCTTCGCTGACCGGGCCTTCCACCAATCGGGGTTCCATTTCGAGCAGAAGCAGCAGCATCTCAGCTGCAGAAAGGCTGGTCTTGTTGACGACCAGAAACGTTTGCCGGCCGGCCATCTGATCGGCAACCATTCTCCGATCCACTTTGGAGCCGGGCAGCTGAGGTTGGTACAAAGCCATCAACTGGCTGGCGGTAACGAACCGAACAGCAGGGTTGGCAAGAGCGTGTTTCACGTATCGGTTCAGGATCTGGTGGCAGCGCTCCGAATCCTCCTTCGTCCGTACGTGGGGACGTTTCCATTCGGCAGGGGCCGGGTCCGCTCCATGGCTGAAGTTCACGCCGTCCCAGAACTCGGTGGTCGCAAACTCGCAGGGATGGTAGTAAATGCTGATGACCCCGCCTCCCTTCGCGCTCAGATCCGCGGCAGCCTGATCGAACTTCTTGCAGCTCGCCTCAAAGTCGTCCTGGTCCAGCGAAGCGCGCATGACGTAGGGTCCCATGTCGAAGACGTAAAACAACCCTCCGAACCAGAAGGGCTGATGGCCGGCTCCGACGTGTGATCCCTCGTCCAGGTACATCGGTATGCCCATCCGGCGAAGCGCGGAATTGGTCTGCGGCGCCCAGGAACTGCCCGGCTGGCCGTAGCAGCTCGGCTTCACGCCGAATATTCGACTAACATCCTTCAAGCCTGCCTGTTCGCGGCGCATGAACTCGTCCGCCCCGGTCAAATAGTCCATCGTGCGTAGATAGACCGCCGGCGCGGGAGGCACGCTGTGAAAGTTGGTGTGATAACCGATCTCATGCCACCGCAGCGCCTCGATTACGTCCTTCCTGCCGCGTTTCTCGAGCATGCGCGCCTTCTCTCCCACGACCTTGAAGGTGGATTTCACGCCTAATTGGCGCAGATCCGTGGCGAGGCGTAAAGCGGCGTCATCAGAGGACGGCTCGATGTAGTCTTCAGTGTCAAACCAGAGCAGCACGTAAACTCGGCCCTGGGCCTGAACCGCCGAGACGAACAGGAAAACGACGAGAAGAAGCACTCGAATCATGCAGCCACGTTAGCGCGGGAAAGGGGGAGCGTGCAATGGTGCGAGCCGACCGGAAAAGCCGATTACGAGCACGAGCACGAGCACAAGCGCGAGCACGAAATGCAAAGACCAAGATACGCGATCAGACAGCCTTCGTTTTTCGTGCTCGTGCTCGTGCTCGTAATCGGCTTTTCCGCGGTTTGTTGAGCCTTCAGCCTACTGCCCTGGCAGGTAGCAGGTGACGATGGTGCCGCCGCCGGGGCGGTTTTGGATGCGGATCGTGCCGCCGTGCGCCTCGATGATTTCCCGGCAGAGAGGGAGACCGAGCCCACCGCCGCCAGTCTTCGTAGAGTAAAAAGGAACCAACGCCTGCTTCAAGACCGCCTCCTCCATGCCACTTCCGCGGTCCATCACCTGGATCCGGCAGCCGGCTTGCGGAGCCGCCAGGACTCTCACTGTGATGTCCGCTGTGCCGCCACTCGCTTCATGCGCGTTCTTGAGCAGGTTGATCAGGACTTGCTCCATCTGTCCGCGGTCAAACCAGCCATCCGTGACCGGCAGCGGCTCCTCTATCCCAAAGGGGTAGATTTCCTGGAGCGGCGTAAGGAAAGCGGGCCAATTGACGGACTGCCTGTGCGGCTTGGGGAGTCGTGCAAAACAGGCGTACCCCTCGAGAAATCTCTTGAGATGCTCGACCCGTTCTCCGATGGCATCGAAGATGCTCACCATGCGCTCGCCATTGACTCCCTTTTCGTGCAGGATCCGAGCCGAATGAACGAGGGACGAGACGGGAGCCATGGAGTTGTTCACCTCGTGGCTCATCACCCTGATGGCCTTCTTCCACACTTCAACTTCCTGGCGGCTCAGCTCGCGCGTCAGGTGCTGAACCAGGAACAGAGTATGGGCCTGGCCGTTCAAACGAAATGTCCGCCGCGACAGGTGATATGTTTCCTGGCCATCATCCGACTGCGTATGGAACAGCGCGTCCGAATCGCTCTGTAAAACCTCTTTCATTTCTTCCGGACAGCCGTCGATGATCTCCTGGAAGTTTCTCCCGGCTAGAAGCCTCCGTGCGGGAAACAACACGTCTGCCGCCCGGTTGGTGTAGAGGATCTGGCCTCGCTCGTTCGTCAGAACAACTGCGGTCGGATTGCTCTGCAGGACGCTGTCAAGGAGGAGCTCTTTCTGAAGGATGACGCTTCGTTCCTCGCGCAGCAGCTCTCCAAGCTCGTTGTAGAGCGACAGCAACTCGCCCAATTCGTCGGCTCGGTCAACAGCGAGTCGGAGCGTATAGTCCCGATCTTTAAAGCATTGAATCCCGTCCCGAAGGGCGAACAACACGCGGCGGGCAGAACGAAACAAACGATCTAGGACCAACCAACCGATGAGCAGGCCGCCGACAAGCGACAGCGCAAAGGCAAGCAGTGGGGACGGGGCGTAGCGAACCGCCAGGCCAGCCAGCGCAGAGATCAACAGCACGACGACGAGAAAAACGGTGCGGATCTTCCAGAGGAGCCTGGAAGAGACACGCTCTTCGCCCGCGTCCCTACGCTTTTGGTCGGCGTTCCAAAACAATGCCCAGTTTCTCCATTTTTCGGTACAAGGCCTGGCGGCTGATGCCCAGCTCGGTTGCGGCATCGGCGACAACGCCCCGGGCCCGCACGAGCGCTTCCTGCAGCCGGACCCGGTCGTCCTGATCGGTCGCTCCGCTTTTCGGAGCCGTCGCCGTCGGAATCACCCGAGGTTTGAGTCCCAAGTCGACTGGCTCGATCACATTGCGCGTGCGCGTGAGGATTCCCCGCTGAACTCCATTTCGCAATTCGCGCACATTCCCGGGCCACGAGTGTGCGAGCAGGGCGTCCTGCGCCTCTCTGCTGAACGTTAACCCCGAAGCGCCCTCCGCCTGCGCGAATTCCGAAAGGAACTGCTGCGCCAACGGAAGGACATCGTCGGGACGTTCAGCCAGAGGGGGAACGCCCAGCTCGACGACATTCAACCGAAAATAAAGATCTTCGCGAAAACGACCTTCCGCGATTGCTTGCCCGAGATCCACATTCGTCGCACTAATAATCCGCACGTCAACCCGCCGGGTGGCGCTGCTTCCCAGGCGCTCGTATTCACCGCTCTGCAGGACGCGCAAGAGCTTCATTTGGCCGGCAGCCGACAAGTTACCGATCTCATCGAGGAAAAGCGTTCCGCCGTCGGCGGTCTCGAACCGGCCAATCCGAAGTTTTTGTGAACCGGTAAACGCGCCTGCCTCGGCTCCGAAAAGCTCACTTTCCATCAGATCATCGGGAATAGCGCCAACATTTACCCGAACAAAGGGACGCGCCTTCCGCTCGGAGTTCGCCTGGATGATTTCCGCAATCTTCTCTTTCCCGGACCCGCTTGGCCCGGTAATCAGGACGGGGACGTCGGCGCGGGCAATGCGAGTCGCGAGGGTTACAACCTCGTGCATCTGCTCGCTCTCGTATATGAACCCGCACAATTCATACTTCTGGCGAAGGGCCCGCCGGGCTTGCCGGCGAGCGGCGTAAATGCGGGACTGTTCAAGCTGCAGCCCGCGGATGCGCAGGAGGTTTTCCACCGTCTTGACCAGCTTTTCGTCGTCCCAGGGCTTGGCGAGGTAATCGTTTGCCCCTTCCTTGATCAGGGCTACCGCGGTTTCCAGGGAAGTCCAGCCAGTGAGGAGCAGCACGGGAAGATCAGCATCTTCGCGCTTGATGCCGCGAAACAGCTCGATGCCTTCCTCGCCCGAGGTTTTGTCGCGCCCGAAGTTCATGTCCTGGATGACGACGCCGACCTCCTCGGACGCAACGATGGCAAGGGCCTGATCGGGGGAAGATGCAGTTCGGACCTCAAAGTCCTGGATCTCGAAAAGGATTTTTAATGCATTGAGTACTGCCGGCTGATCATCGACCAACAGGACATCGATCATGTAGTCACCCGGGAAATCATGGACGAAGTGGACGGAATGGACGAGGTGGACGTCCTGTGTCCACTGTGTCCGCTCCGTCCACTTCGTTCACAACTTATCCGCTCCATTATACCGTCCTGGTTGCACTTGCGGGTGAGATTCGGGTGGCGCGCAGGACGGGGCCAAGAGCAGCGCCGAGGCTGACGATCCACAGAAGAACCACACCGACGACAACCAGCCGGGCGTCGAGCTTCGCCCCTTCAACCAGTGTCACTAAACCGTAGTTCAATGCGTAGGCAAATCCCGTCCCGAGGACCAGCCCGATAGTGGAAATCAGCCAGTTTTCTACCAGGAAGTACCGCACGATGTCGTGCTTACGCGCGCCCAGGGCCCGCCTGGTTCCGATCTGCTTGGTCCGCTCGGCCACCGAGAATGCGGTGATGCCGACAATGCCCAAGGCCGTCACCAGGATTAGCAAGCCAGTCAGCGCGGACAACATCTGGATCATAGCGACCTGTGCCTTGTAAGTGTCGTTCTTGATATCGCTCAGAAGCTTGACCTCGACGTTCCGGCCATTATTGGCCTTTACCATCTCGGCCTCAATCGTCTTGACGAGTCTTGTGCTGTGTCCCGGTGCGGCGCGGACCATAAAGCGGACGCCCCAATTCACACTGCCCGGGCGATCCGGGCGAAGAGCCACGCGCTCGATATGCTCCCACCCGGGCCAGGACCCGTGCATTCTCTCGATGACGCCGATGATGGTCGAAGGGTGCTCCGCCGTCCTGCCCTGGAGCTGCTTACCCACCGCTTTCCCATCAGGGAATAGTGCGGTCGCGAAAGTCTTGGTGATCAGGACGTTTCTCTCTTCGGCCTCGGTCACATCGCTTTCCTGGAAGTCTCGGCCCTCGATGAGCCGGACACCGAGAGCCTTGGTGATTTGGGGGCCGCACTCGAAATAGGCGGTGGCGAGCGTGTCGGTCTTCGCTCCCAGTGGCTTGATCCCTGTGGAACTGCCTGAACCGCTAAGAGGAATGGAGCTGATGGACTCGGCTGCCCGAACGCCGGGGAGTGCGCGAAGCAGTCTCAGATCCGCCTGGCGGCTGTTTTCCAAATAACCCTTCTCGCGGAAGTCGGGCGAGAACGGCTGGCTCACCACGGCGAGGAGGTTGCCTTCATCCATTCCTGTCGGTCGCAATATCCGGGTTCGGTAGTCAACGATCATGTTGACGCAGTTCCCAACGATGGCCAGGGTCAAGGCGATTTCCAGCGTAATAAGCGTGAAACGCGTTTTGTTGCGACGCAGTGTACGAAAGATTGGTCCGAATTCCATGGTTAACCTCTACTGTTCCTTCAGATAGGCTGCGGGGGCCAGAGAACAGATCCGCCAAGCCGGGTAAGCACCGGCCACCAGGCCCGACAACATAGCCAAACCAATAGCGGCGGCGACCATAAGCCAATCCAGGCGAAGGCTGAACATTCCGTCAAAGAGCCGGCTAACCAGCTCGAGCCCAAGGATTGAAAGGAGCACCCCGATCACTCCGCCGATGACTGCGATCACCTCGCACTCGACAATGTGCTGCAGGAAGATAGCTGTCCGGCTGGCTCCGAGCGCTCTCCGGACGCCGATCTCCGGCGCCCGGGCCAGGAATTTGCCGAGTAGAATTCCGATGAGGTTCAAAGAGCAGACGAGCAGGAACAGCAGCGAGATGATCACAAAACTTGTTGCCTCTTCGGGCACGGCGCCTTGATCATCGAGCCATTCCATCACGGGCAGCAGCTTGTTGTTGAGCGGCCGCTGCATCCGGCCGAGCGCCTGCTGCCCGCGTACGTAACTGTCCAGGAACTGTTTGTAGTCCTGTTTCTGGCGCTCGGAATCCAGTTGCACCCACATCTGAATCCAGATGTTCTCCGACTGCAGCTGGTCTTCGAACGTTTCCCCGCTATCCTTCCACCCGCTCGTGTTGCCGCCCGTCCTTATTTCCATCGGGCGGACAAAGTTAAAGGGGATGAAGAGCTCATCGCCTTCTTCGTAAGCCCCGTTATGAGGGTCGTAGAACTTGGGCGCCGGCCTCCAGGGTTCGAGCACGCCGATCACCTTGAATTCGCGGCTCTCGATCCGGACCGATCTGCCGAGGCTGTTGATCCCTCCAAAGAGCTTCTCGTTGGTCTCGTGGCTCAGCACAACAACCGGATCAGGCGTCCGATCAGCCGATCGGTCCCAACCTACGCCATAACGAAAAGGCACATCGAACATCGGGAAGAAGTCGGCAAAGCAGAGCCTGACTCGGCCCCTGTACGGGCGTCCAACCTTAGGGTCAGGGAAGACGTACAAGTAGGACTTGTACATGGCCGACTGGTGCGCGGGAATGGTCGATTTCATCAAAGCCGTAGCATCCCGGTAGGTCACCTGATTCGGCGCGGCTTTCGGATCTTCGTCCGAGAACCCCCTCTCAGGGTCCCAGTTGTCCATCTCCACGTAGTACAGCACCGAGCTCTTTTCGGGGATGGGGTCGCGAGACATGACATGATGACTCGTCACGAAAGTGGTCGAGACCCCTATTCCCAAGGCAATTCCGAGGACGATCAGAGCCGAGAGGATCGGGTTCCGCTTGAGGCTCTTCCAGGCTATGCGTATGTGGTAAGCCAACATGATCGATTCTCCTTAGTAGGGCCTATCGTCACACTGACGCAGGGAATGACTTTCGAGCCCGGTAAAGCGGCACCACATGGTCAGCCTGCAGGTCGATCAAGCGGCCGTCGAGCAGGTGGATCTGGCGCCTGGCCCGCGCTGCCAGCTCGGGATCATGCGTCACCATGATGATGGTCGTCGATTCCCGGTTGATCGTCTCCAGAAGGTCAAGAATCTCCCGCGCCATCATGGTATCGAGGTTCCCGGTCGGCTCGTCGGCCAGAATCAGCTTGGGCTTTCCGACCAACGCCCGCGCGATGGCCACCCGTTGCTGCTGGCCTCCGGAGAGCTGTGACGGGTAGTGCTTGGCCCGGGAGGTGAGACCCACTGTCATGAGAGCCTCTTCGATGGCCCGTTTCCGCTCCTGCCGGGTGACTTTCCTGTACCGCAGCGGGACATCAACGTTATCGACGACGTTGAGATCAGGAATCAGGTTGAAGGTCTGAAAGATGAAACCGATCTTCTCGTTTCGAATCCGGGACATTTCGCCGTCGCTCAGGCGGGAGACGTCCGCCCCGTCGAGCGAGTAGGTGCCTCCGTCGAAGGTGTCAAGCAGCCCGGCGATATTCAAAAACGTGGTTTTCCCGCAACCCGAAGGGCCCATCACGGAAACGAACTCGCCGGTCCCGACTTCGATGTCGAAGTTGTTCAGCGCGTGGGTCTCGACCATGTCGGTACGGTAGACCTTGTTGACTTTATCCATCTTCAGCATGTTTCAAGCTCCTTTATCGAAGAAACTAACGAAGCAGAATCCTCTGTGCTCCCTGGAACCGGGTCAGATCGGTCAGGACGATTTCCTCGCCCTCATCCAGGCCGGACAGGATCTCAATCTCGGAAACGCTGATCGTGCCGATGCGAACGGGTCGAAGTACGGCGAGCCCGGCCTCGACGACGTAGACCTGCCGTCCGCCGAGGCTCTCGAGAAACGGTCCCCGCTCCACCTTCAGGACGTTTTGACGGGCGTCCAGGATGAGGCGGGTGTTGACCCGTTGGTTCCCTTTGAGGCCTGAAGGTCCGCCCGGAGCAAAAGACACGATCCCCTTTACCTGGCTGGCCTCGACCTCGGGCGACAGGGACCGTAAGGCCCCCTGGTACTCCTGCCCGTTGTACTCGATGGCCGCCTTAGTTCCGACGACGCACTCGTCGGCGTACTCCTCGGGGATGGCTATCTCAACTTCGAACTCCGATAGATCAACCACATCGAGCAAAGGTTGGTTCGGCTGCACTGTCCCCTTGTCCTTGACCTCAATTTTGGAGACGAGCCCGTTGACCGGGGAAAGTACGCTCAACTCGTTTACCTGTCGCTCGAGATCATTGATGACCAGACGCTGGCGGGCCACCTGGAGCTCGCGATTTCGGATATCGAAGTCGAGAGTTTCCTTTTCAAGCCTCGCCTTCTCCCTGGCGTTCCGCAGTTCCACCGTGACGATTTCGACCTCGTCCTTCGCCTTTTCATAATCCATCTGGCTACCCAGCCGCTCCTGGTACAGCGCTCGCGCGCGCTCCATGGCCCGCTCGCTGGCTTTCAGTCGCAGGACCAGCAGGTCAATGTCACGCTGGTTTTGAGCGTCCGTCTGCCTGGCAGAGATCCGCTGGCGTTCCAGGTCGGCCTGCAATGAGAGTGACGACGATTCTTGCTGTTCGAGCTGGTTCTGAAGCTCGGGACTGCTGATGCGGGCCAGCGGGGTCCCGGTTTTGACCATGTCCCCCGCCCGGGCGAGAAGGGCGACAACCCCCTGCGCCGGGCTGACGAGCGTCGGATGGTAAGCAGCCACGATCTTTCCCTGGACTGCGACGTCGCGGAGGAGATCACCGCGTAACACCTTGCACGTTCTCAGCTTGGATGCGTCAGTGGAACGGTCGGCTGCCGCCCACCGGGCCAGCGACGGATAGAGGACGATGCCGATCACCAGGAGCGGAACGAGTATTGCCAACAACGGAAGGATTCTTCGCAAGAAGCCCGATCGCTTCACCGGCCGGTCCATCGCAGAGTCGTCGCGGATCATGACCGGGGTTTAGCAAGAGGCGTGCCAAGAGGCGGCAGCCCGCGGATCAACACGGATAACCGCGGATAACGCGGATCGATCCGCGTTATCCGCGGTTATCCGTGTTGATCCGCGGGCACCCGGCGGTTGTCAAATGTCCGCTTGAGAAGACAAATGTCCGGCTACTGTGGGCGCGAGGGCGCTTGCCCCGCGTCCTCGAGTTGGGTCCGGTGGTAGGTGTCCAGGAAGAGGGCCTGAACCTGTTGCGTCGCTCCCGGCTCTGCGCGCGACAAACTCGCCGTCACCGCTTCTTTGTGAGACAGGAGCTCCTTTATCGAATCGCGTATATGGGCCGGCATCGCTGCGCTATCCAGTTTTTTCACCTGGTCAAAGTATCGGACGGCATACTCGGACCCCAGCCCGTAGTTTTGCCGGGAAGTCTCCACGTACATCAGGGCGGCCAGGTCGCGAATCTGACTCAGCTGCTTTTGAAGGCGCAGAGTATCCCGCTCGTTTTGCGCCGTCTCAAGCAGGGCCCTCGTCTCTCTCACTTCCATGTAACCGATGAGAAGCCCAGACAGGAAAGCTACTGCGACGAGGACAATCATCACCAACACTCTCGTTCCCCTGGTCATCCATCCTCCTTGGTGCTACTTCTAACAGTAACCCTGTTCTTGTCCAGCCTCAAGGGTTTACCGAGCAAGTGGGTGATAATGCGCCAGCATGGTAATCTTGTCCTATGTCCAAGAATCCAAACGAGTACGCCGAGGAGATTGACCGCCTGTCGAACGGCTACCGGGAAGCACAGGTTCTTCTGACCGCCAACCGGCTGGGTGTGTTTCCCCTTTTGGAGAACGGCCCGAAGACAGTCTCGGAGTTGGCCGAATTGCTTGAGGTCAGCGAACGCGGCCTCCGGATTCTCTGCGATGCGCTGGTCGCCTTGACGCTGCTCGAAAAGATCGGGGACCGATACGAGAATTCGAATGCTGCGAAGTACTGCCTTCTGCCGTCGTCACCTGCCTCCAAAACGTCGATTCTTCTTCATAACGCCCGGCTTTACGAACGCTGGGGGAAACTGCATCGCGTCATCAAGACCGGAGAACACGTGACCGACGACCAACTCGATCCGGGGTTGCGTTACAGCGCTGCGGACTTCGCCCGCGCGATGGCCGATTCCGGCCGGGCGATGGTCAGAACGACCGCGGACGCCCTGGATGTGGAAGGGGCCGAGCAGATGCTGGATGTCGGGGGAGGGCCCGGGTTGTACTCGATCGAGTTCGCACGCCGGTACCCGGGACTTCAGGTTGTCATCCTCGATAGCAAGGAGACTCTCGAGATCGCAGGGGAAAACATTCGGGCGGCCGGGGTGGAGGATCGAATTCGACTTCTCCCGGGCGACGTCTTCACCCAGGCGCTCGGCGGTCCCTACGATTTCGTTTTCGTCTCAAACCTCGTTCACAGCTTCTCCGACGACGAGAATGCCTGCCTCGTAAACAAGGTGGCGGCAGCGATGAGAACCGGGGCCCGCCTGTGCATCAAGGACTTTTTCCTGGAGCCTGGTCGGACTGCGCCCGCGGGGGCTGCGCTCTTTGCCGTGAACATGCTGGTCGGTACTGAGAAAGGCAACTGCTACACCGTCCAGGAGGCCAGCTCCTGGATGACACGAGCGGGACTCGTGATCGAATCATTCCGTACGATTACGCCGCAGTCCGGTGTTCTGCTCGGGATGAAACCTCGATGAAGTACGGTTTAACCGGCGCAAGCGGACTCATTGGCAGGCGTTTGTCCGAGAGGTTGCAGACAGCCGGTCATTCCACCACACCCCTCCCGCGCCTTGTCCAGGACCCCGGTCCGCTGGAAGGCCTCGATGTCATTGTTCATCTGGCTGGCGCCCCCATAGCAGAAGGCCGATGGAGCAGAGAACGAAAACAACTTATCCGCGACAGCCGTGTCGAGGGAACCAGAAGCCTGGTAAAAGCAATCAGCCAGTTGAAGAAACGGCCTGGCGTGCTCGTCAGCGGGTCGGCCATCGGCTTCTACGGAAACCGTGGAGACGAGGAACTGACCGAATCCGGCCTCCCGGGCGAAGGTTTCCTTGCGAGCGTATGCAGGGAATGGGAGGCTGAAGCGTCAGCGGCTGGGAAACTCGGCTTACGCGTGGTTATCGTCCGAACCGGAGTCGTCTTCTCGGCTCACGGCGGCGCTTTCCCCCGACTGCTTCAGCCTTTCCAGTGGTTCGTCGGCGGGCCGCTGGGGATCGGCCAGCAGTGGATGTCGTGGATTCACATCGAGGACGAAGTCGATGCCATACGGTTCGTCAGCGAGACCGAGGCCGTGCAAGGTCCGGTAAACGTTACGGCCCCCGCCCCCGTGACCAATCTCCAGTTCACGAAAGAACTGAGCGGACTCCTCGGACGGCCCTCGATGATCCGCACCCCGGCCTTTACGCTGCGGACGGCATTGGGCCGGGAAATGGCGGATGAACTGCTTTTGACCAGCCAGAAGGTTCTGCCGAGGAAGCTGCAGGAACACGAGTTCGAGTTTAGCTTCCCTACACTGCCCGAAGCTCTAAGGGAATTGCTGGGAAAAACCGGATCAGAACGGCCGTAGCAACCAAGTCAACAGAACCGTGTAGCCATCTGGGCGGCTGTGTTTTCGGTCCTACGGACCTGAAAACACAGCCGCCCAGATGGCTACTTCCCTGGTCCGACGACTGGCGGAGCGTCCCGGGTCCAGCGCATGCTGAAAGGGTGCGTATCGGGGCATGATATGCAACCCTTTCAGGGCATAAGCGCTCAAATAAGGAGCTTTGCCCCCGTAGGGTTGGAGGCTTACCGGTCGTCAACCCAGGGTAGGCCGCAAACCGCGCGGCCAACCCTTTGCTACGTAACGCGCCTTCGGCGTAGAAAATCGCAGGCGGGCACGAGCATAGCCAAGCCGAGTAAACACTTGAGTCAACATTTTCAACACCCTCGGCTCTGTAACGCGTTCTACCCGCGATCCAGCAGCCGGTGGCCGTGTTTGCGGCGGTAGGCGAGCGGGCTGATTCCCTTCTCCTCGCGGAAGTACCGGGCGATGTGTTCAATACCGCTAAAGCCCATTTCGGACCCGATCTGCTGAACCGTGAGCTCGGTTTCGACAAGCAGCCGCGCAATATGGTCGGTTCGAACCCGCCTTATTTCGTGCATGACGGACCGTCCGAGACAGGCGCGAAAACGCTTCTCCAGGACCCTGCGCGAGAGGGCCGCGGCACGCGCGACTTCGTCAACTCGAATCGGTCTGCGCGGGTCCTGCCGGATGTAACTCAAGGCCCGGCCCACTGCCCGGTCGTCCACCGCCAGGATCTCGGTGGACCGGCGCGCCACTGCGCGGGTCGGATCAACCGGGATGGTCAGACTCTCGACCCGCTGTCCGGACATAAGTAAATGGAGCACGTTCGCCGCTTCAAACCCCGACCGGTGAAAATCCAACTCGACGCTGGACAGGGGCGGATCGGAAAACTCGCAGACCAGCTGATCGTTATCCACGCCGATGAGCGCGAGCTCGTCCGGCACCCTGATCCCGGCCACCTTGCAGGCCTCGCTGACCTGCTGGGCCCGGTCGTCATTACACGCCATCAGCCCTACAGGCTTTTCCAAAGACCGCAGCCATTCTACCAATTGGGGCAGCTCCTGGTCCCAAGTTAGAGAAGCAGGATCGCAGGCGGGCCTGTACTCAGACACCGCATAGCCGGCACTGTTAACCCGGCTTACGAACTGCTTTTGGCGGCGCACGGACCAGGGTTTATCGTCATACCCGCAGTAACTGAACCGCCGCAGTCCGCAGTCGAACAGGTGATTGGCCGCAATGTCCGCGATCGCTTCCGAGGAGGAAACGATACTGACGACGCCCGGCACCTGGTCACGACTATGCCCCACGCTCACGGCCGGCACTTCCGCGGGTATGGTCTCGTCCTGGGGATTGAAGTCGCGCATGATGATTCCGTCCGGCCGCCACTGCCTGAGCCGCGGGACGGCCGTCTCCAGTCCGCGCGGTTCCCAGCAGAACGACCAGGGACCGTGCAACTTCGCATACTCCGCGATCCCTCGCAACAACTCGCGACCCGAAGAACGGGACGATTCCACAAGCAAGAGCACCCGGGGGAAACGGTTCACGCGAGTATCGTACCGCACGTTCGCAAAATGGTTAAACGTTTCCGCAAAATGGCGTTGTTTCAGGCTGCGAAATGGTATAGAGATTTGGTGTTGGAATTTTCGGGACTCCCAGGCCCCAGGCTCGCAAGTTCGAGAGACTTGACTGCTCGACGTTTGTCTCAGTCGGTAAAGAATGCAGGCTCTCAAGTAACACCAGTACAAGGAGGAAGTCATGAGCCGAATGTTGAAGTGTGTCGTTGTTGTCCTGGCGCTCTGTGCGATCGCTTCGCCGGTATGGGGCCAGTTGGACCGCGGCACAATTACAGGAATTATTACTGACTCTACGGGCGGGGTCGTCCCGGGAGTGAGTGTCGCGGCTCAGAGTCTCGACACTGGCCTCAAGACTGAGGCCGTCACCAATGATGTGGGCGCTTATACCCTGTCAAACCTGCCAATAGGCCGGTACAAGCTTTCATACAGCCTCACGGGCTTTAAGACGATCGAAAGATCCGAGGTCACGGTCGGCGTCGCACAGTCGATCCGTCTGGACGTCACGATGGAGATCGGCGAGGTTTCGGAGACGGTCACGGTTGCTTCCAATGCGGAACTTCTGAACCGTGACAACGCGCTGGTCGCGACCACGATCCAGGCGAACGTCATTACAGATCTGCCGTTGTCCTTCTCGGGCGGCCGCTCGATTGAAAACTTCGCGTACAAGTTGACTCCGGCGGTCGAAGGGGACAACTGGACATCGTATATCGCCGGCGGGCCGGCCTTCAGTAAGGAAGTCCTGATCGACGGAATTTCCGCAACGGCTCAGATCCAGGGCCACATCGGCGAGTCGAGCCCTAGCATGGAATCGATCCAGGAATTCAAGGTCCAGACAAGCGGCATGTCGGCCGAGTACGGTCACAGCAGTGGTGGCGTTTTCAACTTCTCGCTGAAATCGGGAACTAACGATCCGCACGGCACTGCTTTCTACTATGCCCGCAACGAAGCGTTCAACGCCAACACCTGGATGAACAACTGGATGAGCGCCCGGGACGGCAAGGAATACAAGCGTGCCAGGGACCGGCAGAATGTCGCGGGCGGCAGCTTCGGCGGGCCCCTGGTGATTCCGCATATTTACGACGGCGAGAACAAGACGTTCCTGTTTGGGACGTTCGAGCACTACCAGCAGCAGCGACTGCTGCTCGGCGGGATGAACGTCACCGTGCCGCTGCCCGAGTTTTTGAACGGGGACTTCAGCAGGTTGCTGACCACGACCCAGGTAGGCACCGATGCGCTGGGGAGGCCGATCTACGGCGGTCAAATCTACGACCCCGCGACCTTGCGGAAGGTGGACGGCAAATGGGTCAGCGATCCCTTCGTGGGCAACATCATACCGGCCAATCGGGTCAGTCCGGTATCGAGCAAGATCCTTGACATTTTCAGAAAGCAGTACCAGCCGATGATTCCCGGCCAGCTGACCAACAACTCGGCCCGTACGCTCTACAACGATCCCTGGTTTCATCAGACCCAGCTGACGATCAAGGGCGACCATGTGGTCAACCAGTCGAACCGTTTGAGCGGGTCGCTGATTTGGACCCAACGGCCCCGAATCCTGGTTGACCAGGGCGGAGTCTGGGATCCGAACGATTCGACCAACACCGGCGGGCCTTTCTCCCGCTCCAGGAAGCAGGAAGTGACCAGCCGATCGCTGCGCCTGGCAGACAACCACACTTTCAGCCCGACCCTGATCAACAACGTGTCGGTCGCGTACAACCGGTACCGGAACCCCAGCCTGTCGACCCACTCGGAAGAAGGATGGGGGCAGACGCTGGGATTCGGCCAGAGTACCCCAGCCGGCCACTTCCCGGACGTTCAGTTCGGGTCGGCTGTTAACGGGGTGGGTACCGAGCGGATCGGATACGGAGCTTCAGGTTTCTACGTCTCGAACACTTACATCATTAATGACACCCTGGCTTGGATCAAGGGGCGCCACAGCTTCAAGTTTGGCGCCGAAGTCTGGCGGCAGCAGATCAACAGTCACGCCGGTATCGAGACTCTCAGTTTCAATTTCAACCGAATAACCACCGGCATTCCGGGCGCTTCGTTAGACGACAAAATCGGCTTCGGCTTTGCGAGCTTCTTCCTGGGACAGGTGGATGGCTCGAGCAAGAATGTGCCCTTCGACCTGTACGGGCGCCGTAACTACATCGCCTTCTTTGCTCAGGATGACTTCAAAGTCACGACCCGCCTGACAGTGAACCTCGGACTTCGCTGGGAACAGACCCAGCCGTTGTATGAGAAATACGGGCACTGGGCGAATTTCACTCCGGATGTGATGAACTCGACCTACAAGGTGGCGGGCGCCCTCGAATTCCCTGTCAATCCGACGGATTCCTTCGAGGTGAACAAGGACTGGAAAGAATTTGGTCCTCGCTTAGGAGTCGCCTATCAGATGAGTGACAAGTTGGTGTTGCGCGGCGGATACGGCATGTTCTACACCCCAACCGGCATTCAGTATTGGTCGGGAGTGCCGTACGGATTCGCCCCGGGTTTCAGGGGGACTAACAACCGGGTCTCGACCGGAAATGTCCCGCTTTACCAGTGGGACCAGGGTTTCGGCGAGAACTACAAGGCCGCCAACAAAGACCCGAATACATTGATCTGGGGTATGGTTGCAATCGATCCGGATTCCCTGAAGATGGGGTACACGCACCAGTACAACGCGAGCGCTCAGTACTCCTTTGGGACCGACATGATGATCGAGGCGACTTTCATGGGGACCCAGGGCCGAAGGCTCCACAACGGATCACTGCGACGGAACCAACCAACCCGCGAAGCGTACGAGAATCCCGCTCTTAAACCCACCGAGTGGATTTGGGATGACGCGACCGCAAAGGCGGCCGGTCTTCCCGGGCTTCCTTTCCCGGGTTTCAACTACTACGCGGGAGGCGCCCTTCAGCCCTATCCGCACCTCGGTCAAACGACTTATGGGCCGCTCTTTTACGTTGGATCTCCGTTGGGTCAGTCCGGTTACCGCTCGCTGCAGTTGGCGGTAACCCGACGCATGTCGGCAAGCTGGGCAACGCAGTTCTCGTATAACTACTCGCGCGCTGTCGGGAACGGGAACACGAACTTCGACGAGACGTGGGACCAGAACGCCAGCATTCAGGACATGTACAACCTGGAGGAAGATGCCAATACGGTCATTAACTTCGATCAGACCCACATCTTGAAGGGCCAATTCACCTTCGAAATGCCCTTCGGAATGGGACGGAAGTTCCTCTCCGCTTCGCCGAAAGTCGTGGATGTGATCCTCGGCGGTTGGAACGTCTCTACGATCTTCCGCTACAACACCGGTTCTCCGATGGGAATTTCACCCAATGTCTGGTATCCGGGTTGGGAGGGATCGGTGTATGCCAACTGGGATCCAAGCGTGGATCTGAGCTCGACGTTCGACAAGAAGAACTTCAATCCGGGCAAGCAGAACGACCCGAATAACAAGTATTTCGACACAACGGCGTTTTCGAGTCCCGATCCCAAAACTCACAAGCTGGGGAACGGGAGACGCCTGTATGAGGACCTCCGGGGTTTTGGTGCGATGAACGAGGACATCGGCCTGCTGAAGTACGTGAGCTTTACCGAAGCCACGAAGCTTCAGATCCGAGCCGAGTTTATCAACGCCTTCAACCGTCACAATTACTCCAATCCCGGGACCGGCCTGTCGAACAGCAATACATTTGCCAACGTGACCAGCATCGGCAATTTGGCGCCACGCGTCGTCCAACTCGGTCTGCGACTGGAGTTCTAGTCCCTGGCATCCCAGGAGCTAGAGCGAGAAAAAGGGGCCTCCGGGCCCCTTTTTTTTATTCGCTTCGAAGCCCGCCGCGCTGGAAGCCTGGACAAAGTGGACCAAATGGACGGTGTGGACGGCTGTTCCAGTCCACGTGGTCCATTTCGGCCATTTCGGCCAGGTCGCTAGCCAATAATCCCCGCGATTGCCGCCGTCATGCAGTTGGCGGCAAAACCGGCGGCCAGAGCCCGAAGGCCGAGGCGCGCGAGATCAGACCTCCGGTTTGGAGCTAGAACCCCAATTCCGCCGATCTGAATGCCGACACTGCCGAAATTCGCGAAACCACACAGGGCGTAGGTGGCGATCATCTCGGATCTCGGCTGGAGGTGTCCTTTCAGCTGGGCAAGATCCGCGAAGGCAATGAACTCGTTCAGCGCGATCTTCAAGCCGAAACAACGGCCGACCTCCAACGCATCGGACCATGGGACACCGAGCAGAAACGCCAGAGGCGCCATGGCGTACCCCAACATGAGCTGAAGGCTCAACTGGCCGCCCCACATTGAGGCTATCCAGCCAAGAAAGGCGTTGAGCATGTAGATCAGGGAGATAAAGGCGATGAGCATTGCCGCAATGTTGATCGCCAGCATCATCCCCTGGCTCGCGCCTTTGGCTGCCGCCTCAATCAGGTTCGCCTCGGTTTGCTCGATTCGGACGGTTACCCGGCCTGCGGTTGCCGACTGTTGGGTCTCGGGGATAAGGAGTTTGGCCATGACCAGGGACGCCGGCGCCGACATCACGCTCGCCGTAATCAGATAGGTCGGCTCAATGCCGAGGGCAATGTAGCCGCCCAGAACGGCACCGGAAACCGTGGCCATTCCCGCGGACATCATGGCGAGGAGCTCTGACTGGGTCATCCCGGCGATGTACGGAGTGATGACAAGAGGCGCCTCCGTCTGGCCCATGAAGACATTGGCGGCGGCGCAAAGCGATTCCGCCCCGCTGACCTCCATCAGCCTTTTCATCACGCGCGCCATCAGGCCCACGATGGATTGCATGACACCCAGGTAGTACAGGCAGCTGAAGAGGCTTGAGATGAAGATGACGATAGGCAGCACCCGAAAGGCGAAGACAAGCCGGTCGGGTGATGGGTCCGTGACCAGCCACCCGAACAGGAACTTGCCTCCTTCGTCGGCGAAGAGGATCAGGCGAGTCACACCATCGGCAGTAGCCTGCAGCAACTGGCGTCCGAGGCTGAGTCGCAATACGAAGAACGCCACGACCACCTGGAGCGCCAGTCCCCATGCGATGGTCTTCCAACGAATCTGGCCGCGGTGAGAAGAGAGGATATAGCCCACCCCAAGCAGGAAACACAGTCCCAGAAGGCCGATCGCACGGTCCATATCCGTCGGATTAAACCAGAAAGCGAGAAATGGGCCAAGGGGTGAGTTCAGCTGAACCTGAGGGAAACCTGAGGAATTTATGAGTGAGCAGGTTTCACTTTACTACAACGTTGAGGCAAACATAGAATATCGCCCGTTCGGGGCGTATTCCGTCTAGTCGGATTTCGCCCTAACGGCAAGGCATCCCGGCGTGTTTAGGCTTGCTTTTACTTAGCGAGGAGCCGTCCCACCACTGGCAAAATCGGGCTGGTTGGGGACGGGGAGGGTAACATTGTGGAGACTGTTTTGCGGAGGAGAGCCCTCTCGGGCTCATTGTTTGTCGTTCTCGTTTTCCTGGTTTTCGCCACCATGGTCTCGGCGCAAACAGCGACCTTGCAAGGTGTGGTGAAAGACCCGCAGGACAAGGCCGTTCCCGGTGCGGACGTGACGCTCATCAACAAGGCTACGGCCGTTGAGCGCACGACGGTCAGCGACGATGCGGGAAATTATCAGTTCGCGCAGGTCGCTCCCGGATTGTACCAGGTAAAGGCAGAGTTGAGCGGATTCAAGACCACAGTGGTCGACGAGTTGCGCTTGCAGGTGGATACGCCGACGACCATCGATCTGAAATTTCCCGAGGTCGGTGAAATCAGTGAGACAGTTATCGTCACCGCCGAGAAACTCCTGAATAAGGTGGATGCCTCTATTGGAAACCCCTTTAACGAGTTGCAGATCACGCAGCTTCCGCTCGAATCCAGAAATGTTGTCGATTTGCTGAAACTCCAGGCTGGCGTCACCCTTGAGGGTTATGTCGCCGGGGCTCGGAGCGACCAATCCAACCTGACTCTGGACGGTATCGATGTCAACGAACAGCAGGAAGGGACAGCTTTTGAATCCGTCTTGCGTGTGACGCCCGACTCAGTGCAGGAATTCCGCGTCACGACCACCAACCCGAATGCCAACCAGGGCCGGTCCTCGGGCGCCCAGGTTTCGTTGGTCACAAAAGGTGGAACCAACGACTTCCACGGAAACGTCTACGAATACCATCGCAATACAGCAACGACGGCCAACGATTTCTTCAATAACCGTGTCAAAGAAGACCCAGACAAGGATGGTAAGCAGGGAATCGCCCGTCCGCGCCTCCTTCGGAACTTGTTCGGCGGATCGATCGGCGGCCCCATCAGCAAAGATAAGGTGTTCTTCTTTTATAACTACGAGGGGCGAACGGACCGCAAGCAGATATCCGTAGTGCGCGAAGTGCCGCTGGCTCACTTGGGTGACGGCTTAGTGAAGTACCTGGACACCAACAAGAACACCGTGACCCTTACGACCGCACAGATCAGTGCGATCTTCCCCGAAGTTGGGGTGAACCCTGCGGCAGTGAAGGCGATGAAAGACGCGGCTCAGAGTTACCCGGCCAACGACGACGGCGCCGGTGACGGGATCAACACGGGTGGTTTCCGATTTAACGCGCCTCTGCCACTCGACTGGAATACCCATACCGCTCGTATCGACTACACCCCCCATGTCAACCATTCGCTGTCAGCGAGAGCCAACTGGCAGTGGGACCACGAAGTCCCTAAGGACAATGAGAGTTGGCTGCCAGACACACCTCCCTCCGGGGTTTGGACGCATCCTTTCGGTCTTATGGGCAGCCACACCTGGACCCTTAGTAACTCGCTTCTGAACACGTTCCGGTACGGGCTAACCCGGCAGGCGTTTTCGATCCAAGGCGACTCCAGCGACCCCTCGATCTCGTTCAGAGATGTCTTTTCGCCGCGCGCGTTTAACCGTACCCTCAGCCGGACGACTCCGGTACACAACCTCACCGACGATTTCTCCTGGACCAAGTCGGACCACACGTTCCAGTTCGGCGGAAACATTCGCCTGATCAGAAACGGCCGTACTTCGTACGCAAATGCCTGGGACGTCGCCTCCTTGAATCCTTACTACTATGAAAACTCCGGCCAGGTGTTGCTCGATCCTTTCGACAACGTAGGCGGGTCCAGCACGCGGTCCCTGCAGAAAGGGCTCGCGGCCGTGATCGGCAGATACACGGAGTACGATTACAACTTCAATTTCGGTTCGGACGGGTCCCTGCTGCAGACCGGTTTACCGAGCCAACGGTCGTTCGCGACTGAGGAGTATGACTTGTATGCGCAGGACACCTGGCGGGTCTTGCCGAGCCTGACCCTGACTTATGGCTTGCGTTGGGGAACGAGCACACCGGTTTATGAAACCCAGGGTTACCAGGTTAAACCCACGGTAAGCCTGAACGATTTCTTTGATAAACGCAAAGAGGGCATGGCGAAGGGCGTCCCCTACAACGACCTGATCACCATTGACAAGGCCGGGAAGTTCTACGGCAAACCCGGATGGTACGAGCAGGAGTGGAACAACTTCGCGCCCCGAGTGGCGGCAGCCTGGAGCCCGAGCTTCGACAGCGGCGTGCTTAAAGCCATTTTCGGCAGCAAGCGCGAAACTGTCATCCGTGGCGGTTTCGCGATGCTCTATGATCGGATCGGCAGCCGCCTGGCGGTGGACTTCGACCTGAGCAACACGCTCGGCTTTTCGTCGACAAATCAGATCAGCGCCAACACGTTCAACGTGAGCGACACGCCGGGCCCCCTGTTCACCGGGTACAACCAGAACCTGCGTGATCTAGGCGGATTGCCGATTCCCGGCAACCTGGTGTTCCCGCTCGAGAAGCCCGCGGACGAGAGGCAGCGAATCGAAATGACACTCGACGATTCGCTGAGGACTCCCAGCAACTACAGCTGGAACTTCTCGTGGGGTCGCGAACTCCCGCACGGGCTGTTTGTCGAAGCATCTTATATCGGCCGGGCAGCCCGAGATCTGCTGGCCCAGCGCGATATCATGCACCTGAACAACCTGAAGGATCCGAAGTCCGGGATGGACTGGTACACTGCGGCCGGGATACTGGAAGACAACCGGCTGAAGGGAACCGCGATCGAAGACATTCCGAACCTTCCTTTCTTCGACAACATGTTCCCGGATTTCACCGATGAGGGGCTGACTCCGACACAACTGGCTTATGCGATCGCGCAGTGGCCGGATTACACCTATCTCCAATCCATCATGGATGATTACGGTGTTGCGCCCAACATGTTCTTCCATCCGCAGTATGCCGCCCTGATGACCTGGAGCAACGTGGCGTACTCGGATTACCACGCCTTCACGCTCACGGCGCGGGAGCGTTATAAAGAGACCCTTTCGCTAGACTTCAACTACACTTTCAGCAAGTCGACCGACAATGCATCAGGCCTTCAGAACGCCGGGAACTGGAACAGCCTGATCATGAACCCGCTCAGCCCGGACAGTGCTCACGCTCTGTCCGATTTCGATGTCACCCACATGATCAACGCCAACTGGCTGTGGGCCATGCCTTTCGGCAAAGGCAGAACCTGGCTGAACAGCGCCAACCCGGTTGCCCAGGCGGTACTCGGGGGCTGGGACGTGAACGGGATCTTCCGGTGGAACAGTGGTCTGAACGCCGCCGACCCATTCACGAACGGCATTTGGGCGACCAACTGGAACATCATGAACGGCGTCGTCCGGATGAGAGATCCTGGAGTCAAAGCGACCAAAAACCCGCAACCGAATGAAGACGGGACGCAGCGTGCTCCGAACTTGTTCTCGGATCCGGTTTACGCGTACCAGAGCTTCAGGAACGCGACGCACCCGGGCGAGGCCCAGGCACGCAATGTCCTCCGTCTGCAGGGCTACATTGGCCTGGATCTCGGAATCCGCAAGTCTTTCCCGATGCCTTGGGAAGGTCAGAGGCTGACGTTCATGTGGGACGTGTTCAACGTGACCAATACCCAGCGACTGGGCGGCGACTTCAATGAAGTCGGAGTCGGCCTGGATCCATTCTTGAGCGAACCGGAGCCGAACTGGTACACGATCAGCAACATCCAGGGTGAACCGCGCGTCATGCAGTTTGCCCTGCGGTACGACTTCTAGTAACCCAATATCCCTCAATTCAAAGGGCCAGGCCTAGCCTGGCCCTTTTTGTTTAGAACACTGCCACAGGGCGTTTCCCTCGGCGTTCTTTCGCGATATCATCCCCGGCGTTATGACTCGATTACTCAAACTCTCTTCGATTCTTGTTCCTATTGCGCTGCTTATCGCTTGCACGTTTGCCGATTCCCTGCCCCAGGGGAAAGTCCTCGAAGGACTGTCGCTCGACAGCAAGATGCTGGGCCGAAAAGTCGAGTACGCGGTTTACCTTCCTCCCGACTACGACGCAAGCACGAGGAGGTATCCGGTCGTATACCTGCTCCACGGCTTTACGGACGACGAAACCGGGTGGGTTCAATTCGGCGAAGTAAACCTGGCCGCGGACCGGGCGATTGCCGCGCGGGAAATACCGCCGATGATCATTGTCATGCCCGACGGCGGAGTCACCTGGTATATCAATGACTACCAGGGCAAAGTCCGGTTCGAGGACATGTTCGTGCAGGAGTTCATACCGGCTATCGACGCCACCTACCGCACGCGTCCGACCAAAGAGTTCCGCGGCATCTCCGGATTGTCCATGGGCGGCTGGGGCTCGCTCATGTACGCGATGCGCCACCCCGACTTGTTTGTCGCCTGCGCCGCCTTCAGCAGCGGCATCAGGACGGATGAAGAGGTTAAACAGAGACCCGACGAGGAATACGACCGGGTCTACACAAGCCTCTTCGGTGAAAAGCTGCGAGGCGAAGCACGGCTGAGCGAAAACTACAGAAAGTACAACCCCCTCGATCTGGCCGTCCGGCTGCCTGTCGACACTCTCAAGCAGGTTCGATGGTACCTGGACTGCGGGGACGACGACTTCCTCTACAAAGGGAATGCCACGCTGCACATCATCTTCCGAGACCGGGGCGTCCCGCACGAGAACCGGACGCGGGACGGCGGCCACAGCTGGATCTATTGGCGCACCGGAATCACCGACGGCCTGAAGTTCATCGGGCAGAGTTTTCACAGGTAGGGGGCAGGGAGTGTACGGTGGGCCTGGAGTCGCGTTACAGAGCCGCGCACGGAGCGAGCGGGCTTCAGCCCGGAGCGCAGTAAGCGGGCAACCCATCGAACCTTAACGGCACAAGGGGTTGCCCGCTTACTGCGCTCCGGGCTGAAGCCCGTTCGCTCCGTGCGCGGCTCTGTAACGCGACTCCAGCGACAAACTCACTCACTACCGACCAATAAAAGCGCTTGACGATTCTCGCCCGGCGATGAAGGATAAGTGTTTCACACGAGGAAATCTCATGTCCGAGTTGGATCGGCGATCATTCATAAAAGCATGCGCGGTGGCTGGCTCGCTGAGCCTGGAGCAGTTAAGCGGCGCCGCCGCCAGGGGCGAGCTCTCCATCGCCCGATACAAAATGTCCCCGGTCGCAGACGACGGCATAGCCGAAGAGGCGGTGCGCCTGACGGAAAAGGCGATCGCCGGACTCGGAGGCATGTCGCGTTTCGTGTCAAAGGGCCATGTGGTCTGGATCAAGCCCAACATGGGCTGGGAGCGCAAGGCAGCCCAGGCGGCCACTACCAATCCCGATCTGATTGCCACTTTGGTGAGGCTCTCGTACGAAGCCGGGGCGAAGAGTGTCTTCGTCGCCGACAACACTTGTAATACCGCCCAAAGAACCTACTCGAGATCCGGCATTCAGCAGGCTGCGGAAAAGGCTGGCGCCCGGGTCGTTATCCTTGACCAGCGGAAGTTCAGACGGATGGCGCTGAAAGGCAAGGTTTTGAAAGAGTGGGAGCTCTACACGGAGATGGTTGAAGCCGACCTGCTCATCAATGTTCCCATCGTGAAACAACACAACCTCTGCGCGGCCACGTTGGGCATGAAAAACCTGATGGGAGTCGTGGGAGGCCAGCGTAACCGATACCATCAGGACATCGGCAACACCGTCGCCGATCTCGCAGCATTTCTTAAACCCAGGCTCGTGGTCATGGACGGAATCCGGGTCCTGGCTGCCAACGGGCCGGTCGGCGGCAATCTGGCGGACGTGAAACGCCACGACGTTGTAGCAGCGGGCACCGACCAGGTGGCAGTTGACGCGTTTGGAGCGAGCCTCTTGGGATTGAGACCCGAGCAGGTGGTTTACATTGCGGAGGCAGCGCGTCGAGGGCTGGGTACCGCCAACTACGCTGCCCTCGGCCCTAAAGAGCAGAGCATTTGAGGTCGGCATGGCCAAGAAGAAAAAGACCAGTCTAGTCGTTTGGCTGCGCCGCGTCGTTCAATCGTTTTTTCTGCTGCTCTTCTTTTTCGTCTTTCTTCAGGCCACTTTTCATCCCGAAAACCAAGTGGGACCGGGAGTTACGTTCTTCTTCGAGCTTGATCCCCTGGTTCTGTTCGTTGCCTGGCTGGGGTCGTCGGCTGTCCCGCGGGTCTTGCTGCTCGCGCTGGTCACGCTCGGCGTCACTCTCTTGCTTGGCCGCTGGTTCTGCGGGTGGGTTTGCCCGTTTGGGGTCCTTCACAACGTCGTCACCAGTTTCCGTGCACAGACCGCCAAGGTCAAGCTGCAGAAGGGCCAGTTCAGCCCATACCAGCGCTGGAAATACTACCTCCTGATTGCCTTCCTGATGGGCGCACTGCTGGGGGTCAACCTGATCGGCTGGCTGGATCCCTTCTCGTTCTTTTACCGCAGCATGGCGACCGCCGTTTATCCTGGTTTGAATTTCGGCACGACTGCCGTCTTTGCCTGGATATACGACAAGGATCCAGGATGGGGCCAGGTGCGACTGACCCAGATCTCGGAGCCTGTCTACGAGTTTCTGCGAAGTTCCGTCCTCGCCATTGAGCTCCAGCCGCAGTACCAGTGGAGCCTGGTCATCGGACTGCTCTTCATAGCCGTGGTCGCGCTCAACCTTCACCGCGCTCGTTTCTGGTGCCGATACATTTGTCCGTTGGGAGCGCTTCTCGGCCTTGTCGGCAAGAACCCGCTCCTCAGGTTGCAGAAGAACGAATCGCGCTGCAACGACTGCAGGCTGTGCGTGGCCGATTGCCCGGGTGGGGCGAATCCGCATTCCACAAGCGGGTGGAAGCCGTCTGAATGCTTCTACTGTTGGAACTGCAAGTCGGCCTGCCCTCACGACGCCCTGGTTTTCAAACTCGATGTTCGGCAAAAGAGCCATGAAAAGACTGCTGCATAACCCGCTCTTCCGCTGGATCGCCCGATTCTTTCGACCGGGTGACGATTCAGGCATCGATCTGAGCCGCAGGACGGCGATCGGCGCAGGCCTGACCGGTGTCGGGGCAGCCATGCTCTTTGCCGTGCATCCGCAGGCGGGGAAGCGGTCGTTCAACCCCAGCCTCGTCCGCCCCCCCGGATCTGTGGCGGAACAGGATTTCCTGGGTCGCTGCATTCGCTGTGGCGAATGCATGAAGGTCTGTCCGACCAACGCAATACAGCCGACGCTGTTCGAGGCTGGTTTAGTGGGCCTCTGGTCGCCGGTCATGAACATGAAGCTGGGCTACTGCGAGTACGAATGTAACCTTTGTATGCAGGTCTGCCCGACTGACGCCATTCCATTGCTTCCCCTCGAAGAAAAGAAACAGATCCGAATCGGAACGGCTTTCTTCGACAAGAACCGCTGTCTCCCCTACGCTTTCGCACGTCCGTGCATCGTCTGTGAAGAGCACTGTCCGACGCCGAAGAAGGCGATCTGGTTTGAAGAGGTGGAAGTGGTCAACGAAAAGGCAGAACGCCTGATTCTGAAACAGCCGCGAATCAACCCTGATCTCTGCATTGGCTGCGGTATCTGCGAGAACAAGTGCGTCGTGGAAGACCAGCCTGCCGTGCACGTGACAAGCGCCGGAGAAACGCGGGACCCGGAGAACCAGATCCTGTTGAGCGGCGGCGGGATTTACGGGTAGAGGCACCGCCATCCCCCTTGCCTGTGTCAGATTTCTCCCCGAGCGCCTGAAACCTTCGTCCCTCGACTCTCTCTTAACGAAAGGCAGAGAAGACTTTGTGAGGTAGGAGGAGACAAGGATGGCAAAAAGAGCCGAAGATCCCGGGAACCCGCAGTTCCCCACGAACCCCGAGAAGCCTCAGTCGCCCGGGGAGTTGAAACGGCCGGAGGTCGCCGAGCGCACTCAGCAACCGGAACCGACCGAAGCAGCGGAGCCAAGAGGCGGATACAGCCTGATCCTCCTCATAGCCATCATCGTCACTTGCCTCGGCATCATCTATTACCTGGCGAACGCGCACCACAAGCTCGACGACATGAATCTTTCTCTTCTGAAGACCAGAGGTGAACTGGCCTCAACGACGGGCAAGGTGGACGAATCCCAAGATCAGCTTTTCAAACTCAGCTATGGTTTGTCGGAAACCAGGGGCGAAACGGCCGACCAGAAAAGGCAGCTGGAAAGCCAGTCGCAACAGCTTAGGGAACAGGAGGCACGATACCGCCGGCTATCTGCAGGTGTCCGGAAGATGCGGGCCGACTATTGGCGAGAGCTCCAGGCCATGGACCTGAAAAAGGCGGACCGCACCGAAATGAACCAACTGGAGCGGGAGGTGCAGTCTCTGAAGACCGACACGGACGCGCTCAAGCAGAAGGTCGTTCAAACGGAGGTCCCGCGTACCGAAAACGTCGTTTCCCTGCCGGTGGCGCCCACGGTTTCAGGTGAACAGACGGCACCGCCAACACCACAACGGACGGCGGCGACAACAGCGGAGAATTACGATTTTCAGCTTCAGCGCGAAGACGGAGTTCTTTGGCTCCTGAATGTCGGCCTTGACCTCAAGAAGGTCAAACTATCGGACACGGACGCGAAGTTCGACTTGGAGGTTCGCCTGGACGGAAACAAGATCACGAAAAAAGGCACGCACGTGAACGAGCCGATTTACCTGCAAGTCGGGGGCTCGAGCCGACCGTACCGACTGGTCGTCACCAAGATTGAAAAGGACCAGGTCAAAGGATACCTGAGCGTGCCGACGGCGTAAGCAATCGGCCGGCGACAGAACCGGCGCATGCAGCGGACTGTAGAACGCGTTTGCCCCCTATGATTGCGCAAT
>Ga0105091_10000128_pt1 | contig 27090 bp, 27 predicted proteins | sample PPLLak1March2015_FD_87022 | JGI IMG/M metagenome (GOLD analysis project Ga0105091, IMG submission 87022) | Freshwater sediment microbial communities from Prairie Pothole Lake near Jamestown, North Dakota, USA - PPLs Lake P7 Core (1) Depth... | ecosystem: Environmental > Aquatic > Freshwater >... | reverse complement strand
TCACCTTGTCACCCTGTCACCCTGTCACCTTGTCACCTTGTCACCCTGTCACCTTGTCACCTTGTCACCCTGTCACCCTGTCACCTTGTCACCTTGTCACCTTGTCACCCTGTCACCTTGTCACCCGGTCACCTTGTACCCTGTCACCTTGTCACCTTGTCACCTTGTCACCCGGTCGCCTTGTCACCTTGTCACCTTGTCACCCGGTCACCTTTGTCACCTTGTCACCTTGTCACGCTGCCCAATTCAACTCGCCCCTCATTTCCTGTAGATTAAGAGAAACGGGTCAGCTTTTCCCGTCCTGGCCTGGTCCGAATTTCAATCCTTAGGTCTTCTGATGTCTCATGGCTGTGAATCCGAGAAGCGTCCAGTTCTCTCTGGTTCTCCTTCTGGTTTGCGTAGCCTTCGTTTTTCGTGTCGACCGGCTCGGCGATGTTGGACTTGCCGAGGATGAGGTCCACAAGATCCTCGCCGTAGAGAGCTACCGGCAAGGCCACTTTGTCGTAAATGCCGAGCATCCCATGCTGATGAAGCTTGCGGATACCGGCATGTTCGTCTTCGCCGACTGGTGGAATCAGAAAATCGCCCCGGCTTTCGATTTCCCTGAAATCTCGGCCGAATTCGCAGTCCGGTTTCCGAACGTGGTCGTCGGATCTTTGACGACCGTTGTCCTCTTCCTGCTGGCTCGCACTCTCCTCGGTCCTGCCGCAGCCCTCGCCAGCGCCGCGTTCTGGGCGGTCGGCATAAATGCCATCACCTACAACCGGATCGCGAAGGAAGACACATTCCTTGTCTTCTTCCTCTTGCTTGCCCTGTTCCTCTATCAGAAGGCCAAGACCGTGGAGCCGAGGGAGTTGCGGATCGAACTCCGTCTGTATGCTTCGAGCGGAGCGGCATTCGGGCTGGCCTGCGCCTCCAAATACTTTCTCCACTACGTCGGCATGGTCTTTCTCCTGTACTACCTGGCCAGAGGCCTGGATATGCACGCGCATACCTGGCGTACCAGGACGGCCTTTTTTGGTAGCCTTTTTGTCTTCTTCTTCCTGTTCAATCCGGTCATCCTCCATCCCGCCACCTGGAGCTACCTGCTCGATTACGTGAGCGGCAAGATGATGAGCCACCACGGTTACCAGGTCATGGGGCATCTTTACAGGAATGAAGCGTTCCTAGGCGGCTCCAAAGGGATGCCGTTCTACTTCTACCTGCTGTATTTGCTGGTCAAGGTCCCGGTCGGCCTGCTTGTGTTGCTCCTGGTCGGTTTCGTGCGGGCATACCAAAGGCACAGTTCCGACCTCGGTCACTTCTTCGTCTTGTTCATGTTCGCTGCCTGGATCATCCCGTATTCGGCAGTCGGAGCAAAATGGCTTCGCTACACTCTGGCTCTGACTCCCTGGCTGTACATGTTGGCTGGTGTCGGCGTGGTCTGGCTCGCAGGCCGGATGCCCCGCCTCTTCGCGCCTGGTCGCCGATGGTTGGGCCACACGGCCTCGCTGGTCCTCTTGGCAGCCTGCCTCATCTCCATGGTGTCTGCCTGCTTTCAGAGCCGGCCGTACTATAGCCTGTTCGTAAACCGAGTTGGCGGGGGAATGGCCAAGGCAGGATCGTATTTTCCGCACGACGAGTTTTACGATGCCGGCTTGCGGGAAGCGGTTGAATACGTGGCGCAGTGTGGTCCGCACTTCAGTTCGATATACAGTGACGCCGACGATCTGGTCACATACTACTCAAAACGATTCGGACGTCCGGACCTGGTTCGAGGCTCGCTCTGTCAAGGAGACCCCAAGGCATCGCCCGTAAATTACGTCCTCGTTCAGGACGGACGCCGGTATTTTGAGAACTCGGAACGGATCGACAGGATTGAGCGGACCTATCTCCCGGAAAAAGAGGTTCGAGTCGATGGAATTCCAGCCGTCAGCATTTATCGGATTAGCGGACTCCTTCAGGCGCGGACGGGCTCATTGAAAGCCGGGTCGGAATGAGAATAAACCGGGCTGGGCGAGGCGGGGGGAATATTTCCCCGATTTGGGAATGGCGACTCTGCCGGTGATCAATCAACTGTCCATTAAATCAGTAATTTAGGGGACCCAGTGCGCCGGTTCGACTGGCACGGGGGTTGCTGTTAGAGAAGCCAACGAAAGAGGAGGTCTGTCCATGAGAAGGAATTACTACCCCGTGTTTTTGAGCCTGATTCTCCTCCTGACCGGGCAAGTATGGGCACAGCGGAACGTCACCCTGCCGAGAGGCACCGCTGTTCAAATCCGGTTGACGGAGAAGATAAGCAGTGAGAAAGCCAGGACGGGTGACCGCTTTGACGCGATCCTGGATCAGGATATTTCCGATAATGGCTACCTCGTCGCGCGGCGAGGGGATCCGGTAGTCGGGAAACTCGTGCGCGTCGAAAACGGCGACCGCGATCAGGGAGACCTGATCGAGTTGACCTTGAGTGAGCTTCGGTCAGGAAATCGAACCTACTCCCTGGATACGAATGACGTGATCGTGCGCACCAAGGACCAGGACAACGGTGGCGATCACGACGCGGCCATAGTCGGCGGCGGAGCCGGCGCCGGCGCGGTCATCGGCGCAATCGCGGGAGGTTTGAAAGGCGCGATTATCGGGGCTGCCGTTGGCGCGGGAGCCGGCGCGGCCACTATCTTAATCACCGACAAGGACAAGGTGGAATTCGATCCCGAACAGAAGTTCAGATTCTACCTGGATCGCGACATCCAGATGGCGGCCGTCAGCAACGCTCCGAGCAGCAGCCAGGGCGGCAGCAGTGATGATCGGTACAGCCGGAACCAGGATTCCGGATACGGGAACCAGGATTCTGGAAACTCCAACGGGAGCTACGTCCGTGAAAACGTCCGCGACCAGGCAAGCGAGCTTGACCGGCAAGCCGACCATGTCTGGAGCATGATTCAAAGCGACTCCGGCATGTCTGATACGTTGCGAAACTCCTCTCGAGAATCAGAGGACGCAATGCGACTGTACATCGCCTTGAGCAACTTCGCCAACTCCACCGAACAACTGCAGAAATTCGCGCAGGACTCGAGGATGGGCAACAGTCTGCGAGGGGGTGCCGAGATTCTGGTACGCCAGGCCGAAGACATTGACCAGCTGATGCGGTCGGTAAAAACCTTCGGTCACTTGCAGGACGACTGGCGGCAGGTACAGAACGCCTTGAGCCGGCTGGCCAACAATTACAACTTGGCCTACACGCCCGGTGGCTCGTCGACCTATCGGACCGAGTAACGAAGCACCCAACGTAACTACGATGGACGACGTGGACCTAGTGGACGAAGTGGACAGGGGGACGAATATGCCTGTCCACTTCGTCCACTAGGTCCACGTCGTCCATCGTAGTCCGTGCCCCTACACCCGCGTCGTTTCCGCAAACAGGCCATCGACGAAGGCTTCGGGCGAGAACGGCATCAGGTCTTCCTTCTTTTCCCCGACTCCGACGTATCGAATGGGGATCTTAAGCTCTTTTGCGATCGCCACCACGATTCCGCCCTTCGCCGTCCCATCGAGCTTGGTAACGATGAGCCCCGTGACTCCCGACGTACTCAGGAACTGCCTCGCCTGGATGAGACCGTTCTGCCCGGTAGTGGCATCGAGAATCAGATACACCTCGTGAGGCGCCCCGGGCACTTCCCTGCCCGCAATTCGCCTCATCTTCTCCAGTTCCTGCATCAGGTTGGTTTTCGTATGCAAGCGTCCTGCGGTGTCCGCGATCAGGACCTGCTTATCCCGAGCCTTGGCAGCCGCAATGGAATCGAACAGGACGGCCGTCGGGTCCGTGCCGTGGGCCTGCCGCACGATGTCCGTCTGCGTCCGCTGGCTCCATATTTCCAGTTGCTCGACGGCTGCCGCACGGAAAGTGTCAGACGCCGCGATCAGCACGTCTTTGCCCTGCTGGTTATACCGGTGAGCCAGCTTCCCGATGGTGGTGGTTTTGCCCACGCCGTTCACGCCGACGACCAGGATCACAAAAGGCCGCCCCCTGCGCAGGTCTTCTTCCTCCCAGCCGGTGTCACCTCCCAGGATCTGGACCAATTCCTCCCGGATCATCTTCTTGACCTTTGAAGAGGTCAGGAAGCTGCTGCCGCGAGTCGCCTCGCGAATCTTCTCAATAATCCCGGTGGTCGTCTCAATACCCAGATCCGCGCCGATGAGAATTGTCTCCAGGTCCTCAAGCTGAGCCTCAGTGATCGGGCTCTCCGCTGTCCCCATCACCGCGTCGATTTTCCGGCTGATATCCTCGGTCGTGCTCTTGAGCGCTTCTTTCAGCCTCGAGAAGTAACCCGGCCGTTCCTTGTAGTTAAAAATGCTCATCCATTTACCTCTGCGGGCCGCGCGGCGGTAGAGTGCCGCGTCTTGTGCGGTGGGCGGCGAGCCGCGAACCCCCGCGAAAAGGGCTACATATCCAGCAAAATGCTGATGTCTCGGGAACGGTACGAATGCGTCAGGGCCCCGAGCGAGATGAAATCGGCGCCCGCTTCAGCGTATCCGGTGACATTGTCTTTGCGAATCCCTCCGGAGACTTCGATCTGCGCCTGCCCGCCGATGACTTGGACGGCTTCTTTGACCTGCTCGACTGACATATTGTCGAGCAAAACGATGTCGGCCCGGGCGGAGAGCGCCTCTCTCACCTCGTTCAAGTCGCGCACTTCCACCTCAATGCGGTGAAGATGGGAGCCGGTTTCACGGCAAGCCTGAATGGCCTTCGCAATGCCGCCGGCGACTGCACTGTGGTTCTCTTTGATCAAAATGCCGTCATCCAGCCCCTGACGGTGGCTATACCCGCCGCCGCAGCGCACGGCATACTTCTCGAGATCCCGCCAGAGAGGCGTGGTCTTTCGCGTGTCCAGGATTTTGGCCCGAGTGTGTGAAACACGGCTCACGAACTCTCGCGTCTCGCTCGCGATACCGCACATTCGCTGAATGATATTCAAACTGACCCGCTCGCCCTTGAGCAGTGTGGCCGGCTCCCCCCTGACGTACCCGATTGTCTGGTCCTTGCCGACGCACTCCCCCTCGCCGAAGAGTACCTCGTCCTCCACGGACCCCAGCAGCCGGAAGACGCGCGCCAGGATCGGCCAGCCGGCCAACACCATGCCCTCCTTGGCGATGACCTGAGCAGTGGCCTTGCTGGACCGGGCGCCGATCGACCGGATGATGGCATCGGTAGTGATGTCGCCGCGTCCCAGATCCTCCCTTAGAGCGTCATTCAACCGCTCATCCAGACTGAGAAAGTTCATTCAGTTTCTCCTGAAGCACACGCAGTTGCTGAACGGCGTCCTCCAACCGATGACGATTATTCTCAATCACCTGTGCTGGCGCCCGTTGCACGAAATCCGTATTAGCCAGCTTCGCCGACAGCTTTTCGATATCGCCCTGGAGCCGGCTGATCTGCTTGCCTAGCCGTTGCCTTTCGGCGTCGATGTCGAGCGCCTCATCCAGGACCAAGGCAAATTCCGCCAGCTTCGCCACTCCGTGGGCAGTTTTCGCGCCCTTCCCGTCCAATTGCGACATGAGCTCAATTTCCTTAAGCTGCGCCAAATTGACGAGCATCGCCTTTTGCGCCTCGATCACCCCGGCTCCTTCAGGACTGGAGACAAGGCGAAGAAGCAGCTTTCGCCGCGGATCTATGTTGTTCTCTGCCCTCGCCGTCCGAATCGCGACGATCAATTCCTGCAACTGGTCCATTTCCCTGAAAGATTTGGAGTCTATCCACTCACCCCGGCTTTCCGGAAAGGCAGAGAGCATGATCGACGGGCCCTCGTGGGGACAACGCTGCCAGATCTCTTCGGTGATGAAAGGAATGAATGGATGGAGGAGCCTGAGGGAGGCATCCAGCGCATAGAGCGCGACTGTCCTGGCTCTTGCCTGGGCTTCGGCGTCACGATTGCCGGTGATGGCTGGCTTGATCAGCTCGATGTACCAGTCACAGAACTCGTGCCAGAAGAAGTGGTAGAGATCGTTGCTCGCCTCGTGAAAACGGTACTTCTCCAGGTTCTCGTTGCACTGCGCGATGAGCTGTTGCAGACGGCCGAGGATCCAGCGGTGCTCCATCTCAAGCGCACCCGAATCCCAGAGTTTCTGAATCTCGTCGTCTTTCACCGCCGGTCTGTCGCCCAGGTTCATCAGCAGGAAACGGCCCGCATTCCAGATCTTGTTGCAAAAGGCGCGGTAACCGGCCATCCGGCTGATCGAGAACGGGATGTCGGTTCCAGGGACCGCCATGACGGACAGGGTGAATCTGACCGCATCCGTTCCGTACTCATCGATGATCTTCAACGGATCTATGATGTTCCCTCGAGACTTGGACATCTTCTGGCCGTGTTCATCGCGAACCAGCCCGTTGATATACACCGTTCTAAACGGGACATCGCCCATGAATCTCAGGCCCATCATCATCATCCTGGCGACCCAGAAGAAGATGATATCGAAGCCGGTTACGAGCACGCTCGTCGGGTAGTAAGTCTTCAACTCGGGCGTCTGGTCGGGCCAGCCGAGCGTCGAAAAAGGCCAGAGCGCGGAGCTGAACCAGGTATCGAGCACGTCCGATTCCTGCCGGAAGTTGCTGCCCCCGCACTTCGGGCAATTCTTCGGCGTCTCGCGCGCGACAATCATCTCGCCGCAGGCCTCGCAGTACCACGCTGGAATTCGATGACCCCACCACAGTTGCCGGCTGATGCACCAGTCATGGATGTTGTTCATCCACTCGAAGTAGACCCGCGAGTAGTTGTCGGGAACAAAGCAGGTCGCCTGGTCCTGGACGGCCTTGATTGCCGGTTCAGCCAGAGGCTTCACTTTCACGAACCACTGTCGGGAGACCAGCGGCTCAATCACGGTATCGCATCTCTGACAGTGGCCGACGTTATGCGAGTAGTTTTCGCGTTTCACCACCAGGTCTTGTTTCTCGAGGTCTGCGACCACGAGTCTTCGGGCGTCCCGCCTCTCCAGACCGGCGTAGGGCCCCGCCTGGGCGGTCATTTTCGCATCCTCGCCGATGACCTTGATAATGGGGAGCTTGTGGCGCAGCCCGGCTTCAAAATCGTTCGGGTCGTGCCCGGGAGTCACTTTCACGACCCCGGTTCCGAACTCCCTCTCGACGAAACTGTCGGCCACAACCGGAATTTCGCGGTTCATCAGGGGAAGGACCACGGTCTTGCCGATCAGGTGCCGGTAGCGCTCGTCATCCGGGTGGACGGCAACCGCAGTATCACCGAGCATGGTCTCGGGCCGCGTCGTCGCCACCACTACCGATTCGTTGCTGTCTTTAACCGGGTAGCGAAGGTACCATAGGTTACCTTGGGTTGCTTCGTAGTTGACCTCGAGATCCGAAATGGCAGTGGAGCAGCGCGGACACCAGTTCACAAGGTACTCGCCCCGGTAAATGAGACCGGACTCATACAGGCGCACAAAGACTTCCCGGACGGCGCGTGACAGCCCTTCGTCAAGCGTGAAGCGCTGCCTGCTCCAGTCGCAGGAGCACCCCAAACGCCGGATCTGCGTGAGGATGTTATTTTCGGCCTGCTCTTTCCATTCCCAGACCACGGCTTCGAACTTCTCTCGGCCCAGGTCGGTCCGATGGAGCCCCTGTCCGGCCAACCGCCGCTCAACCACGTTCTGCGTGGCAATCCCGGCGTGGTCCGTCCCGGGTAACCAGAGAACGTCAAAACCCTTCATCCGCTTCCAGCGAACGAGGACATCGTGGAGCGTAATATTCAGGGCATGGCCCATATGAAGAGAGCCGGTGACGTTAGGGGGAGGAAGTACGATCGAGTAGCGAGGTTTTTCCGAAGCAAGATTTGCCCGGAAATATCCGCGCTCTTCCCACAAGGGGTACCACTTCGATTCGACTTCACCGGGTTCGTAAGCTTTAGCTAGTTGTGTCTCCACGACATTTTCCTCGAACTCTAATGCCCCTTTACAGAGCCGTGAGCGCAGCGTTTTTTGCGGAGCGACCCGGCCCGAAGGATACTAACCGTTCGGGCCGGGTCGCTCCGCAAAAAACGCTGCGCTCACGGCTCTGTAAAGAGCGCACCTGGCAGGCCCTCGCAGCCATGCGCGCCCGCAGACGAGCCTGCCATCTCTCACGTTTGCGGTACTGTATCGACCGGGGAAACCCGTCCCAAAAGAGTGGATTATAGCAGACTGCTGACCGGGCTATTGCGGAGCAGAAAGATCCTGAAGTACTTCCGCCAGGATCCGCCGGATTTCACCGGGCAGCCTTTCCATGACCTTGCCTACTACCTGGTCAATTTCCTCCTGTCGAAGCGCCACCGACGGGGCCGTCTTGGCTTCTTCAGGAAGCGGTGCAGAAGGCTCAACAGTCTCGTTTCCCGGCTCAGCCTCGGCCGCCCGGTTCTCCAATTCGGAGAGATCTTCGGCTTTGACGAAGGAAGGGACCGGACGACATTGCTGAGTAGTGAGGGTAAATAGCGGTTTCTGGTTCACTGTTCCCGTCTCTTTCTTGGCGGTTTGTCCGAAAGTGCGCTCCGGCCCCGGGGCGGAGCCATTGTGCACGTTCTGCCTCTCCGATGCAGCCCTGGTGGACCGTTTGATTAGCTCGCTCACCAGGGCAAGCAGCTGAGAGGTCGCAAACGGTTTCGTCAAGTAGCTATGATAGCCTGCTCGCTCCGCTCGCCGTATGTCGAACGGCTCATATGTCCCGGCTAGAAGAACCACAGGGACATGGGCGGTCCTCGGGTTCGCCTTCAGCTCGCGGCAAAGCTCGTAACCGTCGACGCCGGGGAGGAAAACATCGGCCAGAAGGACATCCACCGGACCCGAGCGCACGTAATTGAGAGCAGTCTCTCCACCGGAAAAGCAGTGCAACTCGAAGTTCTCTCCGGCAAAGGACAACTCGACCACTTTTCGAATGGTCGGGCTGTCATCCGCGAGAACCACGTGGGGCATACTGTTTGTGCTCTTCAGGGCCTTGACCCAGCCGGTTTCAGACCAGCCGTGTTGGAAGCGGACGGTATGCCAGCTCCAGGGCTCGGCTGCGCCGACGCAGGAGGTGCTGGGTTGGCCTGCTGATTCTTGCGTTCTTCGGCTCGCCGCCGGGCCACTTCGTACGGATCTTCGCCGCCCGCGAATGTCGCCCAGACAGAACGCAGAGGATCGAAGATCGAGAAGCCTTCCTCGCGCCGGTTCGCCTGGTTTTTGGCCGCCGCCTCCTCGTTCACCGGAGGCACCGGCTTCTCGAGCAGGATCAGCTTGTCCCTCGCCTCACCCGAAAACTCGCTGAACGGATACTCACTCGCCACTCGCGAGTAGTAAACGGACGCTTCTTCAATCCGGCCCATGTTTTCGAGCGAGAGCCCAAGGTTGTACAGGGCCTGGTCGGCGCGGCTGAAGTCCGGATAGTTGGAAATGACCTCCTTGTACCGGCTCTCGGAAGCCATGAAGTTCTTCCGTCCCAGGTAGAAGTTGGCCACGTCCTGGATACCGGCGGCCCGGTTCTCCTGCACGTCGCGCAGGAATTCTTTCGCGGTCGGTGCCAGCTCGCTGTCCGGATAGTTCTCCAGGAACTTCTTGAACTCGACCTCCGCCTTGCGCGCGTATGTCGGATCGCGGTCGGACGGTTTCATGAGCTTCACGTTGAGAGCCGCAATCTTCAACTGTGCGTCATCCGCCGCCTCATGATTGGGATAGAAAATGATGAAGTCCTTGTATTGAGCCTCAGCCTGCAGCCAGTTCTCGGTTCCGCCTTCCTTGTAATAAGAATCGGCGATGGCCAGAAAGGCGCTGGGTGTGTATTCGCTGTCGGGGTAGGTGTTGATCAGGGTCTGGAACGAGAGCCTTGCCTTGATGAAGTAGCTCTTTTCAAAGAACTTCATCCCGTTTTCGTACAGCGTCTTATCCGGTGAAACCGCGCTCTGTTGCAAGTCGGCACTCTTTTGACCGCAGGCAGAAAACAGCCCGACTGCGATGAGCAGGGCGCTGAACCTAATAAAGAAGCGCTTCATTATGCTTAAACTCCTCACGGCCGTGCGCCCCGTGCTGAAGCACTCGGACTTACGGCTCTGATCTCGTCTGCAGACTGCTGCATCTGCCTGAAGGTCTCGCGGGGGTTCGCCGCATTAAAAATCGCGGATCCGGCAACAATGACGTCCACGCCGCTTTCGACGGCGGCCGCAGTGTTCTCCGGGCCGATGCCCCCATCGATCTCAATCTTGACCTGCAGACCTTGAGACCGTATGAGATCCCTCAATTTTCGCACTTTTTCAAAGCTGGTGGAAATGAATTTTTGCCCGCCGAACCCGGGATTTACGGACATAATCAGGACGTGATGGCACAAAAACAGGCTTTCTTCCAAGACCGACACCGGGGTGTGGGGGTTCAAAGCCACGCCCGGCTTGACTCCTTGTTCGCTAAATCTCGTCAAGAGACGGTTTAGATGAATCGCAGTCTCGTAGTGCACCGTCAGCCAATCCGCGCCCGCCTCCGCAAAGGCCTCCGCCATCTGGTCGGGGTTCGTGATCATCAGATGGACGTCCAGAGGCAGCCGGGTCACCTTCTTGATCGACTTCAATACCGGGATTCCCATCGTGATGTTAGGAACGAAATGGCCGTCCATCACGTCGAAATGCAGGACACTCGCGCCCGCCTCTTCCATTCCACGGAGATCGGGAAGGAGGTTTGCGAAATTGGCTGACAGCAGGGAGGGGGCTACCAGAGGCCTCATCGTGCCACCTCCAGGCTGATCGGATCCTCGCGTGTCACCATGTACCCGGGTTCCGGGTATTGCTTGACCACTAGCCCTTTGTCCGCGTTTTGGTACTCACGGTAAACCGGAGGCCGCATCTTCAAGTTATTTGACTCGAGAAAAGCCGTTACCACAGCGATATTCTGCCCCATCAGGTCTGGCATTACGAAACGCGTCGACCGCGGCGCATTGACCAGAAGGTCGATCTTCTGACTGAGAACTTCCAGAGACTGAGGCGTGGGATACTGTCGTATCACCCCATCCTGCCCGGCATTGTCCAGGTTTATCGTGCTCACGTTTCCCAGCTCATAGCCGGACTGCATTACCATAAGCTGTGCCGATCGCATGCTCGACCCAAGCAGGTCCGGGATCGGGTTTCTGCGCGCGCCGAGGCTCACAATTACCTGCACAGCACGATTTGCCTTCATTCGACCGCCCGCCGGCGGCAGCTGGGAGACTATCTTTCCCGCACCGACCGCGGGATCGTACCGCTCTCCGTTTACCTCCAGCACCAATGCCAGGCTCCCCAGATTCTTCTTGGCCTGGTCAACCGTCTGCCCCGCCAGCGACGGGACCTGCACCTCGTCACCCCGGACGGCAATACGGATGCCGACGACAGCGCTTATGATAGCCACGGTTATCAGAATGGCGATCAGGAGAAAGGACCTGCCCAGCGTCAGGAATCGGCTTGGCCCCTGCGCTTCGGGTTGACTGTTCGGATCCGGCATGCTTCTAAACTCGTTCCTCAGTCTGCGTCCGGCTTGGCCATTCGCAACCGGCGTAATCTAGCACAGCGGTCTCAATTATGTCTAATTTCCGCTGCGAAGAAGCAATCACCCGCATGCTCCTGAGGGAACGTACGATAGTATGGACGCATCAGCGCGGCTTTAGGTTCACCCGCCAGGAATTCCTCCACTACTCCTTCGTTCTCCTCGGGTTCCGTTGAGCACGTGGCATACAGGAGCCGTCCACCGCGGGCTATGACGTCAAACGCGTTGCGAAGGATCGCGACCTGCCGGGCGTGAAACCGTGGCAGATGAGACGGCTGAATCTTCCAGCGAATGTCGGGGTTCGAGCGCAGAGTTCCGAGCCCCGTGCACGGCACATCAACGAGAACAAAATCAAAGGCCGGCTTGAAGGGAGCGGGTTGCGTCAAATCAGCTACCGAGTAAGACAGATTGGGGATTTCCAGAAGTCCTGCCCGTTTCTTCATGTCCCGAAGCCGAACCGGGCTGACGTCGGAACAGTGAACCGTCGCACTTTCCCGGCTTCGCCAAGCCAGGATCGACGCCTTTCCGCCCGGGGCGGCGCATAGATCGCCAACGCGGGTCAGTCCCGCCAAGTCCGGCCATTCAGCCACCTGCTGGCTGGCCGGGTCCATGAAAAAGCAGTATCCCTTCTTATAGAGCAGATGCTCTGAAAAGGCCGGATGCCGAATGATCAGGCTGTCCGGAACAGAAGGAAAAATCTCATGTTCAATCCCCTCCTGATCCAGCAGGCTCCGAAAAGCTTCGACCTCCGTCTTGAAACGGTTCACTCGGACCAGCGGCAGCGGGTTTGAGTTGTTCCGTTCAAGCAGGCGCGCGGTTGATGCCGCCCCAAACCGCTCCAGATATCGAGTCACCAGCCATTCGGGATGACTGTATCGCACCGCGAGCGCGCCAGAAGAATCACCGGATGGAAGTTCGGGTCTTTGCCGGGAGAAGCCGCGCAGGATTGCGTTTACAAACGATTTCGCTGACGTCTTTCGGAATCCTCGAGCCAGATCGACGCTCTCATATACCGCGGCATGATCGGGCGTACGAAGAAATTCCAGTTCATAGAGACCCAGTCGCAGAATCCAGAGGACGACGCAGTCGATCCGCTGTAATTCCCTTCCCGCCAGGCGGCTGATGTAGAAATCCAGCCGAGCCCGGTTTCTCATAATGCCGTAGCCAAGCTCGGTAGCAAGACGACGATCGAGGGGAGTCAGGGACTGAAAGGGAGCAAAAGCAGCAAATTGATCCAAACGTGCTCCCCGTGTCTCGATTGTTTGAAGGAACTCGACAACTACCGCCCTAGCGTTTGCGGCCAAGAAGATCCTTTCGTGCAGACTTCAAGGAAGCGGAGGCTAGAACGCGTTACAGAGCCGCGCACGCAGCGGAGCGAAGCGAGCATATGCCGTTGATGTCCGTTGGGTGGCCCGCTTACGTCGCTCGCTTCGCTCCGCTGCGTGCGCGGCTCTGTAACGCGTTCTAGCCTCCGCTTGCCACCGCATCCCGATGGAAAGCGTGAAAAGGTGCACGGAGTCTCTGCCGGCTTTACCCGCCAAACCTCTCCCCCACCTTCAGTTGCAGCCCGTTCGCTGCATCGAAGGCGCGATTGCGATTCCGGCCGGCCAGCTGGAGTTCCGTCAGAAGCAAACTCGTCGAATCTCCGCACTGCACCGCGATTCCCTGGCGATCGATACTCAGTACCTGGCCGGGCTTGGTTACCGGCCCGGCGGGTGACGCGACGGTGCTTCGCCAAATCTTGACCGGCTGCCCTCGCAGGGTCGACAGAGCGACAGGCCAAGGATTGAACGCCCGGATTTGATTGTGGAGCGTAACGGCCGGTCTTGCCCAATCCACAACTGCCTGCTCCTTGCCGATCCGAGGTGCGTACGACGCCAGGCAATCGTCCTGCGCATAGGGCACCAAGGCCCCAGACACGTATTGGGGAATGGTGTCGAGGAGCAATTCTGCGCCCTGCTTTGCCAACACCACCTCCAGTTCGCCGGTTGTCATATTGTCGTCAATAGCCACGGCTCGTTGACTGAGAATGGCCCCGGTGTCCATGCCTTCGTCGATCTTCATGATCGTCGTCCCGCTCTCGGTCTCCCCGTTGAGGACCGCATGAGCTATGGGCGCCGCCCCGCGGTATTTTGGCAGCAGTGAGCCATGAACATTCAGGGTTCCGTAGCGGGGGTAATTGAAGAAGTCCGCCGGGAGGATCTGCCCGAAAGCGACGACCACGATCAACTCCGGATCGACCTGCCGGAGCATTTCGAAAATCTGGGGTTCGCGCCTCAGCCGCTGGGGCTGAAAAACCGGTATTCCGGCCTCTTGCGCGAGTACCTTGACCGGCGGCGGAGTAAGCCGCAGCCCTCGTCCGGACGGACGGTCGGGTTGGGTTATAACCGCGCGGGTGTCATATTGGATATCTCCCCGGGCGGAGAGCAATGCTTGAAGAGAGGGAACAGCGAACTCAGGAGTTCCCAGGAAGACGAGGCGCATCACCACTCTCCGGCTTTGACCAGCTTTCGGATCTTGCGCTTGATGAGGTCCCTCCGAAACGCCGAGATCCGGTCGAGGTAAAGAACCCCGTTGATGTGATCTATCTCGTGGCAGAGAGCACGGGCCAGGAGTCCTTCCCCGTACTTCTCAATGGAGTTGCCTTCGAGATCCTGCCCGATCACCCTCACTTTATAAGGACGTTCGACCACCGCCGTAAAGTCAGGAACACTCAGGCATCCTTCCTCTTCTCTCTGAACCCCCTCCTGGTACACGACTTCCGGATTCGCCAGGATGATCTGCTGGCCCTCTTCCTGGCCGCCCGTAATGTCGATGACAATCAAACGCAGATCGAAGCCGATTTGATTCGCCGCCAGCCCGACACCGGGGGCGGCGTACATCGTTTCCAACATGTCCCGGACGAGGGTTCGCAGTTCCTCGTCGAAGTGCACCACCGGGGAGCACACTTTCTCCAAGACAGGCTCACCCAGTTTCAAAATTGGTCTTATCATTTCCGTCGTTGCAGGTCGCATGTTGCAGGTTGCACGTTAGAGGTGACCGGTTGCGGGATACCAGTGGCGAACCGCGACGAGGTCCGACCCGCAACCTGCAACCTGAAACCTGCAACTCGTTTACAGCCCTGTCTTAATACGCTTCAACCCGGTTCAAAGATTCCGGATGCGGTCCCGATAGGCCTCGAGATTACCCTGCATCTCCCCCAAGGTATCGCCGCCGAATTTCTCCTGAAACGCCTGAACCAACACGATGGCCACCATTGCTTCGCCTATGACTCCGGCCGCGGGCACGACACAGGTGTCCGAGCGCTCATACTGGGCCTTGAAAGGCTCCTTGGTCTCAATGTCAACCGACATTAAGGCCCGGCGCATAGTGGGAATCGGTTTCAGGATTCCGCGCACGATGATTTCCTCGCCGTTCGAAACTCCGCCTTCCAAACCCCCGGCATGGTTGGTCCGCCGGAGGAATTCGCGTCTTTCCCCGTCGTAGAGGATCTCGTCGTGATACTCGCTCCCGTAGGGGTCGGCCTCCAGCCCGCTTCCAACCTCGACAGCTTTTACAGCGTTGATCGACATCACCGCCTGAGCCAGCCGGCCGTCAAGCCTGCGGTCCCAGTGCACGTAGCTGCCAAGTCCGACGGGCGCACCCACGGCTCGGACCTCGAACTCACCGCCGATCGTGTCGCCCTGGTCAATCGCGCGGTCAACGGCCGCTTTCATAGCCTCATTCAGCCCAGCGTCGACGCAGCGCATCTCTGACGCTTCAATCTGGGGCACCCTCTCGACGGTGACCGTGCACAATTGCTCGGCTGAGATCCGGACATCTTTGATCGCAATCGTATGGCTGTAGACCTGGACCCCGAGCTCACGCAGCAGCAATCTGCAGAATCCGCCCACCGCTACGCGGGAGGCCGTCTCGCGCGCGCTCGAGCGTTCCAGCACATTGCGCATGTCCAGAAACTGGTACTTGAGCCCGCCCGGCAGATCCGCATGCCCCGGCCTGGGGCGCGTAACCCGGCGTTTCTCGGACCCTGCCTCATCCGGTTCAGCGGACATGATGGCAGTCCAGTTTTCCCAGTCTCGATTCCAGATGACAAAGGCAATTGGAGAACCGATCGAGTAACCCTGACGAACCCCGGAGATCACTTCAATCTGGTCGCTCTCGATCTTCATCCGGGCGCCGCGCCCATAGCCCGACATGCGCCTCTTGAGATCTGCGTTGATGACGCTTGCATCAACCGGAACGTGTGCGGGGAAGCCCTCCAGAATCGAGATCAAGCCCCTCCCATGGGACTCTCCTGAGGTCAGGAACCTAAGCATTCATCACCTCTCGGTCACCGGAAACCCTTCTTCCGCAAGGCGCATTCTCTGGTAAAATTCCTTTTGGGCCAACAATATTGGACAATATTGGTCTCATCGCCGAAGGAACTCAACGTGTTAGTGTAACACCCGGCATTGACGATTGACGATTGCGGAATGGCGGCTAGCCAGGATTCATCGTCAAGCGTAGCATCGTCTTCTATCTGATGGAGCATGGAGCTTGCTACTAAACGCGATCTACGAGGTCCAGGAGTTTAGCCTTCTCTCCAGTCGCGCGCTCGCCAATCTGTTCAGGAAACCTCGCTACATCCAGGACACCCTGATGCAGATGGACATCATCGGGGTCGGATCACTCCTGATCATCGTGCTGACCGGTTTCTTTACGGGGGGAGTCCTGGCGCTCCAGTCTTCAAAGTCTCTCAAGGCTTTTGGCGCCGTGCACTTAACCGGCCAGCTCGTCTCGCTGTCTCTTATCAAAGAGTTGGGACCGGTGCTGACGGCATTGATGATCGCCGGCCGTGTGGGATCGGGAATTGCATCGGAGCTCGGGTCGATGGTCGTCACCGAACAGATCGACGCGATGAGGGCGCTCGGCACCGACCCGACAAAGAAACTGGTTACGCCCCGGATGGTCGCCTCAACCACTATGATGCCTTTGCTGACGGTCGTGGCCGATCTCCTCGGGCTTGTGGGCGGCTGGCTGGTGTCGCTCTACTCCCTGAAGCTGAACAGCTCGCTCTACTGGAGCACGGCGCTGCGTTCTCTCGATTACAACAACGCACTCGAAGGACTGATCAAGCCGGTAGTCTTCGGTTTTATTGTCGGCATGGTCGGCTGCTACTTCGGCTTGCGAACTACCGGCGGGACCCGGGGAGTCGGCCAGAGCACCACTCAATCGGTCGTGACCGCTTCCATTCTCGTCATCGTCGCGGACTTCTTCCTGAGCAAGATCATTCTGGAGCTCCAATATTGAGTGCCATTCGGTTCGAGAACGTCAGCAAAAGCTTTGACGACCAGGTCGTGTTGAAGGACTTCGACCTGGAGGTGCGGAAAGCGGAGACCAAGATCGTTTTGGGCGGAAGCGGTTCGGGAAAAAGCACGATCCTGAAGATGGTGCTGGGCCTGGTTAAGCCGGACCAGGGACGGGTCTGGGTCAATGATCGGGACATCACGGACCTGACCGAAGACGAGTTGATGGAAATCCGGAAACAGATCGGGATGGTATTCCAGGAAGGCGCGCTTTTTGATTCAATCACTGTCGGAGAGAATGTCGCCTATCCGCTGCGGGAGGCGAAGCAGCAGACGAATGAGGAAATAGAATCGGCGGTCAAACGCCTGCTCGGCTTTGTGGGCCTCGCAAATGCCTACGACAAGATGCCATCTGAACTATCCGGCGGGATGCGACGGCGCGTGGCGATTGCCCGGGCGGTTGTTCACCGGCCGAGCATCGTGCTTTATGATGAGCCGACCGCCGGTTTGGACCCGATCACAAGCCGGACGATTTGTGACCTGGTGATCGCACTCCGGGACCTTGAAGGGGTCTCTTCGATTTTCGTGACGCACGACCTTTCCGCTGCGATGACACTGGCGAGCGAAATGGCCCTGCGGGATCAGTCGGGAGAGGTGACCTTTCGTTCTGAAGACAATGACTTCTGCCTGGCAAACACCCGCTTTGTCATTTTGAAAGACGGACAGGTTATTTTTGAAGGAACCGACGAGTCGATGGCCAAAGTCGACAACGTGTACGTGCGCGAGTTCCTGGACGTAGAGTAAACGGTTAGTCGGTTACACGGTTAGTCGGTTACAGGGTTAGCCGGTTAGTCGGTTAGTCGGTTACCGAGTTAGCCGGTTGCACGGTCAGTCGGTTGAATGGTTAGTCGATTGCATGGTTAGTCGATTGCATGGTTAGTCGATTGCATGGTTAGTCGATTGGACGGTTAGTCGGTTGGACGGTTAGTCGGTTGGACGGTTAGCCGAGTAACCCACAAACGAACTAACCGGATAACCGTCCAACCGGATAACCGTCTAACCGGATAACCGTGTAACCGGACAACCGTCTAACCGGACAACCGTCTAACCGGACAACCGTCTAACCGGACAACCGGGCAGTTTGAGAGGATGCCGAAATGGATTCGAAAGGTAAGGCGAGTTTTTCCGAACTGAAGGTCGGAATTTTCGTCGTGGCCGCCTGCACTATTCTGGCAATCGCTATCTTTACTATCGGGACTCAGGTTGGCCTTCTGGAGGAGACGTTTGCCGCGAAAACGTACCTGAACACCGTTTCCGGCCTGAAACCTGGTGATATCGTCCTCCTGGGAGGAGTCGAAGTCGGCAATGTAACATCGGTGAACATCACCCAGCCAGGCGAGTTGCCCGAGACACCAACGAACCAAGTCAATACGAAGCTGATCACCGAAGGCCAGCAGCAGATCCAGCAGCTTCACAGGCAGAGCGACGAACTCAAACAAAACCTGCTCAGACTCAGAGTCCAGTATAACAACGCGGTTGCGACCCACGGTGCGCGGTCGAATATAGTTGAAAGGCTAAGGAGCCAGCTGGAACGTGCCGAAGATCAGGCGAACTCGGTAGACCGGCAAATTGCCAATCTGCAGGACGACATCGAAGATGCGCGAGCCAACATGCAGAACATCGAAGTTTACCTGCAGATCCTGACCGAGTACCGGAATTGGATCCGGGCTGACAGCAACATCTCGCTCGGTTCGGTAGGCCTCCTCGGAGACAAATACATTGAGATCTCGCTTGGACGTACCCCGCAGTCGCCTCTGGTGTTGAAGGAGAAAGTGGAGGGTTGGGTTGGGACCAAGACACGCGAAGTCGTGGTCATCACAGGGACCCGGCAAGCCGGTTTTCAGGAGCTGATGACGGGCGCCAATGACATCCTGGCCAACTTCAAAACACTCTCCGACAGACTGCAGCTGGTCATGGGCCAGTTTCAGGAAGGCCAGGGGTCGGTCGGCCGATTCTTCAGCGATCCTGCTTTCTACAACAATCTGAACGCGGCCGTGCTAGGCGCCCGCCAGGCGGTTGAAGAAGCTTCGACGATGATGGAGAACATCACCAAGGGGCCGGGCACCGTTCCCCGTCTTATTCAGGAGCGTGAGCTTTACGACAAGATCAATGGCGCGACTGACCGGCTCGAAAACATAATCGCCAGGGTCGACAGCGGTGAGGGGACCATCGGTCAGCTGCTCAACGACAAGGCCCTCTATACAAAGACCGCAGCCGTAATGGACAACGTTCAGGGCATTACCGGCCGGATTGAAAGCGGCCAGGGCACCCTCGGCAAGTTGAGCACGGATGAGAAGCTCTACGAGGATTTGCGCGTCTCCATCGCCAAAATGAATACTTTCATGGCAGACGTGGATCAGGGGAAAGGCACTCTCGGCAAGCTGGCAAAGGATCCCGAGCTCTATCAGAACGTCAACAAGCTGTCTTCGGAAATGGTCAAGCTGATGTACGATTTCCGGCAGAATCCGAAGAAGTTCTTGACGATAAAATTCGAGATCTTCTAACCTGACGTTTTGGATCCGTCTGCGAGCGGGAGAGGGGAAGAACCAGACGCATGATTTCGGATAAGATCGGGCTGGGCGCACAGTTCATATTGCGGGCGATCGTCCGCGCCCTGGGCTTTTTTCGCGTTAAGCCGAACCATCTGACGATGGCCGGCTTCATCATGAGCATCGTCACGGCTTATGTCTTCGCCCGCGGGAGTTTTCGGCTGGCAGGTGCTCTCCTGATTCTCACCGGTCTTTTCGATATGGTCGACGGCATGGTTGCCAGGACCATGAATGCCGTCACGCCGTTCGGAGCGTTTTTCGACTCGATCATGGATCGGTATTCGGACCTGATCCTCTACCTCGGACTCATCATTTACTACGGTCGGCACGACCGGATGAATTACGTGGTGCTGGTGGGCGTCGTTATGATGGGCTCAGTGCTCACGAGTTATGCCCGAGCCCGGGCCGAGTGCCTGATTCCCAAATGCAAGGTGGGCTTCCTCGAACGACCCGAGCGGATCGTCCTGCTGATCATCGGCTCCTTCTATTTCATGGATCCCGTGCTGTGGGTCATTGCTGTCCTGTCGAACTGGACGGTCGTCCACCGGATCCTTTACACCCGGTCGCAGATCCGGGCACGAGAGAAAGCTGCCGAAGCGCCAGCGCGGGTCCGGCACCAGAATCAATCGGCCTCGGTGTGAATTTTCCCCGAAGATTGGATCCCGTTACAGAGTCAGACGCAGCGAAGGGCTCGGGAGCGAGTCCTTCGCTGCGTGGCTCTGTAACGCGTTTTGATCTTCGCCGCTGCGCTGATCTGCGGCTCTGTCATTGCCCCACCACTTTGACATCCTTGGGCAGCTTTATTTGGAACAACGAATCGGGCACGGCAGCGTTCAACTGAATCCCATCGAAGTCGATGAGCAGGTAATCCTTGGTTGGCTCGACCAGTTTCTGGCGGATGGGCACGTTCATCTGGCCGTCGACCCACAGCACGATCTGGGGGAAGAAAGCTGAGACTCTCTCCGACTTGGGAGTCAATTCCAGGATATGAGACTCGTGGCCTCGAACTGTCTCTTTCCCGAGGAGCCGGATCGCGTAGGCATTCTTCAGCGCTTCTTTGTTTGAGCCGAAACCCAGCAGCAGGAATTCCGCCTTGTCCTTGTTCTGACCGAGATTGTATTGCTGCGCCTGCTTGATCCGCGGCTGGTAGAAGACGACTTTCCCATCGGCGATAACCAGCAGATTCTCCTGGGGCTGAACGATGTCTTTCCGCAGGTAGACTTTGCCGTTTTTTTTCAAGAAATAGAACCGGCCGGATTCTCCCTTGTCAAACTCCTCGAGGATGTCAGTCCACTTCTTCTGAATGATCTGACAGGACATCGAGCGCAGGCCCGCTCCGCTCTGATCCATTCTCGACAGGATCTGCTCGAGCGACGGAGACTGAGCTGAAAGGGAAGGAATTAACAGGAGCGACCCGAGCAGCGGGAGGAGAAAAGAACCGAGGCGCATTGTCATGCTTGTTTAGAGTGCGAGTGGTTTGATTGGTTGCGGGCCGCGATCGGGGGCGTGAGATTAAATGGACAGACGCAAGCTTACGGACCGCCCTTTGCCATCCTCCCGGTCCTTCTCCTCGTTGAGCTTCTTGCCGTCACCCTCGCTGTAGAACGGGGGTTTCGCAAAAAAGTCCCGGGGAGTCAGGAAGATGAACGCCAGGATCAGCGCACACAGTACGTCGTACTGCCAGGTCCCGCGTGCGTACGTCCAAAAGATGACGCGTCCAAGCGCCTTAAGCGCCCTCGTCATAACTAAACTCGCTTCTGCTCCATGGCATAGAACAGATTCTGGACCCGGTTCAGGATCTTGCCGTCCCGCATCTCAACGATCCGGCTGGCGGTCGATGCAGCCTCCGGGTCGTGTGTAATCATCACGATGGTCTGTCCGTACTTGACGTTCAGCTCCTGGAGCATCTGGAGGACCATTTGGGAATTGTCGGTATCAAGATTCCCAGTCGGTTCGTCAGCCAGGAGTATCGCGGGCCGGCTGACGACAGAACGGGCGATGGCAACGCGTTGCTGCTCGCCTCCCGACAACTCGTACGGCTTATGGTGCATCTTGTCTGCAATGCCCAGCAGTCCGAGGATCTCCTGGGTGGATTGATGGTTCCGTATGTGCCCGTTGCCTTGAATTTCACGCGCCAGATCGATGTTGTCAATAGCGGTGAGTGTCGGAAGCAGGTTGAAACGCTGGAAGACAAAGCCCATTTTGCGGCGCCGAATCTCAGTTCTCTCCGCATCGCTCACGGTACTTATGTCGACACCATCTATGAAGATCCGACCGGCACTGGGGCGAAGAAGCCCGCCTATCACGTGCAGCAACGTCGACTTGCCACAGCCGCTCGGACCCATGATCGCGACAAACTCCCCGGCTTTGATCGTCAGGCTGACACCTCGCAAGGCACGGACGTCGACCTTGCCCACGCGATATGTCATCTGAACATCTTCAAGGATGACCGGGTCTTTCTTCTGGACAATATCCACAGTCTTACTCATAGCCAAGCGCTTTGACCGGATCAAGCTGAGCCGCTTTGAGTGCCGGATAAAGTGCCCCCAAAACGCCCCCGGACAGCGCCATTAAAGCCGCGATCACCCTCCAGCCGGTTGTGATATTAACCGGCATGCTGGGGAACGCGGTCAGAATGAGTTTAATCGCTACCGCTGCTAAAACAAACCCTAAAACAACACCCGCACCACAGATTAAGAGCGATTCTCTGAGGATGAGTTGCACTATGTACGATTTCGATGCGCCGAGAGACTTTAGAATGCCGATCTCCCGAGTCCTCTCGGTTATCGTAGTGTACATGGCCAGCAGGATGATCAGAAAGCTCACCGCCACGGAGATCGACACAACCGCTGCCACGAACTGCTTGAATACGGGTGTGTTCGCGGTCATTATCTCCTGCAAATCAGCAGTCCGTGTAATAGTATAATCCTTAAAACGGTCCTTCAGCCGCTGATACACGGCGTCCAGAGTGTTTTTTTCCGCCGCCCTGATAAAGAAGGTCGTCACCTTGTCCGGGGTTCCGTTCAGCTCTTGAAGGGTAGCCAACGGCATCATCACGCGCGAGGCCGTTCCTTCCTGGTAAACCCCGACAACTCTAAAGTCGTGATTGAGGAGCTCGAGGCGATCGCCGACCTTCAGGCGCTTGGACCGCGCGTAGTTCGTGTCGATGATGACCTCGTACGGCCCTTGGAAGTGTCGTCCACTGACGAATCGAAGCGAGTCGTTCACCCGGGCAAAGCTCTCCTTGTCGATTCCGTAGACGAGGTGGAACTTGTCGCCGATAAACTTCGCCAGCACCGGAGTTGCTTCCTGCACCCCGTCGACTTTGTCGATCACCTCTCTGAGACGCACCGGCAGGGTTCCACTGTTCAATGCGAAGAAGAAGGACGCATTCGGTGGCTGCAACATGAAATCGCCGCCGATGCGCCGCATTCGATCGGCGGCATCGGTCAGCTGGCCGTATGAAAGACCTACGCTCACCAGGATGAGCACCACCCCGAGCGAGATGGCAAGAACGCTTACCGCCGTTCTCGTTGGCCGCTGAAAAAGATTCGAACAAATCAACTTGAGCATTTCACTCCCGCTGGGAGCGCAGGATCCTGCCTGCTTCCCGCACGATCAGCAGTACAAACGGTACGAGCAGGCAAGATGCGTGCGCTCCCAGGATCTACTGCTTCACCGCTTTCTCCTGGACGACCACTAATTCCGCACCGGCCGGGCGCGGGATATCAAACCGCTCATCTTTTACCGCCCGATTCACTTCGAGACCATCCGGCTCGAGTTTTAGATCAATCCGGTAGTGTTCCCTGACTCGGGTCACATCGACGCCGGTGCTGACCAAGAAACCAGCCTCTTCAATGGGCGCGCTATAGGCTACGCTGCTTACGACCGCGCCACAATCATAATACTGCTGGCGTGCGATCCGCATAACACTTCGCTCGATCCAGATCTTCCGCTGCAAGCAAAATCGCGCGGATTCCGACTCGCGCCCGAGCACATTGACCACGTAGTACTTGAACGAGGCATCTTGGTCCTCTTCCATGAACAGGACCGAGAGGGAGCCAGAATCGGGAAGAGGCTCGATAATGAGGGCATTGAGAAGGTGCTGCGGCCGGACATTGAACAGCGGCTGGTCTTCTTCCAACCGAACATCCGTTCTTCCCGTCAGGTATTTATTGTCCCGCGGCGCCCAGATCTGGAACTCGCCGCTGCGGCTTGCCATCGCGACGAGCGTTGAACTGGTCAGCGGGTTCAGAATGTTCACGTAAATCGAGGATGGCCACTTCGCCGCCAGATAACCCCTGGCCCTCGGATATTTTTCTATGAAGCCAAGTTCGGCAGCTCCGCCCTGGAACTGCACTTCAAATTTGGAGGCTACGATCGATTCAATTCCTGCATAGCGCTGGTTAATCAGAGCGACCAGTTCATCTAGCGTCGCTGTCTTAGCCTGCTGGTAGGCACGTGGAATTTCAACTTTCTTTTTGTCCTTGATCACCGAGCTGCACCCGTTGCAACCGATGAGCAAGATCGATGCCAGAACGAGTGCGGCCCATCCTGAAGTCCTTCCGTGCGTCATATAAGATCTTCCTGCCTCGGCGTTCTCCTCGTCCGCAGCCGAACGAGAATAATCGTACGCACGACGGCGACCAGCACCGCAACCAGGGCGATGCCTACGAATTTCAGGTGGTGCTCCAGAAAATATCTCGCGGATTCCCCGTAGAGAACCGCGAGGGCACCCCACATAAAGTACCTGAAGCTTCGGCCTACCAAAACAGCCAAGATAAACTTTCGATACGGAACGCCAAACATGCCCGCCCAAAGGACGAAAATCTTGAAAGGCGTGGGCGGAGGCAGAATTGAAGGTACGAGTATACTCCACACACCCCAGCGGTCGTACGCCTCCTGCAGCTCCTGTTTACGCTTCTCACTCAGGCGCTTGCTGATAAACCGGCCGCCCCTGCGGCCGACCGTGAAGAGCAATATGCACCCGGTCACCGATCCGAGAATGGTCATCATGGCGTAGTACGCCATCGTTTCCCAGCTCTGCCCGGTCGACAGGATGACCAGGAGAACGTCATTTCCCTCGGGAATGGAGAGGAACGAAGAATCCGCAACAGCAATAAGAAAAAGCCCGGGCCCGCCCAACGCTAGCGCGAATGAATACAGAAACGAAGCTATACTCTTGATATAGCCATAGACTCCGTTCTGTAACACCAAAAGCATGTTCCCGCCCGCCAGAAAAGGTTCTATCCTAGCACAAACCTGCTCGGCTGGCTTGCAGTTGCTGCAACGAATTCCGGCGACTCCGGAAGCCTGAAAGCCCGGGGAAGCGGGTTGAAAGTGGACGTCCTCTTGATTAAAAAGTATAACTCTTCGACAGGCATTCTGATGAGGCATGAGGGAACCGAAAAAGACATTCAAGAGTTGGTGGAGCTGTATGCGGGGCGGGTCCTCGCCGCCCGGCATCGCCAAGTCTCGCTCCGAGGACGAAAGTGCCGCGCAACAATCATGCACACCCTCCTCGGATATGAGGTAAAAGCCGGCAGGAAGAGGATCACCTGCCCGGACCTGACCACCGCGCGGTATTTGAGAGCTTTTGCTGAGATCGGCCTGGGTAGTGTCCGTATCCCTTACGACCCGACGGTCACAAGAGGGATGGTTGACGAAGTCGAATCAATACTTGAGAAAATCCGGAAGGCCTCGAGCGACGGCAGGGACGAGTGCCGGAAAGCATACCGCCAGCTCAGACAGCGGCTGCTCAAAGCCGAGCAGGAACAACAGACCGGAACCCTCGTCAGTCGGAGATCTCCCTGACCTTCCTTCGGCGCACCTGGACGATCTTCGACGGCGGGACCTTGACCAGTGCATTCCTGAACCGCTCTGTCAGGAGGTCTCCCTCCACCCCCAGATGCTGGCGCACAAACTCGAGAAGCTGGTCGACCTCGTGTTGCATCGCCTCCATCTTGTCGCGCATATTCAGGACGACTTCAACGCCGGCCAGATTGACGCCCAGTTCACGGGTCAGATTGGTGATGACGTCCAACCGATCGAGATCGGAATCTGTGTAAAGCCTTGTATTGCCTTCACTTCGAGACGGCTTGAGCAGACCTTGCCGTTCATACATTCTCAAGGTCTGGGGATGTATGCCGTACATCTCCGCCACCACGCTTATCGTGTAGAAGGCTTTTTTTCTCGGCATGTCCAATACTCCCTTGTCAACACTTCCACGCAATCTTGCCTGGAGTCGCGTTACAGGAAGAGCCGCGCACGGAGCGAAGGGCTCCAAAAACGAGCCCTTCGCTCCGTGCGCGGCTCTTCCTGTAACGCGACTCCAGGTTCATGCCCAACGCACTCCCCTCAAATCTTCAACTCCGCCCGCGGATCTTCCGGATTCAGTCGTGCGAACTCGCGCAGAATCTCCTTTGAGCGTTCGTCCCGAATCTTGGGCAACACGACCCTCACCTCGACGATCTCGTCGCCATGAACGGCGCCCTTGAGGGAAGGCGCCCCCCGGCCCCTCAGCCGGAACTTCTGTCCGCTCTGGGTGCCTGCAGGAATCTTCATCGAGGCCTTCCCGTCGATGGTCGGCACCTCGATCTTGGCGCCGAGAGCTGCTTCCGTCACCGTCAGCGGGACCCGGCAGACGATGTCATTTCCCTCTCTCTCGAAGAAGTGGTGCGGCTGCACGTGGATGACGAGATACAAATCTCCGGGCGGGCCTCCGAACTCCCCCGCATCCCCTTTTCCCGGAACCCGGACGCGCGATCCGTTGTTCACGCCGGCGGGAATCCGAACCGTCAGCGCCTCAACCTTCTGGACCGTGCCGGTTCCCCCACAGACCGGGCAGTCTCCAACCCGGATTTGCCCGGCTCCGTGGCACTGGGGACACGTCGTCTGGAAACGCATGGCCCCGTGCGATTGCTGCACCTGGCCTCTGCCGCCGCAAGTCGGGCAGGTCTGAGTCCGAGACCCGGAAACAGATCCCGACCCGCCACAGCGTGAGCAGCTCTCCCGGTGAGTGACGTTGATCTTCGCTTCGGTCCCTTTGATGGCCTGCATGAATGGGATCGTGATGTGGTATTCGAGGTCCCGGCCATGTTCGGGAGCGGGCCTGGCATCACGCGACCTGCGACCGCCGAAGAGATCCGAGAAAATATCGCCGAAGCTCCGGCCACCCGAGGCTTCCTCGGTATTGGAGAAATCGAAGTCGAACCCCGGGAAACCACCACCCGGCTGCCCCCCTGGCTCAGGTCCGGGTTGGCCTTCACGGTAGAAGCCGTAGCGGTCGTACGTCTTCCGCTTTTCCGCATCACTCAGGACCTCGTAGGCCTCCTGGACCTCTTTGAAGCGCTCCTCGGCCCGCTTGTCTCCCGGGTTCACGTCCGGATGGTATTTTCGAGCCAGGCGCCGGTAGGCCTTCTTGACCTCTCCCTCTGACGCGTTCCGCTTGACGCCTAGAACCTCGTAATAGTCTCTGGCTGCCATTTATCTAGTACTTCCGACTCCCTCGACTGCCTCGAGCTGACAACTGACAACTGACGGCTGACCAAAAATCCGGGTTGTCCTCGATTAGTCGATCCATTGTTCGGCTGTCAGTTGTCAGTCGTCAGTCGTCAGTTGTCAGTTGTCAGTTGTCAGTTATTTCTTCTCATCAACGTCGACGTACTCGGCGTCGATCACATCGTCTTTCTTACCGGTATCTTGAG
>Ga0105091_10000127_pt1 | contig 27165 bp, 20 predicted proteins | sample PPLLak1March2015_FD_87022 | JGI IMG/M metagenome (GOLD analysis project Ga0105091, IMG submission 87022) | Freshwater sediment microbial communities from Prairie Pothole Lake near Jamestown, North Dakota, USA - PPLs Lake P7 Core (1) Depth... | ecosystem: Environmental > Aquatic > Freshwater >... | reverse complement strand
TTACGGTCAAATGCCAGGCCGGGGGTCACTACCAGGTCGATTTCCTCGAAAGGAACGGGGGCTCCCGTGATTGGATTTCGCAATCCCATTACCTCCTGCGAAAAACCGGTTTCAAGAGAGGTAATCTCTACGGGTATCATATGCCGCTGCTGCCATGACACTTTAGGGACAACAACGGTCTTTCCCATTTGCCACGCGGATAGGATTGCCTCGGAGGTATCGAGCTCATGTGGAAGGGACAGATACATCATCACGGCGGAGGCACTTTGAAATTCAGGGGTCGCAATCAGCTTTCGACAAGCCCTGCGGCTTTTTTCTTTTCGCAGTTCCGGCGATATATCCGCCAAAATCTTTTGCAGCTCTGTACGTAATTGCGCCTTATCCATAAGGACTCCATTTATTCATTACCCTGCTCCGTTTGGCCGGTATCAATCCTTTTGGCCATACTATCTTTTATCAGGATTTGGAGCTTTTGTAAATAATTCCCTATATTTTTTTCATATCCTCTTTCGGTTGGTTTGTAATATTTCTTCTTCGTACCGCCCGGAAGATACTCCTGGACCACGAATCCGCCTTCATAATTATGCGGATACTTATAATCGACGCCAAAACCCATCTTTTTGGCAGCAAAATAGTGACTATCCTTCAAATGCTTAGGCACGGCCACGGTTTTTTCATTTTGAATATCGCCCATCGCACCCGAAATCGCCTTGGTCACGGCATTGGATTTCGGCGCACAAGCCACGTAAATTGCCGCCTGGGCAAGGGCAAGTTGCGCCTCAGGGAGGCCGACAAATTCACTAATCTGCACCGCAGAGGCCGCCAATACGGTTGCAATCGGATCTGCATTTCCCACGTCTTCGGCCGCACAAACAGCGATTCTGCGGGCAATAAACCGCACATCCTCGCCGCCGGCTATCATCCTGGCAAGCCAGTAAACCGTCGCATCCGGGTCGCTTCCACGCATGCTCTTTTGAAAGGCGCTGGCCAAATCGTAATGAGTATCGCCGGTCTGGTCGTAATCAATGGTTTTGCCTTGAATCGAATCTTTGGCGGTCTGCAAATCGAATTTGACTGTTTTGTTATCTTTCTGGGATAAAACGCCTACTTCGATAGCTGTCAGGGCCTTCCTTGCATCACCATCGCATACGGCCGCGAGATATTTCAAGCCATCTTCCTTTGCCTCGATATTGTATTTGCCAAGCCCCCGTTCTTTATCCGCTATTGCGCTTTTAAGCAGTTTAATTATGTCGTCTTCACTCAATGGCTCAAAGTAAAAGACCGTGCTTCTGCTTATTAAAGGCGAATTTACTGCAAAAAAAGGGTTTTCTGTGGTCGCCCCGATAAAAATTACAACTCCCGACTCCACATCATCCAAAAGCACATCCTGCTGAGCTCGATTAAAACGGTGAATTTCGTCTATAAAAAGGACCGTTCTTTCACCAGAGGTTTTTAATTTGTCTTTTGCCTCTGCCAGAACATCGCGGATATCCTTAACCGTTGCCGCAGGTGCGCTTATATATTGAAATTTGGCCTGAGTTTGATTCGCAATGACCATAGCAAGAGATGTCTTGCCTACTCCGGGGGGACCGTAAAAAATCAGGCTCGATAAGGTATCGGCCTCTAACATCCGCCTAAGCAGCTTGCCCTCACCGATAAAATGCTGCTGCCCGGCGAATTCGTCAAGCGTTCTTGGCCGCATTCGCACCGCAAGCGGAGCCGCAGCCGATAACCTTGCCTTTTCGTTTTTGGCAAATAACGTCTTTTCGTCTTTGCTTAAAACCATTGAGATATTATACGCCTGCACATCAATGCTTGTCGAAACTATATTGCTCCACTTTTCGCAAAATACGGGGCTATTTTATCTTTCAAAAAGCCCCCCCGTTTGATATAATTATTCGCATTCAGGAGAAGAATGTATGAAAAGCTCTATAGTCATCGTTTTTTACATCATATTGGCATATTCCGCCTACGCTTTTGCCGAACAGCCTCTTCAGCAATGGGTCAGCCGTTATGACAATGTAGGTAATTATGATGACATTGCACGGGCTGTTACTTGTGATAACTCTGGAAATGTTTATGTTACAGGTAAAAGTTTAGGTATAGTATATTATGATTTTGTCACAATAAAATACGACTCGGCAGGAAATCAATTGTGGCTTGCCCGATATGATGACCCCGCTCACAACCTCAATGAGCCCGCCGCAATCGCTGTTGATAACTCAGGAAACGTTTATGTAACCGGAACTAGCAATGGAGGCATCGGCAATCCGCAGCAATATGTCACTATTAAATATTCCCCCGATGGAAACCAGTTATGGGTATCCTATTATACTTCCGGTTACTTATCAAATCTCCCCCGCGCAATCGCAGTCGATACCTCCGGTAATGTCTATGTCACAGGCATCAGTTATACCTCCAATACCAGCTCCGATTATGCTACGGTTAAATATGATACCTATGGCACCCAGTTATGGGTAAAAAGATATACAGGCCTTACATCATCGAGCGGCGACTATGCAGAAGCTATCGCAGTTGATTCATCCGGCAATGTCTATGTTACCGGCTATTCCGGCTCTTCTTCAAAATATGATTATGCCACAATCAAATATAATTCAAGCGGTACCCAGCAGTGGGTCACCAGGTACAACGGCGATGCAAATTCTAATGATTATGCGTATACAATGGCCTTAGATTCATCGAGCAACGTTTATGTTGGCGGCAGAAGCACTGGTATTGGCACAGGTTACGATTACGCGACTATCAAATATAATTCAAGCGGAACTCAGCAATGGGTTCAGCGTTATAACGGCCCAAGCGATAGTAATGACCGTATCTATAAGCTTGTCCTCGATTCTTCAAATAACATCTATGTCACTGGTGAAAGCAACGGCATCGGCTCTTCGCTGGATTTCGCCACGGTAAAATATAATAATAGCGGCGTCCAGCAGTGGGCCGCACGATATAACGGCCCGGGCAATGGCTCAGATTCAGCAACTTCTATTGCCCTTGATGCTTCGGGCAATACCTACGTCACCGGAAGAAGCGCCGGAGACAGTTCATATGACTATGCGACGGTCAAATACAACTCCGCAGGCACGCAGGTATGGGCAGTCAGATACGATGGACCTGCAAACGGAGTTGATGCACCGTATTCCATGTCGCTTCGCGGCTCATATCTCTATGTAACTGGCGAAAGCACCGGTGAGAACACGTATCAGGACTTTGCTACCATTAAATATGATTTGAATGGAAACCAATCATGGATAGCCCGATACAACGGAGAGGGACATACAGGTGATGTCGCTTACGCAATGACCATTGATGATTCAGGAAATGTCTATGTGGCTGGAACATCCAGCGGGCTCAGCAACTCCTTTGACTGCACAACTATAAAATACTCTCCCGATGGCAATCTTCTCTGGCTTGCTCAGTATGATTTCAATCACTTCACAGATGTCGGCCACCTTGTAGCTGTTGACCATAACTATAATGTCTATGTCACCGGCAGGTGCGCCAAATCTACCATGGTATCTTCCGAAGATTTTATCACGATTAAATACGATCCCTGTGGCAATCAATTATGGCTAGCTCGATATGACGGCCCCGGCAATGGTCAGGAAACCGTTTATGGCCTTGCCGTCGATACTTTAGGAAATGTTTATATAACAGGTGAAAGTCCCGGAAGCGGCACCGGCGATGATTACGCGACAATTAAATATAGCCCGGATGGTAACCAGCTTTGGGCCGCAAGATACAATGGTTCTGCAAATCTCGGCGATTGCGCGTATGACCTTGCGATTGATAGTTCGGGAAATGTTTATGTAACCGGCAGCCGGGATAACGGCAGCGGCTCAACATCTACCGATTACGCTACGATTAAATATGATTCAAATGGCACACAACTCTGGTTGGCAACTTATATCGGTCCCAGTAGTTATGATGAAGCCATGAATATAGCTGTCGACAATTCAGGCAATGTCTATGTCACCGGGAACAGCGATGGGTATTCAACACAGTCTGATTATGTCACAGTAAAATATAATTCAGCAGGCACCCAGTTGTGGGCCAAACGTTATAACGGCCCATCTACTAATGAGTCTGACCTCACCAATGACCTCGCTTTGGATAATGCCGGAAACGTTTATGTCACCGGCTTCAGTCTGAACGTCAATGGTTATTATGATTTTTTAACTGTAAAATACGCTGCCGACGGCAATCTTTTATGGGCTGCACGCTATGACAGTCCTTCCCACTACTTAGATTATGCTTATAAGCTCGCCGTTGACCGTTTCCAGAATGTATATGTTACCGGTGAATCCGACAATAACTATGTTACCATCAAATATGATTCTAACGGCAATCAGGCCTGGCTGATGACTTATGATGGCCCCGGACAATCTTCTGATTCGCCGTGGTTTGTGAATATTGATGAATTTGGCAGCGTTTATGTTACAGGCGAAAGCGTTTCCTCCCGTGGCGATCCTGATATTGCAACTATCAAATATACCCAGCATAATTACTGCTTTGAACCGATGCCGGGCGATTACAACGGCGATTGCCAGGTGAAATTTGCCGATTTAGCTATTTTAGAAAATTCCTGGCGGACCGAATATGATTTTCTTGATTTGAAAGCCCTGGCCGATGACTGGTTAATCTGCAACTTCGCCCTCGAAGAAGAATGCATCTAAACTATAGTTTGGAATAAAGGGACCGCCGCGCTGGTCTTGGCCTCTAAACCGTCTACATGCGTAATTCGGCGTTTTGGCTTTTGAGCAGCTTCTGCAGGTCTTTGACGTCAAGGTTTCGCGGCGGGATATCGCTTTTTGCCGACATGGCCGCTGCGCAACCCGAGGCATGGCCAATCGCCATAGCTGGGGCCATGGACCTTGCCGACTGAAAGGGCGCCTGCTCACACGAGATGCAGCGTCCCGTCAAAACAAGGCCGTCTATGGTTTTCGGGATAAGTGCCCTATATGGAATATCGAAGCCCTCGTGCCCAAGGAAGAATCGCTTGCCGTGGTAGTCGGGAAACGGATTTGAGCTTATCGCAATCACGTCGTCAAAACGCGTACCCTTGATTGCTTCCTGCTCAGTGAGGACGTATTCTCCAATCACCCGCCGCGTCTCACGCACGCCGATACACGTCGGGGTCTGTGCCAGGTAAATGGACTGCGTGGCCTCTCTTGCGCGCATCTTGCTAACGTCGTCCCACAATTTCAGCCTGGTCTCAACTTCCGCTTTCGTCAGGCTTTCGACATCAATGCCGTCACCCTTAAAAGCCGGTCCCCACTTCACAACCCTGCTGCCTATGCGGATTCCGTCTGGCGGATTTTTAGTCGGCGGCATGCCGCCAAGCTGATACATCAGTGACATCCCCATGCGGTCCCCCTTGCCGTACTCCACCGGGCTCATGAAAGCGGCCCCGGCACGCGCCGCAACATCGCCATCGCCGGTGGCATCTATTACGCAGTCGGCAGTAATCGCCTGGCGACCCGACTTCGATTCCACAATTACGCCCGTCACGCGCGACCCATCCAGCATCGGCGCAGCGATCCAACTATGCAGACGGAGCTTGACTCCCTCTTTGGTGACCATTTTCAGCATCGCCACTTTGGCGGCCTCGGGGTCAAAGCCCACCGTATAAGGAATGTCTGCGTTTTCCACATCATGCTTAAATCCTTTCGGATAAGGGTCGACATCAGCCACGCCGCCCAGACGCACAAGCTCTGCAATATACTCAGCGGGGATGCCCTTGACGGTCTGGAGGGCCTCGGGTGGCCGCTGGTTGCGAAAGCCGTTGTAGCACGTCATCAGTCCTGCAGTTGCGTTACCGCCCAGGAATGGATACCTTTCTATCAAAAGCGTCTCGGCGCCGCTTCGCGCCGCGGCAAGAGCCGCGATAAATCCTCCCGGGCCGCCCCCTGCCACTATAACCTGGAAGTGGCCGACAATTGGCGTTTTAAACTCTTCACGATACGCCCCCGGTGTTTTTTCTTCACCTGCAGACACTCTTCCAATCCCCGTCAATAGACCGCCGCCTGCCGCGGCGCCGCCAAGTGCCGCGCCCAAGAACCTCCGGCGGCCCATCCCAACTCTACTTTTGCTATCTGCATTCTGCATTCTGTTTCTCCTTTCAGCCGCTATCTGCTGCGAAACTGACCGTTTATTTCCTTTTTTACCTTGCCTGTCCTCGATTCAAGCTTCGAAGGCTGCGCTATCGGGGATTGCTTTTTACTTTTTCCTTCTGTCTTCTGCCTGCCTCGGCGTACCCGGATGCCAAGCCGGGCTCACCAACGTCTTTAATTATATACCTCTGCTTTTAACTAATATAATTAAAAACCGGAAGTCTTCAGGTTTTTGGCTAAATCACGCAGGTCCTGACTTTTACGTTGGATTTGCTCATGAGAAAATTGCTTGTCTTCGGGCCTTTTAATTAAATATCCTTCCGCCTCAACGATTCCGCCGGAGCCGACATAAACGCCCGGCATTATTCTAAGCTGACCTCTATTCACTTTTGAAGGTCCATACAAAATAAGGGCGTACGCAAAACCTTTCCGCCACCAGTTTACGGGATCGCCCTCTTCACGGCATCTATTCCATACCGGCTGCCAAAGAGCATCAAAAAGGCCCGCGGGATATTTTCGTTCTCTGAATATCTTTTTAACAGTATCTTTGTCCCTTATTTGCGGTGCGGCCCTGAGAATTTCCAAATCCTTGGGAATTGATTTTTCTGTTTGCCTTAGAATCCGGTCAATATCTCTGCACTTTAATTCAGTAAAGCAATCAGTTAATTCACGGATTATTTCTTCTAACATTGCCGCCAGAGGTTTTAAAACCTGAGTAAAAAATCCGGGACTCTTTAAAACGGCTGTAATAGATTCATTAAACTGAACAACTAATCCCCTCGAATCAATATTCCATGTTTTTAGAGGAAATAATTTGAAAAGCAAGCTGTCTTTAGAGAATTTATCAGTTAATCTCTTTTTTATAAGCAAGCCGAAAGGTTTTGCGTAGTCATTCTCACCGAGAAGCCGTTTTTCCTGAATTGATAAAGATGACATATTTATCTGCTTAACATACCACTCTTCTTTTTTGTTCAAATTGTCAAATTTCGGCCCTTCGGCTGCGCTCAGGGCAGGCCAGGCCCATATATGAGGATGCCATTTTGTAGGCAGGCTCTGAAAACCTGTTTTTTCCTCCTCTATGCCCCAGGAGCGCGGCGACCAATTATAGCCGCAATGAACGGTTTCAATATTTTCTCGTTTGCCGATAAATTCGAGTATCGCCGCCCACATCTTCATCAGGTGCTCGCCTTCTTTATTAGAAATTTTTTCAGGTCCCGCGATATAGCGATTGGCACTTGCTTCAAGAAGCATAACGTGAATATCAGGAGTATATGAACTGTAAACGGAGGTGAGCAGCCATGGCTTTTTATCAATATCAAAACCCATTACAGAACTTTTCTTCATTTCCCGCAGCATCCCTTTTAAATCGAGCGAATCCTGGGGGCGTATCCTTTTGGTCTTGAGAGGTTTTTTTCTGCCGGCCTGCAGATATGGAAATAACGGGATGGTCAGTATTGTAATTTTTTTTGCAGCCATTTAGCCATATTAAAATAATACCACATTTTCCGTATGATACAGCGAAAGGAACAATAACATGTAATCGCGGATATGGCGAGTCAAAAGAAAATTATTTCTTATGTGTTCGCGGCCGTTTTCGCCGAGTTTTTTAGCATACTGAGGGGAATTAAGGAGCTGTTTGACAGCAAAGGCTGCACCATTGACTGAATAGCAAAGAAGGCCTGAATATTTGTGGGATATCTGCAGCGGTATCCCTCCTACAGCAGAGGCGACTACGGGCTTGCCTTTCCACAAGGCCTCGGCAACTGTCAACCCAAAGCCTTCTTTCAGTGATTTTTGCATAATTACCGTTGATGCCCTTTGCAGGGCGTTTACCTCTATATCATCCTGCGGCATCAGTAGAATATGAATATCAGGGTCCAATTCGGCTTTTTGTTTTACCTCCTCGAAAACCTGGACACTTTCAGGGTCATCTGCGGCTGTTCCGCCGGCCAAAATAAGCTGGCAATCGATATGCCTTTTTACAAGCAAAAACGCTTCAATAACTCCAAGCGGGTCCTTTAATCGGTCAAAGCGAGAAATCTGTGTGATTATCGGTTTAGATTTATCTATGCCGTATTTATTCAAAACTGCATCAATAGTCTCCTGCGGCAGCTCTTTATTTTTGTCGCTCAACGGGTCTATCGAAGGGGCTATAAGAAATTGCCTCATCGGCAGAGATTGAGAAAAACTCGGGGCGGAGAATACCACGGCATCGTAGCCAACCATAAAATTCTTCAGGAATTGCCAAACAGGCTGATTCGGATTTGAAACATCGATATGACAGCGCCATATCCATTTATTATCCTTTTTTTTGTTTATCAAGGCTATCGGCTGGGGATCATGAATAAAAAGAATGTCACTGTTTGTTTCCATTTGTTCGATATTGATGCGGCTTGTCTCCATAAAAATATCGAAATCATGCTGAGTTATTTCCTCATTTCTGCCATGCAGCGCATTATGAAATTTTTTTGTTACAGAAAAAAACTCAGTTCCTCCTTTTATAACATCCCATTTCGTATGAATGCCCATACCGGAGAGTAAAGGAACCATCCTGTTCAATATCTCAGCAACACCTCCCCCCACAGCCGTCGAATTTACCATTTGAATGCTTGTGCCATCGAGCTTTTCCGCTGCAAGCATCAAATCATCAATAACGCCCTTACCCACTATCGGTATATAATCTTCAATTCCGCCCATATATTTAGCGTATGCTCCTTTCTATCAAAGAAACGATCTTTTCTCTCAGGTTTTCAAGTGTGAAGGTGTAAGGGTCAAGCCGGGCAATTTTATCAGCCAGGGATTTATTGCCGATTTCCTGTTCTATCCATAAAGACAAGTCATTTTTCCCTTTTTCAAGACGCAGCCTCGCCTCGAAGACATGAAAATAAATCGAATCCATCGTAATTATTTTCAAAATATCGGCAAGCTCGTGCAAATTATAAGCTACCTGATTGGTGGGAAAAACAAAACTTACTGATTTGATAAAATGAAACTCGGCCCCGTTATTGACAAATCTTTTTTCCGCCAAAGGATTTTTCTTCAAGTAATCTTCTATAATAAAAATAATTTTTTCGCGGAGGCTGCGGACACTTGTATACTGAATAATATCGATACTGGCAAGGTATTCACCAAGCTCATCCTCTCCAAGCACATTTGAAACCCAGTATGCGAAGTCATTGGGGGGCTCAGGAGAAAGGTATTGATGCTGCTGCAGAAAACGGTGCGTGTGATGATAAATGCATGCACCAGGAACTGTTTTAATTAGTTCCAGCAGCTCGCCTAATCTGGCTGCCTTAAGTCCTGTCAATTCCGACAAATTCAGTCGTGTATAGAATCTGAAAGGGTCCGCTGCTCTTATTAGTTCTTTGGGCATAACTGACGATTGAGTTTTTTCTATTGCTATCTCCATATTATATATCCCACTTCTTTATAGTTCTATTGTATATACGCAAAAAAACAAAAATACTACTAAGGAATTTACTTATGACATTGACTCAAAAAGGTTCAATATAATTAATCAAATCTTGACCTTATGTAATATTTAATTTATAATATTTCAATAAGGGTGTGGGTTACACAACTCACAGGCGAAATTGTGGTGGTCGGGCCGCCATCTAAATAAAATCAGGTTTCCGCCGATACACTTGGCTGTTTATTTGTTTCAAATCATAATATAATTTCATTGTTGTTCCAAATCCCAGCCATTAGCTGTATCTGGAAAGCAAAAATAATATGAAAAGAATACTGCTGTTTATTCTGCCAATCCTGATTATTGTTACTATTTTCTTCATTGCTTTCGGCATCTTACAGGTCCGTTCGGAAGAAAGAAAGCTTACGGATGAGCTTCACAGAAAGGCCCAGGCAGTCGCTGAAAGCGTTGGTTTTTACGCAAGGTACGTATTTATAACAGGCGATATGAATGAAGCCAACCGGCTTGTAAACATTTTCCAGAAAAGAGAGCGGCTGCAGGGATGCGCGCTTTATAACACGGATGGTCAGATTTTAGCTGTTACAAAAAGGATTACAGACTGGAATCAAACAGACACTTCTCACTTGAAAACTATAATCGCAGATAAAACACCCCGCGACTCTCTGCGTAAATTTCAAGAATATTCATTTTATACGTATATCCTGCCTATAGTCGATGATGACGGCAAGTCTTTCGGCCTGGTTGAAGTCATATATGATACATCATATATTTTTTCAGGTCTCACAGAATTATGGAAGCGGATAAGTATCGCTTTAATAACCCTGCTTTCTTTAATCATTTTGATTATGCTGGCGGTTCAAAGGCGTATATTTGTAATTCCAGTCCTGCAGCTTACAGAATGGTTCAGATTATTTCAAAAAGACCAGACCAACGTTCCGCATCCGGTAAAGGGAGGCGAACTTGGGCAACTGGCCGCCGAAGTTGAGCAAATTGCTTTGAATCTGAGAATTGCCCGCAAAGCAGCATCAGATAAGGCATCGGCCCGAATACAAAAAGATGAGCATTGGACTGAATCACGATTGAGAGACCTCATACAGGCAAAACTTAAAGAGAGTGCCCTTCTTGTGGTTTCAAACCGAGAGCCGTATATGAATGTCCTCGATGAGCAGACAGGCGTCAGCCAGTGCATCCGGCCGGCAGGAGGTGTTGTTACGGCTATAGACCCGATTTTACGGGCCTGCGGAGGAACCTGGATTGCGCATGGAGCAGGCAACGTCGATAAAAAATTTGTAAACTCAAAAAATAAGATTGGTGTTCCTCCTGACGACAATCGATATATTCTAAAAAGGGTATGGCTGACCAAAGATGAGGAACAGGGTTACTATTACGGCTTTTCCAACGAAGGCCTGTGGCCCTTGTGCCATATAACCTATGTCCGGCCGGTATTTAGGGAATCCGACTGGCAGATGTACAGGCAGGTAAATCAAAAATTTGCCGATGCCGTTATCGAAGAGCTTCCCTCTAAAAATCCTTTTGTGTTCATACAGGATTATCATTTCACACTGCTTGCCAGGCTGATAAAAGAAAAAAGGCCCGATGTTACAATTGCGATGTTCTGGCATATTCCATGGCCAAATCCTGAGGTATTTGCAATTTGTCCTTACTATGAGCAAATACTCGACGGGATGCTCTCCTGTGACCTGATTGGCTTCCATGTTCAAAATCATTGCAATAATTTTCTCGATACGGCAAACAGGCTTCTTGAATCTCGCATCGATACGGAAAAATTCACAATCGTGCGTTCCGGCAAAACTACTTATGTAAAACCCTTCCCAATCAGTATAGATGGTTATATGGAAACGCAGCAGACTACTGATAAAAACAGAAATCAGATCGAACGCATCAGAAAAGAATTTAACCTTGAAGATAAAATTGTCGGTATAGGGGTTGAAAGAATTGATTACACAAAAGGGATAAAAGAACGAATTCTCGCTATTGACCGTTTTCTCGAAAAATATCCCCAGTACAAAAACAAATTTGTCTTTATCCAGTTGGCCGCCCCAAGCAGAACGCATATAAAAAGTTACCACGACCTTATGGCTGAAATTGACGAACTCGTTGAAAAGACAAATTGGAAGCATTCGGACGGCTCATGGAAACCTATTATATATCTTGAAAGGCATTTTTCTCCTGAGGAAATAAAGCCGTATTACGAGCTTTCGGATTTCTGCATCGTAAGCTCATTGCACGATGGCATGAACCTTGTCGCAAAAGAATACGCCGCATGCAAGGCAGACCTAAACGGCGTTCTTCTTTTGAGCAGCTTTACAGGAGCCATAAGAGAATTGACAGGTTCCATTCATATAAATCCGTATTCGATAGAAGAATTCGCCGATACAATAAAATCAGCTATAGAAATGCCGGCCGAAGAAAAACGAAAACGCATGAAAGAAATGCGTAATATAATTAAAGAAAATAACGTCTATAAATGGGCAGCCAATATCATTACAGAATTGACAAGCCTGAGAAAACCTTAATTTTATGAAATATCTCTTTGACTGCCTCGATGAAATACGTCCTCTTTTCGATAAACATGAGGTATTTTTATTTCTCGATTATGACGGCACTCTAAGTCCCATAGCGCAAAAGCCCAAATACGCAATTATCCCGAAAAAAACAAAGGACCTTTTGCATCAGATAGCGGAAAATCAGCGATGCAAAATCGCTGTAATTAGCGGACGGCGACTAATTGATGTCAGCCGTTTAGTCGGAATAAGCAGCATCATATACGGCGGCAATCACGGCCTTGAACTGGCTGGTCCCGAAATCTGCTTTAAGTCACCGGTATCTCAAAAGTACAAAAGTATTTTTAAAAAAATTAACAGGGTTCTGCATAATAAGCTTAATCAGATTAAAGGCGTGCTTATTGAAAACAAGGGCCTGACTTTAAGCATTCACTTCCGTTCAGTATCCGACAAAGATATCCCGCTGGTTAAAAATATTTTCTGCAAAGAAACTTTATTTAATCTATGGCAAAATGAAATCCATGTCCGTATGGGCAAAAAAGTCCTCGAGGTCTTTCCGGCAGTTAACTGGGACAAAGGAAAGGCCGTCCTTTGGCTTTTACATAATTTGTCTTTTTCCCGGAATTCATCGGTTCTGCCAATTTATATTGGTGATGACATATCCGATGAAGATGCTTTCAAAGCGATTAAGAATTCCGGTCTTACCATCTGCGTTGGTAAACCTCAAAATACAAATGCAGAATACTATTTAAACGATTCTGATGAGGTATTTGATTTTTTAAAGATTTTTTCATCCTAAAGCGTCTCCATCACCGCTACGCCCAGGAAGGCATTGTTATTCTAAATAAATAATTTCATCCATTTTGTCATTGCCAAGCCCCCCGGAGACAGCGGGTCTGTTGAAATAAAAAGTTAATTAAGTAAGGTGTCCCCAGAACTCAGAACTTCCCGAAATCCTTGAAAAAACCTGCGTGCCTGCGACACGGTCGGCAGGTTCTTACCCCGTAGAGATTTTATCCCCCTGCGGCCTGCGATGTTTAGTCCTTGATTTCTCTATCAGAAACCGTATAAAGAGATGCAGAGATATTGGAAACATTACACAGTTAAACAATCAAAACTTGGAATCTGTGAAAGGATAAAAAAATGAGTTTAGTAACATTGGTAATTACGCTGATCGTAGTCGGTGTGCTTCTGTGGTTAGTCAATACTTATATCCCGATGGACGGCAAGATAAAGAAGATTATCAATATCGTTGTGGTGATTGTTGTCATCATCTGGCTATTGCGCGTTTTTGGTGTTTGGGGAAATGTCGAAAACATCTCAATAAAGTAACCAGACATCCCCGAACCCGCCACGCTTTTAGTTCTCGGCCTTGGTGTGATGATTCTAAAGAAACGTGCCATCTGCCTGCCTCGGGCCTTAGAAAAGAATGCTTAGCTGACTGATTCTCTAAGATTTAATCTGCGTCCTTAGCGTAATCAGCGTATAAAAATTTTTCAGTGCAATCTGTGTAATCTGGTCACAAAAATGGACCTGTCCTGCGAAGCCGAAGGCGAAGTAGGATGGCATCCCGAATCGCAGGTCTTCCGCCTGTCCTCGATGGCTGCTTCTTTGTTTTGCTATCGGGGAGGAGCTGTTTTATTGATCAGGGGCAACAGGGGGTCACATTGGTATCGTTTAGGTACACTTTCGGATCCGTTTGGGGCACATTCGTATCACTTCGGAGACCTTAAAGATGATGATGGGAGCCATCTGCGGTAAACTTTTTTTCTTGACTTTTATGCCATAATACTTTATCAGTAAAGGTCTTATTACTAATTTGAACGCAAATTACAATCCTAAGTTGGAGAACGAAAATGGAAGTCAAAATTCATCTAAAAGAAAAAGACATACCTAAGAAATGGTACAACCTGGCCGCAGATTTGCCGACACCTCCGCTGCCGCCTTTGGGTCCGGATGGCAAACCGGTAGGGCCGGAAATGCTTGCACCTGTGTTCCCGATGAACCTTATCGAGCAGGAAGTCAGCACAAAACGCTGGATTGATATTCCGGCCGAAATTCTGGATATCCTTTACAGGTGGCGTCCTGCACCATTGCGAAGAGCGGTTTATCTTGAAAGATTCCTTAAAACCCCGGCAAAAATATATTACAAAGACGAGAGCACCAGCCCTCCCGGCAGCCATAAGCCAAATACGGCCGTGCCGCAGGCCTGGTATAATAAGCAATTCGGCATCAAACGCCTCACTACAGAAACAGGCGCAGGCCAGTGGGGAAGCGCGCTTGCGTTTGCATGCCAGCTTATAGGCCTTGAGTGCAAGGTTTATATGGTGCGAATCAGCTTCGACCAGAAGCCCTTCAGGAAGCTGATGATGCAGGTCTGGGGAGCCAATTGCGTTGCCAGCCCCAGCAATGAAACAAACGCAGGCAGAAAAGTTCTTAAAGAAATGCCGGATACACCAGGCTCATTAGGTATCGCAATCAGCGAGGCAATCGAAGCGGCTGTTACAGACCCGACAGGCAAGACACGCTATTCGCTGGGAAGCGTTTTAAATCACGTTATGCTGCATCAGACAATTATCGGCCAGGAAGCAAAAGAACAGCTTAAAATGGCTGGCGAGAAGAAGGTCGATGTCGTAATCGGCTGTGCCGGCGGCGGCAGCAACTTCGCAGGCATTTCATTCCCCTTTGTCGCAGATAAAATTAACGGCGCGAATATTAAGATTATACCTGTTGAGCCGAGCTCATGTCCTACATTGACTCGCGGACCATTCTCTTATGATTTCGGTGATACAGCGGGGACAACGCCGCTATTAGCCATGTACACAATCGGACATACATTTATACCGGCACCGATTCACGCCGGCGGTTTACGTTACCATGGCATGGCCCCTCTCGTTAGTCAGGCCGCTGTTGAAGGCCTGTTAGAACCAAGGGCCTACCCGCAGACAAAATGCTATAACGCGGCACTTACATGGGCCAAGACTGAAGGATTCATCTGTGCCCCTGAAACAAGTCACGCAATTGCGGCAACTATCGATGAGGCCGTTAAAGCCAGGGAAGAAGGCAAGGAAAAAGTAATCTTGTTCAGCTATAGCGGGCATGGTCTTATGGACCTTTCAGGTTATGATGCCTTCTTATCGGGCAAGCTGACGGATTATGAGCTTCCGGAAGAGGACCTCAAAAAATTCACGGCACCTTTGAAGAATTTCCCCAGGGCAGAGGCTAAAAAAACAGGAAAATGGTAATTTCCTTGACAATCGAAAAAAATAAATAAAAATACTAAAAGATATAGACCTATAATAATGTCTTTGGTAGTATTTATTTGAGAGAAAAGGAAATTGCAGGGTAAAGCAGGCCAAAAAAAATAATTTACGCTTGCCCTGATTATCAGTATTGATATACTATTTTTTCCCCTCGGTGTGGTACCGATGGAGCGGCTATAAACATCTAATATAAATGTTTGAGGGTATTTTGTAAGGAGACAAAGCAAATGAAAAAGTATGTATTATTAATTGGTATGATTCTTTTTGGCCTTGCGGCCCCGGTCCTTGCGCAGGAAGGCGAAATTCATGGTAAAGTAGGTTATACCTATGATACCCTGTATGTCTTCCGCGGGTTTCTTACCTATGGACACCATAGTGCCAGCCATCCGTTCATAGATTTAGACCTATGCGGGACTGGTTTTGGGTTTGAAGCTGTAGGGCATTTCGCGAATTCAAGCGGCCACAACGGACCTCAAGTTCATCCTGACGTGCTGGGCTATGATAATGGAAAGAGAATTGACTATTCGCTGTATTATAGAGGCGCTATTGACCCAGAGGAAGCTCATGCAACACTTTACCAGATTGGTTACAGGTACTTTAATTATCCTTCAAATAGCGCAACCGGCGAGGATTCAATCGATCTGCAGGAAGTATATGCAGGTGTTGCTTTCCCGAAATTGCTCGGATGTCCGGGTCTTGTTCCGGGATATGTGATTGTCAAAGGCTGGCCGAGTGAGAGTGATACAATCGTAGGCGGTAGAAATCCAAGCCCGGAAAATCCCGGCACAGGCACATACTCGGGCTGGGCTCACATATTTATGCTTGATTATGCTTTGGGTCTCGAAGGTATTTCTTCTGAAGTCCCTAAGCAGAACCTCAACTTTCATGCTGAGGTAGTTTACAATGACGGGGTCGATCCCAGACCAGGTGGAAATTATAGTGATAGCGACTGGACACATGCTTTATTTGGTGTTTCGACCGATTTTGACCTTGGCTGCGGATTTATTTTCACCCCTGCTTATTGGCACCAGATTACTTTCGAAGATGACCCGATTGAAGGTGTTTCTCCGGACCATGACATTGACTGGGTAAGTTTAACAATCAAATATCAATTCTAAACATCCTATTTATTATAAATTAAAAGGCCGGTTTAAAGCCGGCCTTTTTTATTTCATTTATATAAATGTATTTTTCAGGATGTCCGCCCCACGATGAATTTCGCTGTTTCAATTAGCGCCTTACCTCCCTGGTTATCTACAAAATTGGATATTGACGCAACTGCATCTTGGGCGAATTTCTGAGCTGTTTTTATGGAATATTCAATGCTGCTGCATTCCGTCAGTTTTTTTATAAGCCATAATTTGTCAGGTTCGCCATCGTTTTGCCGCAGAATTTTTCTGATTTTTTGCAATTCGGTGTCTTCAACTTTTTTCAGTAAATGTATTAAGGGGAGGGTGAGTTTATTTCTGTCGAGGTCATTGCCTTCAGTTTTGCCTGTTTTGGACTGCTCTCCAACTAAATCGAGCAAATCATCGGTAATCTGAAAGGCGATACCAAGATTGCGACCGTAAGCTGAAAATGCCTGCGCTATTTTTGCATCAGAGCCGGCGAGAACAGCTCCTGTCTGGCAAGCAGCTTCAAATAATGCCGCCGTCTTTCCGCTGATTATATCTAAATATTCCGTTTCATTTATGAGCCAATTTCCTCTTTGCGAAATCTGTTTGAGCTCGCCTTCGCAGGTTTTCATCGTTGCGCCGGCTATAATTTCTACTATCTTTTTTTCCTGCCGGGTGCACATCCCCATCACCTTGCCAAGCAGAAAGTCGCCAAGTAAAACCGCAGATTCATTGCCATGAAGGCTGTTAACGGTAGGAACTCCACGCCTGAATTTTGCCTCATCGATTACGTCATCATGAAGAAGTGAGACATTGTGTATCATTTCGAAAATTGCCGCCGCATTGATATGCTCCTGCGTAATTTTGCCGCACGCAAGACCTGAAAGCAAAATCAGCGCAGGCCTTATCATTTTGCCTTTTGCCGCGTTTACGCCGGCTGTTAGACCGCGAACCGGTTCCTGGCAATCAGATAAATCTTTTTCAATGAGACAGCGTACCTGTGCTAATTCGGATTTGATAACTGAAAAGATGTCATCCGCGCCAATGGCGGCTTTTGCAGCCGAAGCTGTGTGCTTCTGTGCCGATGATTGCAGCATCTCGCTTTGCAGCCGGTCACAACGGCACTTGTCTAACCGTCGCTCGGCTACTTCTCCTTTCCGTGTGCGTATCGGAAAAACTTGTCACGAAGCTGTTTGGTGACGTGTCCCGGTTTTCCGTCACCAATAACCCTTCCGTCAATTTCAACAACACCAATGACTTCCGCGGCCGTCCCTGTCAGAAAGGCCTCGTCACTGATATACAAATCAAACCTGGTCAGGTTCTTTTCAATTACTTCAATCCCGCTTTTTTTTGCCAGGCGAATTACAACTTCCCTTGTAATTCCTTCGAGACCGCCTGCCTCCGCGGGAGGTGTATATACAATCCCTTTTCTTACCGTAAAAACATTATCTCCGGTCGCTTCCGCAACATAACCCTCGTGGTTATACATTATCGCTTCAGCCACGTTGTAATCGAGGGCCTCGATTTTGGCAAGAATATTATTGAGGTAATTCATGCTCTTTACCTGGGGCGGTATCGCAAGAGGGTGATTACGGACAGTTGTCGCACTGATTATTTTAATCCCGGTTTCATAAAGCTCCTGGGGATATAATTGAATTTTATCTGCGATGATGATTACAGTGGACGTTTCGCAGGTAAAAGGATTGAGTCCCAATGTGCCAATACCACGAGTGACAATCAGCCGGATATAGCCATCGACAACACCATTGGCTTCAACGGTTTTATGGGTCGCTTCCATAAGCTTTTCATGGCTCATGGGTATTTCAAGCCGAATTCCCTTTGCCGAGTTATAAAGACGTTTGATATGCGCTTCAAATTCGAAAATACGTTTATTGTAAACGCGTATTCCCTCAAAAACGCCGTCTCCGTAAAGCAATCCGTGGTCGAAAACAGAGACTTTGGCGTCCTGCTCATCAACAAGTTTATCACCGAGCCAAATTTTTAATGCCATAACTTTACACCTTTTAGCTAACTTTACCGTCAATCAGGGTTATTGTTCGCCCTGCACGCCGGGCAACCCTTTCATCATGTGTTACCATAACTATGGTCTGCCCGTCGCGATTGAACCTTTCTAATAGCTCCAGAATACCATTTCCTGTCGCAGAGTCAAGATTGCCTGTGGGTTCATCGGCCAATAACAGCTTCGGCTCATTCATCAGGGCCCTTGCTATAGCGGCACGCTGGCGCTCCCCGCCTGATAATTGATAGGGCTTATGCAATGCCCTATCTTTGAGACCTACAGCCTTTAAAAGGTCTAAGGCACGGTTTTTGGCTTTTGCTTTTTTTGTAATCCAGCCTGCTATGCCGGCAGGTATCATCGCCGGCAAAAGGACATTTTCCATGACATTTAATTCGTCCAGTAGATGATAAAACTGAAATACAAAACCAATCATCTTGTTGCGGTATTTGTTCAGCTCGCTGCCGCCCATAGTATTAAGGTCTTTACCTTCGAACTGCACTGTCCCTTTATTGGGCCTGTCAAGCGCCCCGAGTATATGCAATAGCGTGCTCTTGCCGCTGCCGGATGCGCCAACTATAGCTACAAACTCTTTCCTTTTTACTGAGACATCGGCCCCTTTTAAGACCTGCACCTGTGCCGCTCCGAGCTTGTAAGTTTTATGAATGCCTTTTGCTTGTATTATGAATTCACCTTCGCTCATAACTGGCTCACCTGTAAAGTATCAGTAGGTCTTGCTTTGGCCGCGCTTATGCTTGGTAAAATCGCACCCGCCAGGCACGCTAATATTGCGCAGCATCCAATTATCATCAGTATTGTGTAATCTGGCCGGTGCGGTATAAGGCCTATCGCGTATATGGTCCTATCCCACAACTGAAATCCGAATTTTTCATACAGCCAGTCTTCTATATTATTTATATTTTTAAGAAAAACCAACCCTGCAAGAATACCTATAGATGAGCCGATAAGTCCAATTATGCCGGCAAATCCCAGAAATAAACCAACCACATCTCCAAATGATGCACCAATACTCTTCAGTATGCCTATATCTTTTGTTTTATGGCTTACTATCATATAAAAAACAACACCGACAACAAAAACGGTGGTCAGGCCGACAAGTCCAAACATAATAATAAGCATTATCTGCTCTTTTTCCATTCCCGCCATTACTTCTCTTCTGTATTCTTTCCAGCTATTGACATTTACCTGTGCCAAAAGCTCGGCATTGGGCTTGCCATTTTGCTGCTGAAAATATTTTGACCACATTGCTCCAACTTTACGGCTGCCTTCTTCGATGTTTGTTCCGGGCTTAAATTTTATATGCAATGCAGATATCCTTGGAATTGGTTCAATCATTCCGCATAGTGTCTGCGCCTCATCAAACGGCACGTAAATAGTCGAGCCATCCACCCTTGCAAGGCCTGTTTGTGAAAAATCGCTTAAGTAAAACGTTTTCGTATTCACCAAATCAGTTCCGGCTTTTGCCAATGCTCCTTTTGCTGTCAGGGGAAAACAGGTAACAGATAATGCCGCCGAAGGAGGTTGTATATCATAATCATATTTGCCGCGTGAGTCGCGCTGATACCACAAATCCACTCCGACTATACAGCCCGGAAGATTCGGTTCGTCTGCCGGCTTAAATGCCTTCGATGGGTCATTTTTATGATAATGCAGCCCCCTGTTGAAATCTGTCACCCTGCTGAAAGCAGCCGCATCAACTCCCATCATTTCCAGCCCGGTGCCGCGACTGGAACCTTCTGTGCTGATAAGACAATAGCTTTTAATCACAGGTGAAACAGCTTTTATAAAATCAGTTGATAAAAGCTCTTTTGAGAAATCCTCGTAATATGGAAAGCCGACAAGTGAGTTTGTCCCTACAACGCAATCGCCGGTGTAATTATGATTTTTCTCCTTAAAATTACTTACAAGGCCGTTCATTACGGTCATTACAACTACAACGCTGAAAACGCATAACGCAACCGCAATAAGCGCCAGATAGCTTATTTTTCTTCGATAAAGATAACGAAATGCCAATTTGAATTTATACATAATTATTCATATCGTAGCACATTCACCGGCCGGGTTATTGCCGCAGACAAAGCAGGAACTAAAGCCCCAATTGCAGCGCCTAAAATCGCCGATAGAACTATCCACCAAACGGCCTCCCAGTAAACTTCATTAGGTATCCTGCTGAACATGTAAACGCTCGCCTTCCACAACTTTAATCCGAAAATCGAGCGTACCCATCCTTCTATATAATTTATATTTTTAGTGACTGCATACCCTGAAGCTATCCCTAATAATGTCCCTAAGGTGCCGATAAATAAGCCAAAGCCCAAAAATATAAATGCCACAGACCAGGAGCTTGCGCCGCAGCTTTTCATTATGCCGATATCCTTGCGGCGTGTCTCGACAATCATATAAAAAATACAGAAAATCAAAAGCACTGCGCTTAAGCTGACAACTCCAAAAATTAAAAGCAGCTCGCCCATTTGTTTTCTAACTTCCGCCATAAAATTGCTTTGCATCTGCACGGCCGTCTCTATCATCGTTGAATTTATCAGATAATCATCCCAGCCGAGTTTTTCGGAGGCGAAAATATTCCATACTCCCCGAATCTGCGCAATTGCGGCATTTGTATTGGCTCCCTTTTGAATCTTTATATGAATTTGACGTGCGAAGGGCTCTTTCGAATCGGCGTAAACTGCTTTGCTTAGCTGTTCTATCGGCAGGTACACGAACTTACTGTCAAAATAATAAAATCCGGAAAATACGGCATCTGCTAATGTAAATTGAATTGTTTTGCGTCTAAATTTATTTGTACTATCCTCAGATTTCGATGGAATTGAGCCGGTTGTGATGACAAGCTGCCCGCCTATCATTTTCTCAACGGCATTTAAATCATACTCATCTGTTTTTTCATTTGGTTCCTGTAAAACTGCTATTCCAACATAACCATTAATAACTTTTCCATCAGCAGAAGCCCCCTGTTTTGTCTTAACAAGAAAATTATCAAATTCTGTAACCTTGCCGAATTTTTCAGGTTCAATCCCCCAGATTTCCACCGCACGGACATTACCTTTTGTCAGATTTAAAAGTCCCTGTGCAGATAATGTTGCGGTAGCGGCCTTTACATGATTGATGTCTTCAAGCCTTTTTTCAAGCTCAGCATATTTCTCAAAAGTCTTTCCGGGAGATAAAATAATATCACCCATTGTGTCAATTGCGTTCTGCTCGAATGCGTTTATGAAGCCGTTGAATAAACTTGCGACAACAATAAGGAGTGCCGATGAAAGAGCAACGGCGGCAATGCTCAGCAGCACTACCTTCCTCTTGCGAAGATACCGCAGCCATAAAAATAATTTCAGCATCTTTTATCCAATAGCTAGACAAAAAAAAATTAACAGCTATGTTGATAATCCAAGTACACTACGAGCAATCTTGCGAAAGAATCGGCATCTACGGACGGCATCAACGGCCGATTCTTTGTTAGCTGACTCACCCGGATATCGAAAGCTTACAGCGAAATCAGAAAGATAAGCCAAATCTTCACGGAAAATTTCCCAATCAGGCTGAATGCTTAATAAATGGTCAAGTAAAGATACAAGATCATGAACTTTACCAAAAGAAATATCCACCTCTGCCAATCTCGCCTTAAGATATTTTTCAGCACATTGCTGAGCATGAAAGCAAATTGCATCGTAATTAGGATTTTTTCTTACACGGAACTCACGCTGCATGGTTGCAAAATCGCCCTCTGCTTTTTCAATCCATTCAGCGGTTGTTGGCTTCATAAAGGACCTTGCCACTTGTTATGATATCTTTTATAAATTGATCCCCTATTTCCAGACGTTGGTGTATCTTTTCAGGGGTACGAACAAGTAAATCGACAGGAAATGAGGGACGCAGTTTGAGCCGGATTTGAACTGATTTATCTACACTCCTGCCCTCAAATGGAGCGACTATAAGCAGATCAACATCCGAATCCTGTGTGGCGGTGCCCTGTGCGTATGAACCAAATAGTATCACCTTCTCGGCACCAAACTCTTCGCCGATTCGCCTGCCGAACCGCTCTATGTCAATAATCGCGACCATACTTTGATATACTATTTAAATCTACTCCAGTATTATTACAAACAGATTATTTTCCATTAATTTTAAAACACATTTGCTAACCAGGCTTGATTTGTTTTAAAAGAGGAAATAGAACAACGTCTCTGATGCTTGTGGCGCCTGTTAGTATCATTATAAGCCGGTCTATGCCAATACCAAGACCACCGGCGGGCGGCATGCCGTATTTAAGGGCAGTCACAAAATCGTGGTCCATCGTAGCCATGGTCTCTTTTTGGCCTCGAAGCTGATGAAGGAAATTTTCCTCCTGTATCGCCGGGTCATTTAGCTCTGTATAGGCATTGGCCATTTCCATTCCGGCGATATAAAGCTCGAAACGCTCTGCGATTTCCGGCTGGTCTTTTTTGCGCTTAGTTAAAGGGCAAAGCGCTGCCGGATAATCAATCACAAATGTAGGATTATTTAGATGCTCTTCGACCGTTTGCTCGAACACCTCGTTTATTACCACTGCATCATCCATATCCTTATGGTCAATCTTTAGCGACTCCGCTTTTTTGCGAATACCTCCAATATCTGCAATATCGCAGCCGGCATACTCGTTTAGAAGTTCGGCGTATTTAGCCCGCCTCCACGGCCTTGCAAAATCTATATTTTTTTCGCCGAAATTCGCCCTGTTTTCCTTGCAGTATTTTTCGACCAATTGGCAAATCAGCTCTTCTGTCAAATCCATCATCAAATTATAGTCACCGTATGCCTGATAGAGTTCTAGCATGGTAAATTCCGGATTATGCCTTGTGCTCAAACCTTCATTTCGGAAATTGCGGTTTATTTCGAAAACCTTTTCCATCCCGCCCACAAGGAGACGTTTCAAAAACAATTCAGGCGCGATTCGCAAATATAAATCCATATCTAATGTATTATGATGAGTGATAAATGGCTTTGCGGCCGCACCTCCGGCTATCGTCTGCATCATCGGGGTTTCAACCTCCATGAATCCTTTGCCGGTAAGGTATTCCCGAATTCCCCGTAAAATCGCGCTTCGTTTTTTGAATAATTCCATCACATCAGGATTTGCCCACAGGTCAACATATCGCTGCCTGTATCGCAAATCTATATCGGCCAGTCCATGCCATTTTTCGGGCGGCTGCATCAGCGACTTGCTCAATAGAACCACTTCATCTGCCCATATCGTTATCTCACCAGTTTTTGTCTTGCCGAGGCCGCCTGATGCTCCGATTATGTCCCCAAGCTCAAGAAGCTTTACAAAGCTCCATTTCGCTTCGAGCAGGCTCTTGCTCAAGCCGACCTGAATTGGGCCGGAGCTATCCCTCAAAGTGATAAATATAAGCTTTCCGATATCCCGCAGAAGAACAATCCTGCCCGCGCATTTTGCCCTTTGTCCCTCAATGCCGTCCTGATATCCCGCCTTTATCCCGGCTGCAGCCTGGGCTCCATCAAATCTGCTGCCGTATGGGTCAATACCCATTTCTTTAACCGCATGAAGTTTGTCTTCTCTGGCTTGCTCAATTGAACGATGTTCCATAGTCATTGTCTATCTCTCAAAATGTTCCCCCCTCAATCACGAAATCTAATATAATCCGAAATTTTAATTTTTACTTTTATCTTCCTGTTCACGTATTATCTTGCTTTTTAATACCAGAATCGCCGTAGATAATTGAGGGTCAGCATCGATTGCCTGCTCAATGGTATATTTCTTCATCGGCGAATTGGCATCATTATGTCCGACATTTACAAGGACATCATTATCCCGCTGCATCTCGAACATCTTTCTAAATTCATCACTTCGCAGAGGCACAGTGACATCAGGGCCGACGCCCCAGTCGGATTTCCCTTCTTTTTTGGCCTCTTCCTGGCTCATTATCTTCTGTCCGGAAGGCAAATACCAGTTTGCCATAGTATACTTCAATTGTGCGCCCTCGCCGGGATATTGGGATATACCCTGCACGACGCCTTTGCCGTGAGTCCGTTCCCCAACCAGTGTCGCACGTTTTTGCGATGGGTCAGCCAATGCGCCTGCCACAATCTCCGAAGCGCTTGCCGAGCCCGCGTTTATCAGCACAACCATTGGGTAATTCGGATGTGTGCCTCTCGGGTGAGCTGATGTGTATGCCGGGGCTCCGAAACGTGACCGGGTTATTACAATTAAACCGTTATTAAGAAACTCATCAGCGACTGCGACAGCGCTGTCGAAAAAGCCGCCGGGGTTAAATCTCAAATCCAGAATCAAACCCTTCATTCCCGATGCTTCAAGGGACTTTAAGGCGGCCTCAGTGTCGGCTGCTGTAGTTTCCGAGAAGCTAGTCAACCTGATGTACCCTATTTTATTTTTCTCATCGAGCATCCGCAGCCACTTGCCCTGGCCGGTCCGCTGCCAGCCTCGAAGGGTCGGCACCACTATCTTTGCGCGCTTGAGCGTAATATCTTTTGGTTCCTGGCTGTTGCGGCGTATGGTCAAAACAACCTTTGTCCCCGCAGGGCCTTTTATGCGGCTGACCGCACAGCTAAGCGGCACGTCCTTAGTGGGCATCCCGTCCACCTTTTCAATTACATCGCCGACATCAAGGTCGGAATTATAAGCCGGTGTATCAGGCAGAAGGCTTGCGACTGTAAGCTGCCCGCTTTGTCTGGATATCTCTATACCTATGCCGGTGAATTCATTTGTCATCTGCTGCTCGAATTCAGAAACATCTCTTGGCCAGACAAGTATCGTATAAGGGTCAAGCGTTAAAAAAGATGCTTCCGCGAATTGCGAGATTACAACACCTTCGGGCATCCTGGCAGTTGTGATATTAAGCTCAAAGACTTTCTCGGTAATCTCTATGAAGCTGTCTTTGGAGCCATCCTGGGGCCAGTTGTTTATATCGTTTTGAATAGATTCCATTGCGGCACTAAACATTATTAATGCGTTGGCATCCGGTTTAAAATCCTTGAAACTTTCTCCAAGTGCGGCAATAGATGAAGCAGATTCCTGCTGCCGCTTTTCGACGGTTTCGACGCCCCCCTGCAGACTGGGTATCATCATTGAAGGAGGGGGCGGCTCTTTAGCGGTTGTGTTTGAGTCCCGCACAAAAACAAGTGTCCCCACAACATCCGCAAGCAGCCTGCATCGCCTGACTCCTTTAGATGCCATCTCCTTATAATCTATTTTACTTATATACCTGAAGCTCAGCTCGTCGACAGCCCTGACAAAAATTCGGCGCTTCACGCCTTCAAGCCGCTGTTTGCCGGTTTCGCATGGACTATCCTGAAATGAGCCTGCTATTTCAGCCTTTGTCATCAACTCATCAGCATGTTCCGAATATGTTTTATTATTGGGGTCAATAACCGAAAGCCAGCTGTAACAGGTTACATAGGAATCGAGCCACTTACCTTTACTCTCATAATCGGCGGCCTCGGACTTAGCTCTCAAAATCGCATTTATAACGCAAGGGTCAGACAATAATTTTTGCTTTTGCTGTTCATTTGCGAATTCCATTATCCGGACCACCGCAGCAAGTATTGCAGTAGGTCCTTTCGGCTCGTTCGCATCATTTGTGTCATTAATGTCCTTTGCGGCAGGCGAAGTCAATTTTTCGAATTTGGCCATCTCTTTTTTGTAGGCTTCTTCGCGTTTGACGAGACGGTCCTTTTGCATTTGGTGCCATTGGGCAACAACATCATTCAATTCCGTGACTTTTTTCCAATTCTTGTGAATCTGGACTGTTTCGGCGATGATTTTTCCTGCTTCATCGAATTTCCCCTGCTCTATAAGCCTGGTGGCCAGATCAACAACTCCCTGCTGGCTGTTTATGTCAGCAACAACACTGCAGGGGTCAGCAATAGCAGCCAGTATATTTTTATCAATATTATCATTAGATGCGGCGGTTAAACATATTACGGCCGTAAAGAAACCGATTATCATCACAGGCCACAAGACACGCGACCTTATCCAGTTAGCGCGGTTTGTCTGCATTTATATCTCTTTCAATAAACAAATGAGCGTCTGACTTGGGCTGCAGACGCCCATTTTTATTAACGAATTACTTTCAACCATTAAATCAACTACAGGCACTCGGCGGCCTTGCCGGCACAGCCAAGGACGTGCAGCTTATGTTTGACCATGGCCTTTATGGCTTCACGGCCGGGGCCTAAATACTTACGCGGGTCGAACTCGCCCGGTTTTTCGGCGAATACCTGTCTGATTTTCGCAGTCAAGGCCATTCGCAAATCCGTGTCAATATTGACCTTACATACTGCTAATTTTACAGCTTCCGAAATAGCCGCTTCGGGCACGCCCATCGCGTTTGGCATCTTGCCGCCATATTTATTAATCAGGTCTACAAATTCCCTTAAAACTGTGGACGAACCGTGCATAACAAGCGGAAAGCCCGGCAGCAATTTTTGTATTTCTTTTATACGGTCAATGGCCAGAGTTGGCTCAGTTTTAAATTTATAGGCACCGTGGCTGGTTCCAATCGCTACGGCCAGAGAATCGACGCCGGTCTTTTTAACAAATTCAGAGCACTGCTTGGGGTCAGTTAAATGCTTTTCGACATCATCGACGCCGACAACATGCTCTTCGATACCGCCCAACTGGCCAAGCTCGGCCTCAACGA
>Ga0105091_10000125_pt1 | contig 27209 bp, 31 predicted proteins | sample PPLLak1March2015_FD_87022 | JGI IMG/M metagenome (GOLD analysis project Ga0105091, IMG submission 87022) | Freshwater sediment microbial communities from Prairie Pothole Lake near Jamestown, North Dakota, USA - PPLs Lake P7 Core (1) Depth... | ecosystem: Environmental > Aquatic > Freshwater >... | reverse complement strand
GCGGCTGTCGCTCGGCACATTGATAGTAAGATCGCCGGAGGCAATCCGCCCCGCAAGGATGGAGATGGCCTGGAGTGGAGCAGCAATGACCCGGTTGAGGAGCAGCACCATTGCCAGCCCGAGAAACAGCGCGACGATGCCGAGAACAATGAATACGCGCACCGCTTTTTCGCTCCGCTGTTCGGATTCCATCACGGCCGTGCTTGCCTGCTCCTCTGCCTCATCACCCAACTCCTGAGCAATCGTGCGCATCTTAAGGTAGCGTTCATCCTGAACGCCAAGTGCCATTGCCCGTGCCTCTTCCCCCTTCCCGGCATAGATAAGCGGGATGATCTGGGAATCTCTCGTTTGAGTGAACGCTTCACGGATGGTCTTGAGTTCCTCGATCCGAGCTAGCAGACGTGGATCCTTGCGATTGCGCTCCAGAAGATGTCGCATAGCGTTAGCGGCCTCCTTGTTGCGCTGTTTGATATCCTGATGCCAGGTTTCACGCTCTGCGCCCGTTGTCGTCATCATGCTGAGCAGCGCTGCGCGTGCGCCATTTTCGTCCGAGCGCAGATTCAACAGATTCACGACATTGGCGAACTCTTCCTTGTAGAGGCTGCGTTGCGCTGCCTGTATCGATGAAATACCCCAGTAGGCATTCGTGATCACTCCTGCCAGACATACGACGACCAGACCAAAGCCGAGAAAGAGCTTGCCGCGCGTGGTTAGATCGAGGAACCATTTCATGTTCATTTTCCTTAGGTTGAACGCCGGGCCACCGGCACTGTGTTTTATCCGGGCACCTGTTCCTGCACGACAATCTGTTCATCGGCGAGCAATTTTTCGGCATCGAGAATCACCGTACGGTCAGGGGTCACGCCCTTCAGGTATTCCTCGCGAATGCCGGTGAGTGTCGGCAGTGATGACTGAATGTCAGCCGTGGGGATGGTATACACGCCGACAATAACGTCGGCCAGGATGCCGAAGCGCATGCTGCCGGATTCAAGGACAATGACCTTGTTGAGGTCAGTCAGTCCCTTCTCCGGCAGATCGAAGAATTTCTTGATGTCGATGACCGACAGTATTTCGCCGCGCAGGTTGACGATACCGAGCACGAATGCCGGCGTGCATGGCATCGGCGTCAGCTGATCCAGTGGATAGACGTCACGAACATACCGTGATTCGACTGCATATCGCTCCTGGGCAAGGACAAATTCAACCACCTCCATGCGCTCGCCGATAGCCTCTGCCGACTTGATTCGGCGGCCAAGTGCCTGGGCGCGCATCTTCAGGACGCGCCGGGTTTCCTCCGGATCCGGGGATGCTGCGCACTCAATCGCGACGCGCGTGATTTCTAAGCGCTGCCTGACTTCATGCCAATCGATCCGTGCACCTTTTATGACTGTGGATGACGCAGTCTCTTCGGTGTTCATGCGGGTTTTCCTTTCATCTTGTTGATCGCGCACCGTGATTACACGGTTGACTGTGAGCTATGGCATGCTTGACTGCATCGTCACGATAATCTCCATGAGCCGGCCCACAGTCAGCCCATCCGACTCGGGAAGTATCTCGTCTGGAGGATGTGTCCGCAGCGAGGCCCATGCATTGTCGAAGTGTCGCTTCGCTTCGCGGCTCCGCCCTTGCGACCTGCTCATATTGGCGAGCGCGTAATGGGCGAGGACGAATTCGGGGTCGAGGTAAAGCGCACGCATCAGCGACTGCGCAGCGTCGCCATGCTGTCCCTGCTCCTGCTGAATAGTTGACAACAGATATTGGTAGGCCGGGTTGAGTTTTTCTGCTGCAATCGCCTTGCGGCACCATTCGGCAGCTTCGTCGAGTCGTCCCTGGTTGGCACAGTCGCGCGCCGCGCGACTCAGATGATCCTGTTGCGGTGGAATCGGCATGCTGTCACCGCATGAGTCGGCAGCCGGGGGCATAGCGTGTACCGGTTCTGGGAATATTTCTGCCGCTGGAACACTCTCTGCTGGCAAGCGCCAGGAATCCTGCATGTAGCCCGTTAGCGGGGATTGCACATAGCTCACGAAGCGTGGCGCTTCCGCGCCGGCATTCTTGCGGTAGAAGGTTGCGCCATCAAACTCGACAGTGGTAAAACGGGAAAACAGCGTGCCAGAAGTCTCGGCAGGGCTAACTATGAGCCAGCCGCCATCGACGAGCGCACGATGGAAATTGTCGATGACCGCCTGGGCACGTTCGGTACTGAAATACATCAGCACGTTCCGGCAGAAGATGATGTCCATGGCGTTGGTATTGTTGGTGAGCGACGGATAGGTATCGTCCGCCAGGTTGAGGTAGGCAAACGTCACGCGCTTGCGAAGCCGCTCGTCAAGCCTGAAGCGACCCGCCTTCCCGTGCTGGAAGTAGCGACCCTTGACCCACTCCGGCGTGCTGCGGAATGACCATTCGCCGTACTCCCCTTCGGTAGCCTTGCGCAGGAACGTCGGGTTGATGTCCGTGGCCAGCAGAGTGGTATTCCATGCTTCGGCATTCGGCATCAGCCGGTCGAGGAGCATGGCGATTGTATAGGGCTCCTCGCCCGTGCAACAACCGGCGCTCCAGAATCGCAGCCTCCGCACGCTTTCTTCACGCTCACGCAGCAATGCCGGCAGAACGTGCTGCTCAAGCGCATCGATGCTTCGTTTTTCGCGGAAGAAATACGTTTCTCCTATGGTAAGGCAACTGGCCAGTATTTCGATCTCGTGGTGCGTGAGCGGTGCAGACAAGAGTCGGTGTGCGCATGTTATTGCATCCGGCATGCCTAAGGCAGGTGCGGCGGCGGTGATACCTCGTTCCAGATCACCCCACCGTTCCGCCGGGAAATTTAGTCCGAGGTGTGCGGCAAGCAAAACGCTAAGGCGTGTAAGGAGTGGCGCGGATAGTGTCGGTCGCATACTATCTCTCACCGCTTATTGCCATTGCGCGATCGAGGTGCTCAGCTTCCTCCAGCGAGAGGAAACGATCCAGATCATGGATGAGAATCAGCTCGTCATTCAGCTTCACGACGCCATCGACATATTCAAGACCAGGAAGAATGGTTTCGGAGCCGACGATATCGGGCTCAGCGAATTCGAATAAGCCGCTGACTGCGTCGGCTACGAGTGCCACCGCCCTCTGACTGGTATGCGCAATAACGATTTGATCGGTCAGTGCAATTTCCTGCTCCGGCAACCGAAAGCGCCTGCGCATGTTGATGGCCGGGATGATGCGCCCTTCAATATTGACTACACCAAGAATAATTTGTGGTGCACTGGGGAGAGGACAAAGATAGACGGCCCGAACTACGCGCTCAACTAAAGACAGGGGTAGCGCAACGCGCAATTCATCGAAGCAAAGGACAGCATACACCGCCATATAATCATCCAAGTTAATGATTTATGCATACCAGATTCAGGCTAGCGATCAGGAAGAATTTAATCGGCGCAGCGCTAATACTGAATAATTACCCAATTAATCAATATATTGAGATAACTCTAGAGTATATTGCTCAACTTAAATATATAGGTTAACAGAATGCCCTAGTGCCGCCATCCGTAGTTCTACGGAGCATCGTATTATTTGAATTTCAGGGTGTGTACGCTTGGGTTATTGTCTCAATATGGCTATAGCAGGCAAGGAAATCAGAAACGAGTAGAACGGGAAGACTCATGCCGATTTCATACTAAACCATGCCAGGGTCTGACAGTCCGGTCACAGCGTGTTAGAGCGCCGCACTTTTCTCTTTTACATGCCGTTGCGGCAGAAATTTTTTACCACGGCGGACGATGACGCCAGCTAAGTAGGTGAAATGATGCAACGCTGGATCGCGTAGCGCACCAAGTCGGTCTGATTACGCAAGTTCAGTTTGAGAAGAAGGTTCGCCCGGTATGTTTCGACCGTCCGGACGCCTATGTTGAGTTGCTGCGCAATCTGGGCGCTGGTGTTTCCTTCTGCCGCCAGGCGCAACACCTGCCGTTCCCGCTTGGTCAGCATGTCCTGCGCATCCATTCCTCGTGGCTGCACCTTGAGCGCATAGCATTCCAGTTCGTGCTCGGAAATGGAAGAACTCAGATAGCGCCGTCGGGCGGCGGCCTCACGCACAGCAACAATCAATTCTTCGTTTGCCGTACATTTGAGCACATAAGCAAGAGCACCGTTGCGTAGCGCTTCCCACACATATGCCACGTTGGCATGCATCGACAGGACGACGATTCGCGTGTTAGGGTGGGACTCTGCCAACTGCTGGATAATTTCCATTCCACTCATACCCGGCATCACGAGGTCCAGGACCAGCACGTCAGGCGTAAGGCGAGCAACCAACTCCATTACTTTGCAGGGGTCTGATTCCACTCCGATTACTCGCAAATCCGCATAGGTGGCAAATAGATCGCTCAGGCCTCGCAGAATAAGCGGATGATCGTCCGCCAACAGAATCGAGATCTTACTTGCTGCATCCATCACGGCATTTCCCTGCGGAAGTGGGGAAACTCGGCGGTAATGGTGGTGCCGATATCGAGGCCTGTATCAATGGTCACTGTACCACCCAGCAATGAGGCGCGTTCCTGCATACCCAACAGGCCGTTGCTGCACCCGGATTGGCGCACGCCAGCCGGATCAAAGCCGCATCCGTTGTCTTCTATTCTGAGCACGACCATGTCATTCGCTATCCACACCGCGATTTTTGCCTGGGCGACGCCTGAATGGCGAATAACGTTGGTCAGCGCTTCTTGGCTAATGCGGAAAATCGCGGTTTCGATGTCCTGCGGAAGCCGCGTCTCCAGGCCGTTGTGCCTGAAATTCACGTCGAGCCCAGTCTGAGAGCGACATCTTTCGAAGAACGACACCAGCGCCGAGAGTAGCCCCAAATCATCAAGCATCGGTGGTCGCAGGTCGAATGTGATTCGCCGTATGCTTTGGACCAGATCATTTGCCGTGGCGAGCGCGTCCTGCAGTCGCGGATCGAAGAAGTTCTTCTGTTCACGGAGGCTATTCTCCAGTGCGAGCTTGAGTGCGGTGAGGCCCTGGCCGATGTCGTCATGCAGTTCGCGGGCAATACGGCGCCGCTCCTGTTCCTGGATGTCGACCAGTTGCCGGGGAAGCCCACGTAGTTGGTTCATAGCATCCAGCAACTCCTGCTTCGCCTGCTCGCGTTCCGTGACATCGTTCAGACAAAACAGCAGCAATTCCACCTCGCCGCGTTCATCGAGCACCGGCACCAGCGTCCAGTCCCAATAAGTCATACCCCGTTCCGGGCTATCCGGAAACCGGAACGGACGCGCCTCGACAATATAGGGCTGCTTGCTACGAACCACCTCCTTGAAAATCGTAAGGGTGTCGGAAGGATAGAGATCAAAGTGATTGCGTCCGGGAAAATCCGAAACATCTCGCTGGCAGGAACGGGCGTAGGCCTGGTTGACACGAATGAAATTGAAATCCTTGTCGAGCAGCACGGCACAGGTCAGCGTCAACTCGAAGAAACGATCAAGCAATCGTGCTTGGGAACGCGCCAATTCCTCTATACGCCGATGCTCTGTGACATCGGTTCCGATGCCGAGGATATAGGGCCCCTCGATGCCGACGGTTTTTATGGCCGTACAACGCCAAAGGATCAGCCGTTGCTCCCCCGATTTCGTCAGCCAAGGGTTTTCATGAGGCATGCTCACTTCCGGAGCAAAGGGATCTGAAAATCGCTGCTGAACAGTGCTTGCCCATTCAGGTGGAACGAGTAATTCCATAAGGTTCAGCCCAAGCACTTCATCGCGGCGATACCCGGTCAGCGCCTCGCAAGCGTTGTTGAACATGTTGATCCTCCCAGTAGGATCAACAAGAACAACCAGGTCCGGCACCAATGCCAGCAGGGCTTCCAGTAACTGATTTATCTTCTGTGGCATAGCCAAATCCTTTCGAGCCCAATCCATATTTATTTAAATGACATGATTGGCGTATTCGAGTCTAAAGTGAAACAGCATTATGACTTGAGTGTAACTGGTTCATGAAGACTTCGTGAAGTGGTTTGAAGCCGAGGCAAGGGGCACCTCCAGCATGTAGCCGCTGTGCAAGTCCGGGGCATTTTCCGGGAAGAGAGCGTGTCCGAAATTTCGTGTTTTTCGAATGACCTCTTTGCTGCCTGTAGCAGCCAGATGCAGAGGTAAAGTCGATCGGCCGCTTTGGCCGAGAACCGGAAGGTCGCCGTGATCACCCGGATAGTCTGGATTTCGGCCTGAGCTGACGCACGCCTAGCTCTTTAGGTGGGACAAAAAAGCCGTTCGCACTAGGTTTGCACCTGCTTCAACCTCAAATTTTGGCAATCCAGGGCGTAGCAAGGTGTTCATGTCGTCGCAGAACCTCCGGTTGCGCAAACGCTCATCCAGAGCTGCGTTTGCCTCGGCAACCCCGATATGGGTGCCTTCTTGTTCCAGATACCACTCGAACGCTATCATTGCGCGAGAGCCATCAACGATGTATTTCGTGCCCCCTTGCTGACTCTGTTGCCAAGCGTGGCATAGGTCGAAAAGGTCCCGTCCTTGTTGCCGTTGCATCAGAGCTCGTGTCTTGGTTCCTAGCATCTCATTGATGTCGTATGACCGGACGGTAGCAGTTGTCAGTTCGCCTTCATTGTTCAAAAGCCCGAGCTCCACGTCAACTAGCGGATACAGTGAGGCCTGCTCGTTAAGGTTTACTTCGACCTTAATGGTTTCCTCTCGCAATAAGCCTAGCGGTACAAATTTGTATGCCGTACGCAGAATTTTGGATGGACGCATCACATTGCGTAACGCTAACCAGGCATCAGCAATGAGTGAGTCTGTTGGGTTGCCCAATATAGGTTTCAGCACCCGGCGTAAGTGCTGGTCAAGAACATCCGTCGCCATCGGCTTGACCAGCACTAAATCGATATCCTCGGAATAGCGTGCTGCTGGCGCCAAGTGAGCCTTGTGTAGCACGGTGCCGCCGCGCATTGCCAAGTGCTCAACGAGTACTGGGTCCGAAAAGATGGCCGCAACGCCCCTGGCAAGCCTAAGGTCTTGTTCAAGTTGGCTGCGTTTCGGCCAAGGGGCGTGGCTTTGCCATGCCGTGAGGTGCGCGTTTTGAATCATGCGTTTGAACTTTCAATCGTGGGCGGGAGCCATACTTTGAAAACAGCATCCAGGCAATGCTCTTTGCCAATGCCTGAACCGCTTTCTAGTGGAATAGCCCGCGTTTTCCGGCATCCCAGCCAATGTCGGACGCATTGCGCCAGGTCGCCTCGTCCTTGCAAGGAAAATAGTGCTCCAAGTCGTTGCGCAGCTGGCACCTCTTGGGTCGCATCGAGGGCTTCCAACAATCCGTCGACCGAGCATGCTTCGTTTAATGCGAATAAGACCTCCCGCACTCGCGCGATTCCGCCAACCTGCGCATCACGCCTCACCAGATCCACGGCGGTCAATTCAGGTGTGCTTACCTTGAACTTGCCCTCCATAGTCTCATACCATCTCGTGGGCATGCGCTGGATATTGGCCCGAGTGTAATAAACAAGCTCGTGTCGGCCAACGTTTATCGACCGCCGCGGCTTAGCCACCATGATTTGGGTGACCATGACTGCGTAAGGGGACGCACCGTAGGTCTCAGCAGCGCTTAACAGTCCGACGTAGTAAGGTGCATTAAGGGTCTTCGACATGTATCGATCCAACCAGGACTCTAACGGCGGGGCCCCGGACGTAGCGTACTGAAGCGGTACAATCAACCAATGTCCAGTGCCTCGAGAGAGACGAACAATTCTCCCCCTGACCTGCTGACGATGAAGCGCTTGGCGCAAAGCATCAGGGCTTACGTCAGGTAATGCTGCTGTGAGGTCCGCCTCATTTATATTCAATTTTCCTTCGCGTTCGGCGTTGTTCAGAACAGTAGCCAGGGAATTTAAGACGGTCATCTAGCTAGGCCTTGTTGCAAATAGTTTGCGTAATATATCAATATATGTCACATTTCGCAAAGTAATTGACATTTAGGAGCGTTTTCATGCTTGAAACTACCGGCTTTGCGATGCTGCTGGTCGCAGGGAAGGAGCGTCCGTTGCCGCCGCTAATCAAGTATCTCTTTTCCGACGGGACACATCCTTTCCCACTCCTGATCGACGTCTACGCCATCGGGCGTCTGATTTAACAGTTCTGTAAGCGTGCACTTGCCGCGCCTCGCAATTGATTCATTCATCACCTCTACGGATACCGTCTCATTTGGCTTTCGCAATATTCCTTTCAGAGTCATCACTGATTGTGTAGCCGCTGTCTGATGTTTAGGACGTATCTTCTTCACCATCTTCAATTACGCTCCAACCAATATATCCTGATGTTTGCTCACGACGACCTCTCGATTCTGCCAATGATCGCCACTACGTCCGTGGCAGTTAACCCCGTTTGGTAATCGACTAGGTGGAGATTGGTATAATCGGCTTCCTCGCCATCTTCGCCGGCGAACAATTCGGGCATGTCGTCCAGCGCCAGCCACGGTACGGCGGGATCGTAGTCTTCTAACCAGCTTTGTATTTCTAAATCCCGCCGGCCATAGAAACCTTCTCCTTCAAGGTTTGGCGTGCAGCCTATAAATCGGTGCGCCAAATCCTCGCCGCCGTCCCGTGTCACGAGAGCAGTCAGTTCGTCAAACTTGTAGGTCTCGCGCCACGATGTTGAGAAAACAACTCTCACATCCGGGCAGGCTCGCAATATTTCCCATAACGCCGCAACGCGAGAAAACAGCCGTGCATCTATGCCGTCACCACGGAGAGGGTGCAGCACCCCGTCGAAATCAAGAAAAAGAAGCATGCTCTACCTCATGAGCGTTAACGGTTCAAAACGTGCATGCAGTACAGTGCGCTGTGTGTTGAAAGGCAGTCCCCCCAGATCGAGAAAACGTACCACCCCACAAGCGCCACAACAGCGATAGCAATCATGACGCCTCCGAGTTTATTAAAAAAACCGTTTCATATTAGGCACCATTTTATTCACCAGTTCCACGTGCACCAGGTTGTCTCGATGATTGTCGGGCCAGCCCCAATCATTGTTCTCCAACGCAATCCAAAGCTGGATGCCGTTGCGTTTGCCATCCGCAAAGAAGTCTTTTCCATCAAACGCGGCGTGACAGTTTCAGTGCAAGTTGCTGCTGTGCCTTTTTCTCAAAAATTCCCAGCCAGTCATCGACATGCACTAGGCGATGTCTCTCGCTATCAGGCCAGCCCTCAGCATCGTTATCCAGCGCAATCCAATGTTCAGTGGCATGGCGGCGAGTGTAACGGGCAATCTGCTGATACCGTGTCAGCCTCGAAAACGCGTCCTCGTTCATGGCGCTGTGATAGGTCGCACCGATCACTCTCTGCTGCAATTCTGCCAGCAAATAAGATTTAGCCCTGTCAAATCCCAGCACGCGCACCCACGATGTCGAGAGGACAATCCTTACATCAGGATGCGGGCGCAGGATGTCTGAAAGGATCGGCGCGTATTCAAACAAACTGATCCCGTCCGCCTTGAGCACAATCTTGCCTCTGATCCGGTACACGGCATCGGGATGGAGTGGTCCATCATAATCAAGAAATAGCAGCACCTAATTTTCCCTCTGCGAGTCTGAGCAACTGGAAATTTGGCATCAGCCGTGCTCCTGTACATAACAGCCGTTGCACAACGTGACCCAATAGCCTGGTTGCCTCAACGAGCCTGGAGCGCCACACCGCATGCAGGTTTCAGCCGCTTTTTGCTCAGTCTCCACCACCAGCTCACCGATTCCGGTGCCTGCCGCATTTGCAATATAAATTCGGAGTCCCCCAAACTTCTCCTTAACCTGCACCGCTTTCGGGAGGTTTTTCCTGGGCATTCCGGCTTGCTGCATCTTTGCAATGACTTGCTCGGCCGTAGCAGAAAACTCATCCACGACACGAAACCAGCCGTCGCCGCAAGTGAAACCAAACTGCATGAGGTTAGAAAGTGATTTGCGATCGTGGCCCTGATAAAGCAAGGGATATTTCGAAAATAGGTGGGCCTCATTGGGTTCGTTCATGTTACCTCCTGGCCCCATTGGGCGAGTAGTTCGACAATGTGCTTCTTCGACGCGGCTGGCCGCCTGGCAGGCTTATCCGGCGGGGATCCCAGGTCGAGAACATTCCTATCAACTGACGTGATATGTATTGGTTCTCAATTAGTCACCGAATCTTCCTTTCTCGGTAAACCGTTGGAGTTCCGCGATCCAGTCATGCGCGTTACGAATCAGGGACCAGCGGTTTCCCACGAACTTCGGGTAGGGTTTCTGGGTTTCCACGCGACAAAGTGGTGCTTTCTGGAATCGGCGGCGTTCTGTTATGCGCAAGCCGGACGCTGCGAGCGAGCACAGTAGGCGTCGGTTGGCTATGGCTAGTCGGTAGCGGGGTGCTGCTTTCCTTCGCTTTTTGATCATGTTATTTTCCCTTTATTGCAGCAACCCGTGCCTAGCCTTTTATTGTGGACAAGGCCGGCTCAAGATTTCCTGTTCTACCGTTCGTGCCACTTCTTCTTCGCTTCACGCACCAACATCAGACCGCTGCCCATGGCGATGACTGCCGCGATGACGAGGATGACGAGGATAATGTAGTCGGGGTTCATCGCGGAGTCAGCCATTTGTGAGACGGAAGCGCAGGTTGGCGGCTATGGATTCGTCGAAACCTACGGCAGGGTCACAGCAGATGAGCCGGTCTTGAGCAGATGTGGGGAACTGCCAACGGGCGTCATCGATAGCGAGCCAGTTGATGATCTCGGTGCCGGACAAGTAGGTTTGGATTTCGTCATGGCGTGCGTATCGTGTAAGGGTGATGAAATCTCCGAGGTCGGGTGTTGACCCGATGACTCGTGCGGCGATATCCGGCGAGAAATATTCCAGGATCGTCGACAAGGGGAGATCGGTGCGCCACGATGAGGAGATCACCAGCTTGACGTGCGGGAACTCTCGCAGTACCAATTCGAAAAAGGGCAGGCGCGAGAAGGGCGGTCCGGCCAGGGGATGGAGGACACCATCGAAGTCCAGAAACAGGTGCGTGATCATGGGCGGCTCCTTAGATTGCGTATTCCAGGTCAATCTGGACAGCCGTCTTCGTCCATCTATCTCCCGGCTTCATCGTTGGCGAAATCCGGCATATCCTGACGCAGCGTGTCATAGTCAAACCCATAGTATTCATGTTGGCCTGGAACATAAATCAGCTGCTTTTTGTACAGCGGATTTCGCTCCCATTTCAGGATGCATTCCTCCACCGTTGCGTAAACGAGACCTCAATAGACCTGCTAGCCCATTTCAGCCCGGGCAGTCCTGTTCCGATGTCTCCGGCCAGAATATCGACACCCACTTCAGTTACATGTGGGTTGAACGAATCAGCGAGTGACGCAACTCGGTGTGTAGGTCAGACATGATGTGCAGTTTCATTCCCAGTAACCTCTAAAAAAACCAGGGAGGAACGCCCAGGAACGGGCCCATTCCCCATTTGTGCATGACTGCACATGTGGTTGCCAGCAATTGGGAATCTGGCTCCTCCTCTTCCCCCCGATTTCCGATCGCATATAGTGAACCGCTGCGCGTGGTTATGAGATGGTTTTCCAGGTCAATCCCTGTAACGACAGACGTAATCCAGGGGGAGCCTTCATCCTGGATGTATCCAAGCAGTATCACCTGCGATTGGCTGGATAGCTTGATGTACAGATTGATGAGATACCAATCTTCGATATTTTTCTTGACGGTGCCTGGCGCGATGGAAGTATGCAGGGCACACACTTCTTCCTTTGTTGCCAACCTGATTTCAGCCTTGTCACGATTCTCACGGATGATGTCATCCAGAGTCTTGGGTATCAGTGCGTCCAACTGCGCTCCAATTGAGCCCGTCTTCTCTTCAACGTCCATCAAATATCCCCTTGTTCTGGATGCTATTGCTTTCAAAATGCCGGCATTTTTCACAAAATGCAGTGGGCTAGAGGCTAATAACCAACTCCATTTCTTGGTCATTCAGGCTGTCTTCGCGGGGTGGGAAGTGAAACCTGGTGCCATCTGACATGACGAAGATTTGCACGTCGCTATGCCGCACCCCCCATATTTCTGCTATTCGACCAAGCTGGTAGGAACTGCTGCCGTTCATGAATCCAGGACTCAAAAGCCCTATTTCCAGGTTTTTGATCACGTCTCTTGATGAGGTTATCAAGCCCATCGCATCCCTTAACAGGCCGAAAACATAATGTCTCCGGAAGGAGACTTCCTGAATCTCGACGTCCATGGACAATAGGAAATACGGAATTTGGAGCGAGAGCTCAACCCAGTGCCAGCCTCGTTCACCAAAGGAGGCAAGCCCGGGAGGAAGCGCAAATTCCGCTTCTGGATGGGTGTAAAACATGAAAATACCTGACTTAAAATATCGTGTTGATGTAGATTATATTCCGTGGACTGATGGTCGCGCCAGCCCCATGCTTTAAAACATGGATGAGCAATGCTTCGAACGGCTGTTGAATCAATTGGGGGGAGAGATTAAGGCGTTGCGATTAAACGCGGGCCTATCTCAAGAGGCGCTTGCGCTGGCGGCAGATGTTGACCGCACATATGTGTCGCAACTTGAGCGAGGAGTAGCAAATCCATCGCTTATAATATTGCATCGCATTTCAAAGGTATTGGAGAGAGAGCTTCAAATAGTTTTTCTGAAATCCTAGAACTCATAACGTTCACTGCCAAGAACCATCGTTCAGATATAGTGACTCCCAATTCCCGGACAGATATTTAAGATGGACTCAAAAGCCCTATTTCCAGGTTTTTGATCACGTCTCTTGATGAGGTTATCAAGCCCATCGCATCCCTTAGCAGGCCGAAAACATAATGTCTCCGGAAGGAGACTTCCTGAATCTCGACATCCATGGACAATAGGAAATATGGAATTTGGAGCGAGAGCTCAACCCAGTTCCAGCCACGTTCACCAAAGGAGGCAAGTCCAGAAGAAAGCGCAAATTCCGCTTCTGGATGAGTATAAAACATGAAAAATCCAACCTTGGGTGTTATGCGGTATGTTGACGTTTTGCCGAACGGTTTTTAAATCAAGGCCGCTGAATTACGATTAGGCTTCTTGATACAAGCCCTGCAACTTGATGTCAGTACGTTGAGGCTGGAAACTAAGTAAATCAGGCCTTACAGGGGTGTTTGGCGAAAATGAACTCCGGCAAGCAGTTTGGGATGATGTGCAAACGTTTGAGCATCATGCGGTGACAGACCGGTTTGGGTTGAAGGGCCTGTTGGTGAAAGACAGGTTCATGGCAATCCACCCTCAAGGCAGAAAGTGACGGCACCGTGTTTTATCTTTGTCCTACCTCTCAACATTTTCACAATAAGGGTTACAATAACCCATTGTTAATTGTATCCAGATACTGTATCCGGAACCGAGTAAAAGGCTTGTCGCTTATTATTAAGTATCAATTACTTAGTGAATTAGACGGAGAATCCCTCTCTCTCCGCCAAATTATAATCCCCTTGCGAATCATCCGATTGCAAGGGGATTTTGTTTTTTACGGCCACAGGCATGACCTGTCGTCCTGAGGCACCGAAAATGATGCATGATGATCGTTTAGTCGAAATTGAAAGCAAGATTGCCTTTCAGGAAGACCTGCTCCAGGAATTGAACAAGACCATCTACGAGCAGCAAAAGAAAATCGCTCGCCTGGAGGCAATTTGCAATTCCCTGATCGGCCATGTCAAGGAGCTGTCCGAGGCAGCAACGGAAGGCGGCGCCATTAACGATCGGCCGCCTCATTACTAGCATTTTCAGCAAGGAGCCCACAATGCAAATCACCACCATGAGCGAGCAGGAAATGGACCGGCTGGAAAACCTGCTCGCCTCTGACGCCTTCAAGAACGAAGCCATGACGCTGGATATCCTGCAGGGATTTCTCTGTGCCGTGCTCAGCGGGCCGGAAGCCATTCCCTCTAGCGTCTGGATGCCGCTGGTGCTGGGCGAGTCGCCCGAGTACGAGTCTGCGGAACAAGCTGAAGAAGTCGCTAGCCTGGTCATGAAATTCCATGATGCGGTTGCCTCGGCGCTATCAAGCGGTGAGGATTTCGACTTGTTTCTTTATGGCCTTGAGGATAACCCGGAGCAACTGGATTATGCCGCTTGGTGCGAAGGATATGTCTACGGCGCGCAAATTGGCGAGCTGAACTGGTTCGAGGCGGCCGGCGAGTTTGCCCCTGATCTGAGCGAGAAGATGGAGGTTTTCTTCATGCTGAGTGGGATGCTCAAGGAGGATGCCGAGAAAAACAGGGAGCCCTGGTTAAGCAGCAAAGAGGAAGAAAAGGCTTTGGCCAAGGCTGAAGAGGAGTTCCCGGCCACCATTCACGACATTTACCGCTTCTGGCAGGCGCAGCGTAATTCACCGGCTCAGGTGCGCCGCGAATCTCCCAAGGTTGGGCGCAACGACCCTTGTTCCTGCGGCAGCGGCAAGAAATTCAAGCAGTGTTGCGGGAAAAGCTCGGCCTGAGGAAGCGCTTTCCAATCGATCGAACTTCAAAGCTCGACCGATTGGTATTCATAAAGTCACGCACCAGCTTTCAAGTGAGCTTGCTGGTCCAGTCATCCAGTTCCACGCAGGCTTCCCGAGAGGGATTGTGCGGGTCGCGCAGGGCGTTGATCTGGCACAGAAACTCATTGCCGCGCTTGTCGTGCAGGTTGATGTAGGGGCTGGGGCCGTATGGCTCGTAGGCGCTGGAGTCGGCAAAAATGAAATCGAATTCGCCGTTGACGTCGACTTCCAGCTTGCCGCCGTGGCTTTCCCCGTAGTCGTGCCAGCGGGTGTTGATGTCGCCACCTTCGATCACGGGAGACATTCTCGATGCTTTCTTGTCGTGCCAGGCAACCATGACCGGCTCGATAATGTAGGGATCTTTTTCGGCAAAAGAGGCGGCGAGTCCGCTCGCCGTCCGGTAGTCCAGTTCCATGCCTGAGTATTTAATGTGAGCTGCTTTCATTTTCGCCTCCTTAATCGCCTGCCCCTGAGTGGGACAGGCTGATTTAATGTGTCAAGCACACGCGGAAAATGCGCCGCGCTGTATTTAGTTCATGGCCAACCCGGCACGGTGTCCGGGAATTGAATGGCCAGTTCCTGAGTGATAAATATAGCGCAATAGTAGACTAAATCAATAAGGTATATTGCTTAGTCCAGTCAATGAGGCCTGCTGACAAATTAGGGAGGGCGAGCATTTAGCGCAAGGCGGCAATTCGCTCCTCGATAGGCGGATGGCTGGAAAACAGCGCCATCCAGCCTGGGCGCCCGGCAATGCCGGCAGTCGCCACGTTCTGCGGCAATTCTCCTGCCGCGATGCCGCCCAGGCGATGCAATGCGGCAATCATCGGCTGCGGACTGCCGAGCAGCTTTGCCGCGCCGGCGTCGGCACGGAACTCGCGCTGGCGGGAGAAATACATCACGATCATGCTGGCCAAGACGCCGAACAGCAGATCGCAGACAAACACCGAAACCATGTAGCCGATGCCGGGGCCGCTATTTTCTTCGCCGCCCTTGCGCAGGGCTTGGTCGACGAAATAGCCGACCACGCGCGAGATGAAGATAACGAAGGTGTTGACCACGCCCTGGATCAGCGTCAGCGTCACCATGTCGCCATTGGCGATGTGGGCGATTTCGTGAGCCAGCACGGCTTCCACTTCGCTTTCGCTCATCGTTTGCAGCAGGCCGGTCGAAACGGCGACCAGCGAATTGTTGCGGCTTGCACCGGTGGCGAAGGCGTTGGCGTCACCTTCATAAATAGCCACTTCGGGCATCGGCAAGCCGGCGCTCTTGGCAAGCCGGCCAACCGTGTTCACCAGCCAGTATTCGGCCTGGGTTTGCGGCTGGTCGATAACTTTTGCCCCGGTGCTCCATTTGGCCATGGTCTTCGACATGAGCAGCGAGATGAACGAGCCGCCAAAACCCATGACGGCGGCAAAGCCGAGCAGCATTCCCAGGTTCAGCCCGTTGGCGGTGAGGTATTTGTTGACCCCGAGCAGGCTGGCAACAACGCTCAGAACCAGCATTACGGCAAGGTTGGTGGCAAGGAACAAAATGATGCGTTTCATGTTAAATCTCCTGTTTTAGGTAAATGAAGCGACACATGAATCAAGCTTGTTTCGCGGCGTCTTTACGGTTGGAAAGGATGGAGCTGCCCAGCGAGAAGGCGATCAGCGCCGCTCCCAGCGTGCCAGTTACAGCTTCCGGAATGTGGTATTTCGCGCCGACCAGCATGATCACCGCCAGCGCACCGATGGCCCAGAACGCGCCATGCTCGAGATAGCGGTAGGTGTTGAGCGTGCCACGTTCGACCAGCAACAGCGTGAAGCTGCGCACGAACATGGCGCCGGCACCCAGACCCAGAGTGATGATGAATAGATTAGTGGTCATGGCGAAGGCACCGACCACGCCGTCGAACGAGAAGCTCGCATCCAGCAGTTCCAGATAAAGGAACCCAGCCGCGCCCTGGCGGATAACCTGGGTTCCCGCGCCATCCTCGCCACCGACCAGCGCGGCAAGGCCCTTGGCCAGGATGTAAGTGACCACACCCCACACGCCGGCCACGATGAATTCGCCACGCACACCGGCATCGAGCAGGCTGGCCATAGGCATCAACAGCATCAGGGTGAGCGCAGCCTCGATGGCCTCCATTTTGCCGAGACGGGTGAGCGGTTTTTCCAGCATCGCCAGCCAGTGTTCCGTTTTGTGGCGGTCGACGAAGAACTTGAGAAACACCATCATCAGGAAAGTTCCGCCGAATGCGGCGATCTGATGGTGTGCCAAGGAGATTATGCGCGCATATTCCGTCGGGGCATTGATGGCCAGATCCAGCACCTGGAATGGACCCAGGTCGCCGACCACGCCGACGATGAGCAAGGGAAACACCAGTCGCATGCCGAATACCGCAATCAGGATGCCCCATAGCAGAAAGCGGCGGCGCCAGACGGCATCCCAGTTCCTGAGTACGGCGGCGTTGACTACTGCATTGTCGAAGGAAAGCGAGGTTTCCAGCATGGTGAGGAAGGCCACCGTGATGGCGCCCTGGATGCCGGCGAAAAGATAGGCGGCAACGACGGCGAACGCGCAAAACAGGAAGGAGCCGTAAAAGTGGGAGAGTTGTGATTTCATGCGGTCACCTTTTGAACAAGCTGCTGGATTCGATTATGCATAGGAAATAGCTTCGCCAATGGGGTGATAAAGGTCGCCATTCTAAATCCTCAAACAATCCTGAAAAACCGATTAAACATTGATGATTACTTCGATATAATCAGACAATGAAAGTTTCCGCCCTCAACTACAAACACCTCCACTATTTCTGGGTAGTCGCCAAGGAAGGCAGCGTGACGCGCGCTGCCGAGCGCTTGGGCGTGGCGGTGCAGACCATCAGCGGTCAGGTCGGCCTGTTGGAAAAAGCGCTGGGCAAGACTTTGTTCGCGCCGCAAGGGCGCGGGCTGGTGCTGACGGAGGCAGGGCGGCAGGTGCTGGGATACGCCGACCAGATTTTTCTGTTGGGCGAACAGATGGTGGAGGTCTTGCAGGATAGCAATGCCGGAGGCGTGCTGCGGCTCGCGGTGGGGGTTTCCGACGCCTTGCCCAAGCTGGTTGCCTATCGTCTTCTCGATGTCGCCCTGCGCCTGCCGATGGTGGTGCGCCCGGTGTGTTACGAGGGGAAATTCGAATCCCTGCTGGCCGATTTGGCCTTGCACAAGCTCGATGTGGTGCTGACCGACCGGCCAGTCGGTCCCGCCAGTAACCTGCGAGTGTTTGGCCATTCGCTGGGGGAGTGGGACATCATGATGTATGGCGGCCGGGATCTTGCCGAGCGATATCGCCCCGGCTTTCCGGCCAGCCTGGATGGCGCCCCGATGCTCCTGCCGACCCGCAACAACGCGCTGCGCGGCAGGCTGGATCAGTGGTTCGAGGCGAAATCCATTCGTCCCGAGATCGTCGGTGAATTTGAGGACAGCGCCTTGCTGATGACTTTCGGCCGCACCGGGCAGGGCTTGTTTCCCGCGCCGGCCGCGCTGTCGCGCGATGTGGCAGAGCAATTTGACGCTGCGTCGGTGGGCAATATGTCCGGCGTGCAGGAGCATTACTACGCCATCTCCAGCGAGCGCCGCATCAAGCATCCGGCGGTCGAGGCCATCCTTTCCGCGACGCGGGAAATGGTTTTTGTGCCATAGTGATGCGTATGTATTGGCATTGCATGGTAGCAGCGTTCGTCTGAATGCCGCCGAAGCGCTGAAAAAACCATAAAAATGATGTTCAAAAATGCGCTTCATCGAGGTTTTTTTGTCCAAAATCATTTAGAGTTACGAGCAGCCGTTAAGTGTTGTCACGCTTGGCTTGATTGTCTTCTGCTGTTTCAATACCGTCCAACCATAAATGAGGAGTCAAAAATATGAACAAAGGCGAACTGATTGATGCTGTAGCAAAAATTACGCAGCACTCCAAAGCGCAGACCGGGGAAATGTTTGATGCTTTCATGGCTGTTGTCCAGAACGCGCTGTCGAGTGGCAACAATGTCCAGATGATCGGCTTCGGAACTTTTTCAGTTGAAGAGCGCGCCGCACGTACAGGCCGCAACCCAGCTACCGGGAAAGAATTGAAAATCCCCGCCAAGAAGGTTGTGAAATTCAAAGTGGGCGCCAAAATGAAAGATGCAGTGGCTGGTGCCAAGATTGCGAGCAAGAAAAAGTAATAGCCAAAAGAAATATCCATGAGTGGGCGGACAATCGGCCGCCCACTTTTCACGCCCCGCTGTGCCCTTGCTTTACTGCCTTATCCCCTCTGGCAGCCTCGGCTTACGCTGAACCAAATTCATGTCCGCAGTCTAATTCATAAGCCCGTTACTGTTGCAGCATGGGACTTTACGAATGGAGACAAAAATGTTCCCTGTCAGAATGCCAGTCATCTTTTTGGCTGTAGGCTTGGGAATCGGGTCAGGCGGAACGCTTGCGGCCCAGTCCGGCGCTTCGGATGCACAGGCCAAGTCCGGGGCGGCTGGTTTCTGCCTGTATGAGTTGCCGGCTGAAAGCAGCGGCAAGAGGCGCTGGATAAACCTGTCTATCGTGCAATATGTTGAGACCTCTCGTGACGAACTCAAGATCGTTTTCGGTGGGGGAAATCTTGGCAGCGGGCATGAAGCCAGATACTCAATTTCCAGCCCGGACGAAGCATCCACCCAACTCCAGAAAATGATGGACAGGGCAAGGGCGTGCTACTGAATGGGCGATTTATTCGCGCGATCCATGGATGAATGCAAGTGCCTCTTTCGCCGGGACGGGTTTGCTGAACAAGTAGCCCTGCAGAAAATCGCATTTATGTAGCGTCAGGAAAAGACGCTGCGCTTCGGTTTCCACTCCTTCGGCGACCACGCTTAGACCCAGGGTATGCGCCAAGGCAATCGTTGCGGTACAGATGGCGACATCGTTGTCGTCAGTTTCGATGTCGCGGACGAAGGATCGGTCGAGCTTCAAGGTATGAATCGGCAGCAGTTTGAGATAGCTTAGCGAGGAATATCCCGTGCCGAAATCGTCGATCGAGAGCCGCAAGCCCATGTCGCGCAACGCCTTCAGCTTGCCGATGCTGGCCTCTGGATTGTGCATGGCCACCGATTCGGTGACTTCCAATTCAAGATCGGCGCCGGTCAGGCCATGTTTTGCCAGTATTTGCGCAATGCGCTCCAGCAGGATAGGCGAGTGTAGTTGCTGCGCTGACAGGTTTACCGCCATGACAATGTCCGACAGTCCTTGGTCGCGCCAAGCGCGAAGCTCGCGGCAGGCCTCGTCCAGCACCCATTCGCCTAGTGAAACGATCAAGCCGGTCTCTTCGGCAATGGAAATGAATTTTGCTGGCGACAGCAGTCCATCGCGGGGGTGGCGCCAGCGTACAAGCGCCTCGACCCCCACCACGCGACCGTCGTGGCTATTCAGTTGCGGCTGGTAATGCAACTCGAATTGTCCGGCCTCGACCGCCACCCTTAGGTCGCGCTCCAGCAGCAGGCGCTCGACGGCGGCCTGATTCATCTCGGCGGTGAAAAACTGGACATTGTTGCGTCCCTGCGACTTGGCGTGATACATGGCGGTGTCGGCGTTTTTCATCAGCATCTCGCCGTTTTCGCCATCGTCCGGGTAGAAGGCAAGGCCGATGCTTGGGGTTGAATGCAATTCATTTTCCCCGATCAGGTAAAGCCCACCCAGCGCCTGCAGAATCTTGTCTGCTACGCGGGCAGCAGCGGTGGCGTCGTCCACTTCAGTGAGGACCACGACGAATTCGTCACCACCCAGGCGGGCAACAATATCGCTGTCGCGGACGCATTCGCGCAGGCGGCGCGCCACCTCCACCAGCAGTTCGTCGCCAACGGCATGGCCCAGGGTGTCGTTGATCGTCTTGAAACGATCCATGTCGATAAACATCACCGCTAGCGGGCACTGTTCGCGCCGTGCAGTGGACACCGCCTGCTCCAGTCGGCCTTGCAGGCTGAAGCGGTTGAGCAGGCCGGTAAGTGCATCGTGATGAGCCAAATGGGTGATATGAGCCTCGACCGCCTTGCGCTCGGTGATATCGGTGAAGCTGGCAATGTAATGGGTGAGTGCTCCTTCCAGGTCGCGTACCACCGACACGGACATCCATTTCGGATAAATGCTGCCGTCTTTGCGGCGGTCCCATATCTCGCCCTGCCAACGGCCTTCCGCAGCCAGACTGGCCCACATCTGCTGATAAACCTCTGGTTCCGTATGTCCAGAAGCGAACATCCGCGGGTTTTCTCCGCGCACTTCATCGATGGAATACCCCGTCATTCGGCTGAACGCGCTATTTACAGCGAGAATGCGGTTGTCCTGGTCGCTGATCAGAATGCCCTCGGCGCTATGTTCGAATACGCTGGCATAGAGCCGCAAGGCATTCTCGGCCTGTATGCGGGCTGCGATGTCGGTTTCCAGGCGCTGGTTGGCATTGGCCAGTTCCTGGGTGCGTTTTTCCACCCTGGTTTCCAGGTGGCTGCGGGCATCCGCCAGAGCACCCGCCATATAGTTGAAGGCGCTGGCCAACCGTCCCAGTTCGTCATGTCCCCCTTGCGGTACGCGCTGCGAAAGATCACCTTTGGCAATGCGTTCGGCTACGCCCGTGAGTTGCCGGATGGGACGTGAAAGGGAGCGTCCGAAGAAGTAGGCGGCCATACCCGAGAGCGCCAGGAACAACGCAAGGGCAAGATAGGTGATGCGGCGCAGCCGGGCTGCAGGCATCAGCGCCTCCCTGGCGTCGATCTTTACCACCATGCCCCAACCCAAAACAGGTAGGTAGCGCCAGGCCGCCACGCATTCAATGCCGGCATAGTCGCGGATGATTCCGCGATTATGGCTGCCGGCCAGTGCCTGCTGCATGGGTATGGCCGCCTGCCGGAGAGGAACCCGGTAGTGCAAGGGTGCTTCGGAAATATGGTTGAGTGGTGCCATATATAAAGCATCGTTGTCATCCTTCTGCGCTAGCACCGTTTCGCCGCTACGCCCTAGTCCGGTCCGGTCAGCCACGACTGGCTCCAACTTGCTTATGTCCACCTGCAACGCCAGAGCGCCAACAGGGATGCCGTTTTCCAGCACTGGTGCTATCAGGAAGGCCGCAGAACGTTCTCCTGAAGGGGCGTAGGGCGCAAAGCGCGTGAGATGGTGTTGCAGTGTGCTTATCGCCAACTCAAACCCTTGCGCCAAGCGGGTCTGGCGGTAGGCGCCGCTGCGCAGGTTGGTGCCTAAATCCGCTTCGTGCTGCACTGAAAAAATCACGTTTCCGGCGGCATCCATCAGAAGCAGATCGTAATATCCTGCTGTCTCGGTGTGACTTGCCAGTTCGTCGCGTAATCGGTGTTCGGCGGCCAGATAGGCGGGCGATTTTAATCCCCCCTCCCGAAAGGCTTGCCCGAAAGCGAATATCGCCTCCTGGACAAGCCGTCTTTGACTCAGCTGTCTGGCGTCTTCCAGCCGCTCTGCCATGTAACTATCGATTTGTTCGGATTTTTTATCCGCGATAATGGCCATATTTGCCAACACGGTTTCGCGCAGGGAAGCTTCGAACGAGGCCAGATAAAACGCGGCCAGTCCGGCCAGCGGCAACACGCCGACCAGCAAATAACTCAACAATAGCCGGAAGGTAATTGGTAGCGGCTTCATGTCGCTTCCCGGGACAGTTCCGCTATCAATTTCTGCCATTCGGAAAGCGTGCGATAAGCAGGAAAAGGTGCAGGGCGAATTTCAAATCCAGAATCCCATACCAGATCGAACTGACCGTCGGCGCGGGCCTTGCCGATACGTACCCATTTCCATAAATGGCGTGTTCCTGAGTCGATAGCCGCAATACCGGCGGGAGCTGCAATGCTTTGATGCAACATGGCGCGGTTGACCTGTTCCGCTTCGGCTGTGCCGGCCTGGCGCACCGCCTGCGCCCACAGACGGACACCGACATAGGCGGCTTCGATCGGGTCGCTGGTTACCCGCTCTGCCCCGTAGCGTGCCTGGAATGCTGTTACGAAGCGCTGGTTGGCTGGCCCCGGCAAACTCTGAAAATAGCTCCAGACCGCGTAATGGTTGGGGTGGAAGGCTGCGGGGTCCATCGCGTGCAGCTCCACTTCGGCAATGCTGAAGGACATGACCGGCAAAGCGCCGAGCCCGGCCTCATGCAAGGCCTTAAAAAATGCAATATGTCTGTCACCGTTAAGCGTGTTGAGGATCACGTCCGGCCGGAGCATGCGCAATTCTGCGATAACGGTGTCGAATGCGCTAAAACCTAGCGGCTGGTAGCGCTCGGCCAGCAGGGTGCCGCCGCTGGCCTTTACCAGGTCGCGGATGAAGAGGTTGGCGGTGCGCGGGAAGCGGTAATCCGAACCTAACAGGTAAACTTGCTTTCCCAGATGGTCGAGTGCCCAGCGGGTGCCGGGAATAATCTGCTGGTTGGGCGTCGAGCCGGTATAGAAAATGTTGGGTGACTGCTCCAGTCCTTCATACTGGAGCGGGTAGAACATCAGGTTGCGGTGTTTTTCCACCACCGGTTTGACTGCTCTGCGGCAGGAAGACGTCCAGCAGGCAAACAGCACACTGACCTTGTCCGAGACTATCAGGCGCTCGGCCTCCGCAGCAAATGCGTCGGCATCGGAGCGACCATCCCTGATCAGCATTTCCACGGGGCGTCCCAGCAGCCCGCCGGCGCCATTGATTTCCTCAACCGCCAGCCGCACAGCATCCACCAGTGGGCGTTCGCTTAAAGCCATCGTGCCGCTGAGCGAATGCAGCACGCCGATACGGATGGGCGTTACAGGGGGAGAGCGCAGCAACAGGAATAGCCCCAGCGCTGTTGCCAGTGCCAGGGCTGTAACCATCCAGATGCGGCGAGGAAATTTCATGCTGTGAGTATACCTATCGCCCAAAAACTGAACAATTTATGTGCTTGCTGGTGGAAATTCGCACGATATTCTTTAACGTGTCCTTACCCCAGGAAGGCTTCCTTCGAATTCAGATACTCGATCTCCTCCGCGCTGCTCTCCCTGCCAAGAATCAGGTTGCGGTGTGGAAACCGGCCAAACCGCCTGATCAGTTCCCTGTGGTGCGTGGCGAAGCGCAGGTTGTGGGCCAGATTGGCTTGTTCAAACAGTTTGACTGCAAGGTCCTGGTCAGCAAGATTCTCGCTGTGCATCAGCGGCATATAAAGGAAGGCCACCCGCTCCACGGGGATTTCCCTGTCGTAGCCTTGCGATATGCAGTATTTGCTGCACGCTACAGCTTTTTGCTCGGTGCTGAAGCTTTTTTCTTCCCCGCGAAACATGTTGAGCGGAAACTGATCGAGTACCACGGCCAGTGCCAAGCAGCCTTCCGGCGACTCTTTCCAGTCCTCAAGCGCGCCTTTGCCAGCCTGAAGCCAAAGGTTTTCGTACTTTGAGCGGATTTCGGCGTCCAGTTCCGGTGTGGAAGAAAACCAGCGTGGCCGCATTCTTTCCGAATACCAGAATTCAATGATGTGCCGTGGCGTGATTGCTGCTGACATGTTTGTCCTGTCCTCAGCTCGGCCATGAGTTGTTATCCGTCCCATGGACAATCCGGGGTTAATATATAGGCTACATTTTCCCGCTTGCGCGGCGAGCCGAAACCAAAAGGTGGTGTCATGGATCAGCAAAACAAGGAAAGAGAGCTATTTAAATATTTGCCATCAAGCCGGCAACTGGCGATCCATTTCATCGCCATGATAACGCTCGCTTGCCTGTTGGGGCCATTGATTGGCCCGTGGTTAATCACCTGGATCAATCCTACCAGGGCTTGGGGCGTCATCGCCAGGGTCGGTGACTATTCTCCGCTGAACGTTCTTCTCTGGGGGTTCGTGTTGCTGATGTTCGAGGCGATTGTCTATACCGGCTGGCTCATCACTCAGGGGCGTAAGGGGTGGGAAGAGGCGCAACCGAAATCCTGGTACAACTAGAGTTAAAGCACATTTACCGTGCTCCACGGCATGAGGCCGTTCTACAGCAAGTCGGGAGTCCACATGAATAGGGGCAAAGGCCGTTTAGGCAGGGTGGAAGAGTTGTACTCTGTTTCGCCCATTCTTCTTGGCTTGGTACATGGCATTGTCGGCGTTTTTCGAGAGCTGGATTGCGTCACTGCCGTGATCTGGGTAGATGGCAATGCCTATGCTTGAAGAAATGGTCAAGCTGGGGTGGTCGGGAAACTCAAAGGGTTGATTAAGGGAGTGGCGGATCTTTTCTGCAACTACCAAGGCATCCCGCTCTTCCATGGTTGGCAGCAAAACGACGAATTCATCGCCTCCAATGCGGCTAGCGGTGTCGGATTCGCGTATGCATTCCTGTATGCGCTTTGCCGCCGTTTGCAGTAGCAAATCACCAACCTGGTGGCCAAAGGCGTCGTTGATAGGCTTGAAGTTGTCGAGATCGATAAACATCAATGCCAGGCGTGTCTGGTCCCGCTTGGTCTGGATGATAGCATGCTGCAAACGGTCGTTGAATAGTACGCGGTTTGGCAGGTTGGTGAGCGTGTCATGCTGCGCCATGTGCGTCAACCGACCCTCCATGATCTTGCGTTCGGTGATCTCCTTGGAAATGCAGATGATGGAAATTACTTTGTGTTGGTCGTCCAGAATCGGCTTGACCGTGGTCATGTAGTAGCGGTCACCATCCGGTCTCGGAACGCGCACTTCAATCACCTTGCTCTCCCCGTTTTCAAATACCCACCTGACAACGGCGAAGCGTTTGTCTGCTTCCTCTTGCGGAAAGATGTCCCATATTTTTTTGCCAATGATTTCTTCAGGTTTTTTGCCGACACCATTGGCAAATGTCCAGTTCACATAGCGGTACTGGCCATCTGGATAAAAAGCAAAAATGGGATCGCTGGATTCATCCAGCAGTATTCGATACTCGTTCTCGCGGGCACGCAAGGCTTCCACGTCATGCAGACGTTCGGCTTCCGTCTTTTCCATTTCTGTCAGGCGTCGGTGCAGACCCGCCAGTTCCTCAATCAGCTCGGCTTTGGTTTTGTTTTTGTAACCAATCGTTTTCATTGTGAAAAACAGCCATTAAACAAAATACAGGAGTGGATAATACCAATTATTCGTTATCAGGGCTGCCGTCGCCGATTTACAGCGCGGTCATTAGTCCAGCCACGCCAGTCGGGCAGCCAGCCCAATAAATATCACTGCGGTACTCCACCTCAAAATGCGTTGAGTACGCCTTGAGCGCTGGAGCCACACGCCTGCCCAACCAGCAAACCAGGCAAGACTACCAAATACCAGCAGCGTGGCCAGAATGAATAGCCCCCCCAAAGATGTGACTTGCCATGCCACTTGGCCGGCCTCGGGGCGCACGAACTGGGGCAGGAAGGCAAGAAAAAATATGCCTACTTTAGGGTTGGTCAGATTCATTACCACCCCGCGACCATACATTTGCCAGGGTTGAAGTGTTGGGGGCGAGCCGCTTGCCAATGGGCCGACTGGCGCCCGCATCGCATCCCATGCCAGGAAAACAAGGTATGCTGCCCCTGCCAGCTTGAGTGCCATAAATGCCGCGGCCGAAGCTGCCAGCACCGCAGCCAAACCCAGAGCCACTGCTGCTGTATGGCCAAGCAGTCCTGTGCACAGCCCCAGGGTCACCAGCAGCCCTGCTTTTCGACCATGGGTGGCGGACTGCATCAACACAAATACATTATCTGGCCCAGGGCTCAGGCCCAGCAGGATGGACAAGCCTAAAAAAGTGAGGGCGGTGTCAAGGCTAGGCATGGCTCATGAGTTCGACATCTGACAGTAAAGGATGTTGTTGCCGGGTTCAACTGCGCTCTGCTGACAGAGCGCCTCTTGTAAGTGACCAGATCAAGCGTTGTTCAATTGCTTCCATATTTTTGTGTTGAGCCATTGCTTGGCGTTCAGCCAGTATGGCAGTGCGCAGCGCGCCCACGCGCGAAGTGGCGTTTCAAATATTGAGACTGAACCCGTAAATTTGCATTTCCCCGGAGCCATATCTCTGCACCAAATCGGCGTGTTTTTGAAATTTCGACCAAAAACTTTCAGCGTTTAGGGCGCATAAATTTGCACTTTGTCCAGAAGTGCCGCATAAACCCACTGCACCGCGCGCTCCATGGCAAAGCGCGCGTAGAAACAGGCGGCGCGCGGATCGGCCTGCAGCAGCGCTTCGGCCTTGCCCGCCGGCTCTTGCAGCTCCGGCCATTCGGCCATGAAAGTGAAGTTGGACATGTCGCTGCTTATTTCGGCTTCGTTCATGGGACTACACGTATGGCGTGAATTGGTTGCTGTCGCGCGTTAGCAATTGCATCAGCCGGGGATTGATGAACAACTTTTCCTTGCCCGTACTCGCTTCGCTCAACACCCCGATCCCCACCAACTGCTTGAGATATTGCGAAGCCGTTTGCCGTTTGGCGATGCCTGCTTCGGTCAGGTTGCTGATGCGGCAATACGGCAGTTCGAACAACAAATTCACCAGCTCGTGGCTATACACCTTGGGCAGGCTCGCACGCACATGTTCTGCGGTCTGCTCGGACAAGGCGCGAATCGCCGCGATCTTTGCCGTGGTCCAGCTTGCGGTTTCTTCGACACCCTTGAGGATGTAGAGCAGCCACGCTTCCCAATCCCCCTCGCGCGTCACCTGCAACAACAGCCGGTAGTAATCCGCCTTGTTCTGGATGATGTAGCGGCTCAGATAAAGAATAGGCAGCGTCAGCAAACCTT
>Ga0105091_10000124_pt1 | contig 27237 bp, 24 predicted proteins | sample PPLLak1March2015_FD_87022 | JGI IMG/M metagenome (GOLD analysis project Ga0105091, IMG submission 87022) | Freshwater sediment microbial communities from Prairie Pothole Lake near Jamestown, North Dakota, USA - PPLs Lake P7 Core (1) Depth... | ecosystem: Environmental > Aquatic > Freshwater >... | reverse complement strand
TAAAGCCATTGGCAGTATCTTTTACAAATGTAAAATCGCGCGAAGGATCAAGGCTGCCAAGTTTGACTTCGTCACGTGTCAACACCTGTGTAATAATCGTGGGGATTACAGCGCGCGCAGATTGCCGGGGTCCATAGGTGTTAAAGGGCCGCAAAGTGACCACAGGCACTTCAAACGAACGATAAAAACTCTCAGCGATTTTATCTGCGCCAATCTTACTTGCCGAATAGGGCGACTGTCCCTGCAGTGGATGCGCTTCATCAATAGGTGTATATTGTGCTGTACCGTAGACCTCACTTGTTGAAGTGTGTACCACACGCCGTACACCAAGGTCACGCGCAGCCATGAGGATGTTTACCGTGCCCATCACATTCGTTTCGATCACTTCCCGTGGATGCACATAGGAGTAGGGAATAGCAATCAGCGCGCCGAGATGAAAAACGGTGTCAACACCGCGCACAGCGCCTCGTACGGCTTCCACATCGCGCAGATCGCCGCTCACAATTTCAAGCGCGGAATAAACATCCGGTGGAATCAATCGCAGCATACCAACATCGTTGCGTGAGTTATAGCGCGTAAAGGCGCGTACCTGTGCGCCATCGCTCACCAATCGTTCCACAAGATGACTGGCAATAAAGCCGCCAGCCCCGGTAACAAGCACTTTCCTGCCTTTCCAATCCATTTTCACTCCAATTCCAACTTCACGCGTTGTCGCCAGTATGTCAACAGGTCGGATAAAGACCGTTTCAATGATAATTGAGGCCGCCATCCTGTTGCCTGATTCAGTTTACGTGCACTGCCGACCTGCACCGGGATGTCGTTCTTTTGAACAAGGTCTGGGTCCACGCGGACATTGAATTGCCGCGCTGACATGGACAGCATTTCATCCAGACATTTTCTTATTGAAACAGCACGTCCCGAACACACATTGTAAATCTGACCCACCCGCCCCTTTTCAGCCACCAATGCGAATGCGCGAACAGCATCACGCACATCCACAAAATCGCGGCATGAGCCCAAATTGCCAGTTTGAATTTCATTGTTCCCTGTCACCTCAGCCAATGCAATCTGGCGGGCAAATGCAGAACAGGCAAGACTAGGCGATTCGCCAGGTCCAATTAAATTAAACATCCGAACGATCAACACCGGCAACCGATACGCATCGAAATAACGAAGGGCAACGCTCTCCTCCGCCAGTTTGCTGACTGCATGATGAGTGACCGGTCGGGTCCTGAACCGTTCCGTGATCGGCCGCCCTCCAAAGCCGGATCCATACACAGCGCTCGAGCTTGAAATAATGACAGTTGGACGCTGTCCACTTTCCACAAGGCTCTCAAACAAAGTTACTGTACCGAGCAAATTTGTACGATACAGTTCCTCAGGCTGTGTAGATTTGATCAAACCCGCCAGATGGACAATGATCTGTGGGTGACACTCCTGCAGTGCAATCCCGAAATCATTGCGATTCCCGATATCACCCACAAAAACATTTTTTTGACCACCCCCTGAATGCTTATCAAAACCATAGACTTTCCAGCCTTGTAACTCAAGGAAATGAACAAGATGGCTCCCAACAAACCCCGAAACACCGGTAATGAGCGCACTATGAATTTGTGTAACTTTCCGATTCTTTATAGCGTTTCCCATTAGAAAATCATCCATCCTCATCTAAACGAGATTTTGTACCACTTCTCAACTAGATCAAATACGCCCCTTATTCCCCTGCTTTTTAATGCATAAGATAATTTCCAAGTTCGAAGGTTGAGGAAATATGTGCTTGATAAGAATTGATAAAGAATTTTGTTTACTCGGTAAGTTTTCAGGACAATATCTTGTTCAGCCAGGCTCCTATTTAGGTGTTTTTGAGTTGCCTGATTGGCATGAATTCTTATCCTGGATAACTCCTGCTTAATCATACCTACTCGCAAATTGCTTTGGCTAATCCTTATCATCCATTCATAATCACCCGCGGATTGGAATGATGAAGCAAACAAAAGTTCACGAACCAGCAATGGTGCCTTCTTTATATAAAAGGAGCAATGTGGAATGTGCGCAAAATAAATCACAAAAGAAATAGGAGCCCATTGAAAAGGTGTAGGGTATGGATAGGGGTTGCCCTCTGAGTCTATGTGGGAAGTGGCACCATAGACTGCATCCAAAGAATCATTCTTTACCAGGGACTCGACTGCAATCTTTACCGCACCCGGGGAAACAATGTCATCCGCACTTACAAAGCAAACAATCTCTCCTTGGGCAGCTAAAAGACCTTCATTCATCGTTGCATATTGTCCGACATTGAAACGGGTCCACCAGCGCAAATGGGGATACCTGTTCAAAACTGAGACAGTAGCCCCATTGTCCCGTGAGCCATCATCGATGATGATATGCTCGATATTCGGGTAATCCTGGTTTTTAACACTCAGGATCAGATCTTCCAAATATTCGGAACCGTTATAGACAGGTGTGATGATTGAAACCAGGGGGCAAGTATTCATGCCCATAGATACCCATGTATGTTCTTGACCACAATATCACTCACATTGTCTACCAGGTATTCAGGAGGGACGCGCCATACACTTTTGCGGCTGATGACAAGCTCAACACAGCGGTTGATACTCTCGACTCCAGCACCTGACAAGATATTACTTCCGCATTCGATGGTCTCCGGCCTTTCCGTCACATCACGAAGAGTGACATTGGGCACTTTAAAAATCGCACACTCTTCCTGGACAGTACCACTGTCAGAAAGGACGCAGAATGCATTGCGCTCGAGATGTACAAAGTCAAAGAACCCAAACGGTTCCATGAACCGGATGTTTTTGTTCTTCAAATCCACCCCAAATTCCTGCATCTTATTACGTGTATGTGGATGAGTGCTGACCACCACCGGAAATTTATATTTCTCCTCGATTTGCTCAAGCGCCTGTACGAATTGATGCAGCCTGTTGTCAACATCCACATTTTCGGCGCGATGGAGTGTGACCAAAAAATACTCTTGAGGTTTGACCTGCAAGCGTTTGTGTACATTCGAGGACTGAATTTGCGTGTCATAATGGGTTATGACTTCCAGAATAGGATTACCTGTCACATATATTCTTTCGCCAGGAATCCCCTCACGCAGGAGATTCTGGCGGCTGCGCTCTGTGTAAGGCATGAGGATGTCACTGCTATGGTCAATCACACGACGGTTCACCTCCTCAGGCACGCGATCATCATAACAACGATTTCCCGCTTCCATGTGATAGACAGGAATTCCCAATCTTTTCGCGATGAAGGCTGCCAGTGCACTGTTTGTGTCACCAAGCACCAGGAACTTGTCAGGTTTTTCTGCGCGCATGATTCGCTCACAGCTCGATAGAATCGTGCCAACAACTTCACCAAACGAACCCCGCGCGCCGAGGAAGACATTTGGTCGACGGATATTCAACTCCTGGAAGAACACCTCGTTTAGGCTGGGGTCATAGTTCTGGCCGGTATGCACCAGGATATGTTCACATGTGGCATCCAGTTTTTCGATAATCCGGCTCAGCCGGATGATTTCGGGACGGGTTCCTAATACAGTTAGAATTTTCATGAGGCTCATTGATGTTTGGAGTATAGATGCTCATACTGCGGCCACTCGAAAGCCAGTCCCTGTAGCATAGATTCCCAGGAAGGCGGCCGCCAGCCAGTGGCAATGGCAAAGCGTGAGCCGGACAGACTTCGATCGCAAAAGAACTGGTCATCAGGGTCGATCACTATGTCATTCCATCCCAATATATTTCGAAGCATTACTAGTAGATCGAATTTCGAAATTGGCTCACTCGCCACTTGATAGATCCCATTCAAGTCAGGGCGGGTTTGCAGAATGTCACCGATCAACTGGGCTAGAACGGCCGTGGAGAAACCGCTATAAACAGCCTTCCGATAGCCCTTAATATGTTTATTGCGCTGGAGTGCAAACCAACTCAGCAAACCAGAGAAAGTGTTCAACTGCCAGCCGATAATGGATGTTCTTAGGGTCAGGCAACCGGGCTGGTTAAGTTCCCCCAACAGTTTCGTGCGTCCGTATAAATCCACCGGGTCAGGCACATCAATCTCAGAATAGTTGCCGCGGGATCCTGAAAACACACAGTCAGTTGAGATCTGAACCATACGAACACCGCGCTCAACGCACAGGTCCGCGAGCTGATGCGGGAAAAGTGCATTCACATGAATGGAGGGAATCGCCTGTTTCGACTCATCCCGCTGCTTGACGATGCCGATGCAATTGACGATTGCATCAGGCTTCACTTTTTCGATGGCAGAACTTACCGTTGAGAAATCCTGTGCATCAACTCCAGCAATCGAGCATTCTGGCGATAAGATCCCATAACGTCTGTAGTCCATATCATGATTATGAAATGTCCCCCAGATCTCAAACCGCTCTATCAACAGGCGGCAGATCCGGTGTCCCAACATTCCAGCAGCACCGAGAACTAGTAGTCTCATGGTTGATTCTCCAGTTTCGAGTTGTATACATGCTGATAAAAATCAATAACCTTTGGTTGGATAATTTCTGTACTCAACCTTTTGCGTGCCGTTTCCTTATTTAAAGAAGCTGCTTGATCCACCAGGGTATCATCAGTCAAAGCCCGGCGAAGGGCATTCTCGATTACATCCACATCCTCCGCGGAAACAATCAAGCCGCTTTGACCATCGGCAATCCATTCATCTGCGCACGCTGTGCAGGACTGAATAGGAAACGTTCCCATTACGATCGACTCCAGCAGCGAAGTGCTGATCGCGTCGGAAATACTTAATCCAATGTAAACACGAGCCTGACTATATTTTCTTAACATCTCTGTGTGTGAACACGGAGGTATGACATCAACAGGAACACCTGTTTCTACAGAGAAAAGTTCAGCTGCAATCTGAACATCCGGAGTAGCAGAAAAAACTCCGATGGCGTAACCGCGGGCTTTGAGCACGTCTACACAGCGCGCCAAAGCTCTGAGCCCCGTCAGTGCCCTGCCAGCCCAGCTTTGATATCCTTTTACCAGGATCAATTTTCGCCCGGATGTCGGTCCTGGTTGCATCAAAGATTCGCATAAGGGTAGATCAAACCCGCCTGCATTGGGAAACACTGGAAGAACTTCACCACGTAAACCATATGCACGAGCCAGAATAACATCACGTTCACACTCGCATGAATAGTAGTCACAATTTTCCAGCACTGCCCGCACCCGGTCGCGATGCTCTGCGAGACGCCCAAAGAGGTAAACATCACTGCCCCAATTTGTGGCGATCCATTTCGGGAACTTTCCCTTGTAAGTTTTCATTGCTTCCAATGTCAGATATGCTGCCCCCTGGAACTCCAATGCATGAATAATGTCCGGTTTGATATGCCGAATCGAAGCATTGAGCGCTGTCACCAAGTAAGGTGATGGCCAAAAATCCGGCTCGCGTGGATGTAATCTTTTTCGGATGAACTTATTTGCCGCGTTAATGACCGAGGCAGGCAGCGCACTATTTACATATTGTAACGAACGGTTACTTTGAAACCCTGGAATTTCACCCCGATTAATAAAGGTAAGATTCCTCAACTCAGGATGGGGCTTTGGGCTATAGACAGGAAAGAGGAAACGTTCCCAATCCGTACCTTGTAATTGATTCACCCATCGAACAAGGTGAATGCTTTCAGCCATTCCCACGAAAAGAATTCGCATGATGTCTCAATCTGATTTTCTTCGCATCCAAAAACTGCCACTGACTGCCTTGTGTTTGGATGAGTCATAGTTGGGAAAAGATTGGGCAAATTCCTGTCTTCTGTCGGACATAAGGTAATTTAAAGCCAGGAGTACCTCAAATTGCGAATTGAATGCAAGGAACGCCTGCAAAAGATAGGACTCTGTCCAAAACATGCGGAAGCTCGGATTGGTGAAATAGACCTCGGGATATTCGTAAGGCAGTCCGATGTCATGCACATGAACCACCACACCGGGAGCCAGGCGTGGCAGCACATCCAAAAACAGAAAGTTGACGTCGCTCCCTGTGCGGACCGTGTGACCCGAATCGATAAAGAGAACGTCATTTTCCTTCAACTCTTCGAACAACGAAACATCCGCAAGCTCGACGCGCTCAGCGATCACCTTGGGCAGGCATGGCAGAGGCAATTGGAACAGAGGAGTTGGATAGGGATCGATAACGGTATAGTCCGCAGGATGTCCCTCGGATGCATTTCGCCTCAGGGCTTCCGAAAAGACAAGGGATGAATTTCCGGAGCCGATCTCCAGTACCTTGCACGGCTTGTAATGGCGCAGAATCGTATACAGGCTCGCTGCACAGCCAAAACTGAAGGAATTGTTCTCTGTATAGAAATCCTGCGCACGGAGAGTAGGAGTGGCTGGCCAATTACATTCCTCTCCATACTCCCTGCCCAGGCTCTGTAGAAATTGCACTTGTTGTTCAGGTTGAAAATCCACTCCGGCAAGACTGCTCTTCCCCTGCCAGACTTGCCTCTGCCGCAGGTCAGCAATATCTGGTACCGGGGAATAGTAGTGCACACGCATCGGCAAAAATCCCTGCTCAAGGCAACGGTCGCTTCCTTGTCCTGTTTCTGCCACATAACTAAATACTCTTACTAGCAAAGGCATCAGAGGAGAGAAGAAGGTGAACAACACTTTTTTTCCGAAGAGTCTGTTTTTGATCTTGAACAGTACCCTTGTGATAAATTTTAATAGATTGATCATTTTGGAATCCTATGCAGGGATGCAGACAGAAAAGCAGCCAGGCTTTTGCGAGCCACTGCGGGATCAAAATCTGACTGGGCTCTCTGGCGTGCATTGCGAGTGATTTGGCGTCGCAGATCTTCATCCTTGATCACATTTAGAATATGTTGCCTCAGATCAGCCGAATCGTTTCTGCTGGCAACGAAACCACATTGGTGTTGGTTCAGATAGAACGCAACAAACGAATTGGCAGGAACATGAGCTAATACCGGCCTTCCGCTCGCCAGATATTCAGCCAATTTCCCCGGAGCTGACGTACAAATGACCTCGTCGATCGGCGAATCAAACGCCAATGGCAAAAACAAGATATCTGCCTTCCGCTGGTGTTCCAGTATTTCTGTGTAAGGAATATGAGAATGAATGTACACTCCCAGGCCCTGAATGCCCTGCGTCGTTAATTGTTCTGCGGTTTGAGAAGTGAATATATGCAGCTCAATCCGGGCTTCTTGTATCATCCCCAGAGCATGGATGAGATTACGAAAACAACCGTAGTTAGCATGATAGATCGCCCCCGTATAGATAATCTTGAATTTCCCTGCTTCGGCGGGCCAACGGTAATGTTCCGTTGTTCTTAATTCATGCTCATCACAAGGGTTGCGCACCAGGGCAGCCTCCACGCCATATCGATGTCGGTATTCCTCGCAAATAAATTCATTGGGCCCAATCACACCCACATTACCCCGGAAAGTAAAGCAAGATACCGCGCGGGCAAACAAACGATAAAAGCCAGTCCATTGGTAAACATAATCATCGAACAAATAGACAATGAAAGGAACTCGGAGGATGGTACTTGCGATCCACCCGGCGGGAACATCTGAAATATCACCACTGCACGCCACGAGCACATCGGCAGGATCATGGCGCATGATCCTCAGGATTTGCCGTGCGCGAGATAGGGTGGATAAAAGAATTACGGGAATATCCCGGAACAAGCCGAAGCCAAATTTATTGAAAAGATATAGATGCTTTAGAGGCTTTAGGTCATAATACTTTGTAGATAGAAAATGGTCATCTTTCGATCTCTTATGATATTTTTCTCTTGACATCAAATAGTATTCCTCGGGAGCAAAACCTGACAGGATGCGATATAGCATCACAGCCTGGCCCGAGGGAGCTGGAGGGAGAACATGAGAGAGAAGAGCGAACTTCACTTAACAAGCCTATGACCGGAGAGCCGGCAATAATAATCTATCACTTTGGGCATGACCAAGGCGCGGTTTGCAATCTGACCTACCAGCAGATAATTCTTCAAGCTGGCAGTATCCACGAGCTGATCATCAGACATGGCCCGCACAAGTGCATCTGCCAACTCCTGCGGGTAAAGATTCCTGGCAAAAAGGACATTCTCACCATCCCTGACAATGGGAGTGATTGTCTCCAGCGGGGAGACAATCGGGAAGGCGCCCCCTGCCATCGCCTCATACAGCGCGTTTGGAATGCCATCGAGGATCGATGGTGCCAGCATCACACGGGAGCTAACAACCTTACTCAAGATCTCATTTCTGGGTACCCGGTAGGAAATGTAGCTTGCCGACTTGATATACTCGGGCAGCGCCTGGAACCACATCATGGTCTCATGGTCTGCAGCGAACATATAGATCTTGCACTCCGGCAACCGGCTCCAGGCCAGCTTCAGCGCTTCGAACACGGGCAACGCTTTGCTTTGAGGACTCTCATAAGCCTTTGGCCACAGGATGATCTTTTCTCTCGATGAAGGCGGCCCTTGCCATAGGCTTTTCAGCCCATCCACATCGATCCCCCCTGAACCGGGCAGCGTACCCAAAGCACAAATACGGTTCTGTTGCAATCCCATCGAGAGCGCATATTCATAATTTTGCCGGTTATCAGCGATCACCTGGTCACAGTATTGAAAGACCGACTGGATCTTTTGAGAATATTCGGGAAGCAGGCGATTCAACGCCAAATCTGGCCCTCCGCGTACCTGAACGATCCATTTTCCAATCGATCTCAGGTTGTACTTTTCTCGAACATCATAATAGTAGTAGGATGCCGGTTCGAGTCCCAGCGTATGGATAATGTCTGGCTTCCAGGCTTTGATGATCTGAGCCAGCCATTCTTCCGAGGTACCAACTGGTTTGCGATAATGCTGGACCGCGAACTCGTTATAGTGCATCCGCAGCTCTCCGAGCAGATGTGAATACAAATACTTTCGTATGGGAGTGCTATTCTGAGGGGACAGAAGATTGACATACGTTTTTACCGGCCAGTTAGCCGGAGGCACGCTGTTTGGAATGCCAAATAGCCGCACATTGAACTCGCTCTCCGAAAGCAGATCGATCCATGCATGGGTATGGCTGCTCTGTGCCAGCCCTATGAACAGAATTTTGGGGCTTCCCGGATAAGGGTCTACATCGAATGCTATGGCCATCTATGAACTCCATGGTGTGTCTAGCACTTGTGTAGCCCAAAGTTCTGTCATCATGATAAGCCAAGGCTGGGGCCAGCTCGCGCGGCCCTCCAAAAAATTTTTGGTAATACTCTTTACAATAGTTGGATTAAACCAGCCTCGTTTTCGGATGGTTGTTTCCGATAGTGTGTCCTGGAGCACATCTCTGAGTGGCTCCCTCAACCATTGATCGAAAGGCATGGCAAACCCACGCTTGGGCTGGATATCAAAATCTTTCGGGAGGTAAGACTTACCAAGTTCGATCAGGATGCGTTTCGCTCCGGTAGAGCGATAGGTGCTGGGCGCGGCGGCATCTGCAGAGGGAACTCCCAGTTTTGTCTCATCTGGCAGAGATAGCACGAGGTCAACAAGTAAGCTATCCAGATAAGGCACTCTCACTTCCAGGGAATGGGACATGGAGGTTGCATCGATATCCCGCAGGAGTTGGTTGGTCATGTATCCGCGCAGGCATAGGCCTGTCACTCTCTCAATCACTGAACCATGCGAGAGTTCATCAATGGCGAGGAGACTGTAATATTCGGCCCGTCCCGCCTGTGCCTCTTTATGAAGACCAGGCGCAATCACATCTGCTGCCCGTGCCGACCCAAAGATTTGATATTGCCGAGCAAAACGGTTCAAGAAACCAGACAAGGTTCTGGCTTCGTAGATCCAGTGGCGAGTTCCCTCAATAGGGAACTCATCGAAGATTGGCTGGCGCGCCAATGCAGAAAGCGCTTTTTCCCAGAACGGATTCGGATGGCCATGTTCCGCGGCCATGTTCATAAACCATGGATAACCAGCAAACAATTCGTCGCCGCCGGTACCTGAGATGGCAACCGTCATCCCTTGTCGGGCAGCCCACGAGACAAAGTAGGAATTAACACCATCCACAGAGGGTTGATCGAGCCCGGAGGCAATGTGAAGGATGTGCTCCCGCAAGTCGCTGCCACGTACCAGTACATGGGTATGATCGGTGCCAAGAAATTGGGCGGTTTTACGCGCATCTTCACTTTCATCGATGGCTGCCCCCTCTGCTTCAAATCCGACCGAGAATGTCTTTACGCGACGACCCGCCTCGCGCGCCATGATGGCAACCAGGATGGACGAATCCACGCCTCCGCTCAGGAAAGCTCCCAGCGGGACATCGCTGATCATTTGCAGGCGCACAGACTCGTGTAGCGCTTCAGACAAGGCCTGCACCTGTTGCTGATAAGGAAGCTTCGCCACCTCCGGATGCCGGTCTGTTCCCAGGGACCAGTATCGCTCGAGTCGGGTCTGCCCATTCTCGAGGATCAGGCGGTGCGCCGGCAGCAGCATCTGCATATCCTGGAGCATTGTACGCGGTTGATAGACAGAGCCAAAGGTCAGCAAGAGGCGTAATGCAACTGGATCAATTTCCGGTTTGACCCAGCCGCTGGCAAGCATGGCTTTGATCTCGGAGGCGAAGACGAGAGTCCCTTCGCGTTTGGCATAGAGCAGAGGCTTGATGCCAAGGTGGTCGCGCGCCAGCAATAGGCGTTCCTTCCCGGGACCTTTGCGCTTATCGTAAATGGCAAGTGCGAACATGCCCCGCAGGCGCAACAGGAAATCATCACCATATTGCTCGTAGAGTCGCAAGACAACTTCCGTGTCTGATTCCGAGACGAATTGGTATCCTAGTTTCTCAAGGTGACAACGCTGTTCCTGGAAGTTATACATCTCGCCGTTATAAACGATCCAGATCGTCTGCTCCGGGTTCGACATAGGCTGGTGCCCGGTAGGCTTAATATCAATGATCGCCAGACGCGCCATCCCCAGGCTCACACACTCATCGCAATAAGTACCCGAATCATCCGGGCCGCGATGATGTAGCGCAGAGACCATCCTGGAAATGGAATCCGGATGCCTGCCGCCCCAAATACCTGAAATACCACACATGGTCTACGCTTCCTGTTTTTTCATAACAACATAGATCGCCTGGCCGCGAAGAGGTGCAAAAGACTTGAACTTGAATTTCATCAGGGTAGCAAAGAACCATTGCATAAAAGTCAAAAGAATCCTTTTGAGCATTCTGTGAGCAGCAGTCCCATCATGAACACGCTGATTAAGCCAATAATGAGAATAATAACTATGGTTTTCCAACAGCAGAGGTTCGTAAGCTACTCGTACAATTCGGAAATTCAACCTGACCGCCAGCGCGCTGAATGTTTTAAGCTGCCAGTGTGTCGCATGATGTGGAGGCATATTCATCAGGGAATCTGGGATATTCTTCATCGGTCCGCCTTGGTTAGGGACAGAAATACAAATCTTACCACCGGGCTTGACAAAGGAGCTCATTTCCCGGACAAAGCCAACGGGGTCTTGAACATGCTCCAAAACATGAAAGGAAAACACAGCGTCAAAGGAGTCTTGAAACTGTTTCACATCGGCTTCCAAACCATAAACCTCCAGGTCATTGCTTCGAGCAACTTGCAATGCAGACTCATTGAATTCCGTCCCGCATGCTCTTTTCACATGTGGCTTTGCTTTGGCAAGGAAGCTCCCGGGTCCACATCCAATCTCCATGATCGTCTCACAGCTCTGAACCTCTTTGAGCGCTTCGTCAAAATCCCATTTATCTTCCCGGTAATAGGAAAACGCAGTATCCTCCTGCAATTCCCTGTAAAAGCTTTCTGTACCGATGACGGCAGGCAGGTAAATTTCCAAAAGACAATCTGGACACCGATACAAATTTGTAACAGGACTTTGATCGAGATGCTTCTGCATCACCTCATGTCTGAATTCATGAATCGTTTTCCAACGTTCAAAGGTGCCGGCTACAGAAATAGTTTCTCCCGCGGGCATAAGTTCTACAGAACATATTGGACAAACACAACTCATGAAATCTCCAAATCGTATCTCTGGAAAGAAGGCACACTTAATATCAATATCCGGGTGCCAAGTAGTCGTTCATATGTCTTTATGAATTATTATATGTATTCGGCGCGTGGCCTACACGCACAAATTCTTTCGAGCGACTGCTTAGATCTTATTTACTTTTACAGATGTCTTTTCGCGCACCAGTGCAGTCTTGAGATTGTGAAGGAAGAATGAACCCAAATGAGAAAACAATCGAAATGGCTTTTTTTTCTTTGGATGTAAAGGATTCTGTGCAAAGCTTTGGAGCTCTGCATCTTTGCCTAATGATGCTCGACTTCGATAAATACCTTGGACTGGTATGCTTAGGTCTGTTCCAGCATTCGCCTTCCTGGCTGCAAAAAACACCAGTGGCTGTTTGGAACCATCCAATAAATTCTGAAGGTTCATCCCATATCTGTATTCAAAGTATTCGTGTTTATTCCGATAAGTCTTGAGGATATTCTGAAAATCAACCAGCAGAATGTAGCAGGTGAAGTCCTCAAACCCATTGGCACTATAGAAATCATAGAACAGACACGGGCTTATGCCATAAAAGCCATGATCCATGGAAAAGGAACCGATATGTAGGACGCACCCACCCGGCTTTAACATCTGCACAATGTTGTCCAACACCTGGCGCATATCAAAAACATGCTCGATGGTGCCACCATCCAGGATCAGGGCATAGCGATCACGCAAGGAATTCGGCACCGGCAGGTTCAGATCATGCAAATATGTAGGTTTGTCACTATCGAACTTATCCAGGTCGGCGTAATCATGAATACCCAGCATTTCGAAGAAAACACGTGCGTGCACAAAATCCCTTGCCAGCGCAGCCAAGTTCGCGTCGCTGGAAAACATGTAACTGGTATGTGGAACGATTTCGCCTGGCTCCTGATAAGGGCTGTCCATTTCGCTAAAGTAAGTTTTTAAGTCCGCGTAGCTAGCCCAGGTCTCCTGGTTCCCTAAGGACAAAACAGGTCCCTCGAACTGGTACTGTTTATCGAACTGGATTAGTAACTTAATACTGCTTGGCAGCAATCCCATTGCAATCCTTTATTGGCAGCACAATACAGCTTATATTCATCAGGGCAGCTTGATGGCGATCCGAGCGGTACTGTCGATGCGGCTCAGGAAGATCCGCAGGCGATTCTGGGTAATATATTCATCAACTGCTTGCTGGGCGCCCTTCCAGCAGCCATAATCATCTATGATCAGAATGCCATAGGGAGAGATACGCGGAAATAGATGGACCAGCTCATGGCGGGTCGACTCGTACCAATCGGTATCGAGCCTGAGCAGAGCGATGCTGTCGGGGATACTCCCCGGGATTGTATCCTCCACTTTTCCCTGTACGAAATGGAATTTATCCTTCGGGTATCCTGTTCCGAACACATTCCGCCTGACATCATCAACAGGAGCGTAGCACCAGTCTGAGGCATCTTCCGCTGTTTTCGTCTGCTCGAAGATTTGTTGAGCCACCTCTCCGGCAAAGGAAATGTCTTTTGCGGTGGGAGCCACCATCCCTGTGAAGGTGTCGTATAGGTAGATATCCCTTTGTGTTTCGCCCAGTTTCAAAAGCATCTGAGCCATAGCCATTGCAGAGCCGCCCTTCCAGACTCCACACTCCACGAAATCTCCTTCGATACTGTTCTGTACCACATACTTGACCGCTTCCACCAGGGCATGGACCCTTTCAGGGCTGGTCATCGTAAATTGCTGGACAGAGCGAAAGATGCGCACCGTGGATTCATCAAAGTCTGCAGGTAAAACAGGCACTACCGGCATACCATCAGGATGGTTCCGGGATATTCCCAGGTTCTGCTGGATAGCACGATAAATGCTCTTTATGTTCATTGCATCTCAGATTCCATGAGGATCATATGACCGTTACCTGTTGGCTGAACTGGCACTGATAAATACCAGGAAAGTTAATGGAGTGTTTCAGGTCATCGATATTTGGTTCAACTGAAATGGCTGTAACATAAGTGATCCCGTCGATATCTTCAAAGTTATGGCGACCCAGCCAAAGCCCGAGGAAGTAGACACCTGATTTCAGGAACAGGTCATGCAACTGGAACTCGACCCTGGCAGACTGACCAGCTTTCATATTGAGATAACAACCCTGCAGCGCCGTACTGACATCGATCAGACGGAAGCCTGTTGAATCATAGAAAACGATGGCCACATTGGCATCCACCACATCTTCTCTGGACTCGATCGTTAAACCAACTTTCAGATCGCTACCTGTAATCAGGGCAGCCTGGGCTTCGCCCTGCCGGTTGACCGGCAGGAGCTCCAGCGAGCGAAACCGTGCCTTGCCACTGCCATAGCGTTCCACAGAGCTTAGATCCGAAAGATCGTTGACCGCATGATAGAATTTTGATTGATAAGCAGCCACCACTTCCGCTGTACTGCCGTCCTTCGCCAAGTTTCCATTTTCAAGCAGCAAGCAGCGGTTGCAGAGAGAATTAATCGCTCCAATATTGTGACTCACAAAGAGGACCGTGCGCCCGTGATTAGCCACATCCTCCATCTTGCCGAGACACTTCTTCTGAAAGGCGGCATCGCCTACAGCCAGCACTTCATCCACGATCAGAATCTCCGGTTCAAGATGGGCAGCAACGGCAAAAGCCAGGCGCACATACATGCCGCTGGAATATCTCTTGACAGGGGTATCAATGAATCTCTCCACGCCAGAGAAATCAACGATCTCATCAAACTTACGGGTGATCTCCTGGCGGTTCATCCCCATGATGGTACCATTCAGATAAATGTTTTCACGCCCGGTCAATTCCGGATGAAAACCGGTGCCTACCTCAAGCAGGCTTGCGATGCGTCCCTTGACTTTGACTACGCCCCGGCTGGGAGCTGTCACCTGCGAAAGGATTTTGAGCAACGTGCTTTTCCCGGCTCCATTGCGCCCGATGATGCCCAATGCCTCGCCCTGCTGCACAGTGAAGTTTGCATCCTTGAGCGCCCAGATAGTGTCACCTTCGCGATTGCCATCATCGGGCTCACCCACCTTCAGAAAGGGATCCTGCTTGCCGAGTCGTCTTGCCCACCAGCGCTTCACATCGCCATAAAATGTGCCGGTGCCGATCACTCCCAACTGGTAGCTTTTGGAAAGGTTCTCAACCGAAATGGTAGTCTGGGACATCTTAAACCGTATCCATAAATGAAGCTTCGACACGGTGAAAGATGAGTATCCCAGCCAAGAGGAGCAAAATCATAAAGACAACGCTGTAGAGTAGGTAGGCTGGCTCCAGTGCGCTGGTTCCCAAAAAACCCAGGCGAAACATTTCGATGACGGGTGTCATAGGGTTGGACAAGAGCAATCCACGCCAAATGCCTTGCACACTTGAGAGCGGATAGATGACTGGTGTTGCATACATCAGGAGTTGCACACCAAAACTGACAAGCTGCTGCAGGTCACGGTATTTGGTGGTGAGCGAAGAAATGAAGATGCCCAGCCCCAGGCCAAGTCCGGCCATGATCAGGATCAAGACCGGAAGAAGCAGAATCCAACGATTCGGCTGGATCTCCGCGCCCGTCAGCCAGAAGTAAACCAGAAAAGCGATGAACAAGCCTAGTCGAATAGTGAACGAGATCAAGTTCGAAATGATCACAGAAACAGGGATACTCAAGCGGGGAAAATAGACTTTCCCAAAGATTGCTGCATTACTGGTAAATGTATTCGATGTGCTTAGCAAACATGTCGAAAAATAACTCCAGACTGTGTTGCCTGCCAGGTAGAACAGGAACGCTGGCAGACCGTCTGTTGACAATCCGGCAATATTGCCAAAAATGACCGTGAATACGCTGGTCGTCAGGATGGGCTGGATAAGATACCACAACGGACCCAGGATTGTCTGCTTATAGTAGGCAACAAAATCGCGCCAGACCAGGAATCTTATTAAGTCCCGGTAGCGCCATAGTTCGCCCAACCTCAAATCCCACCATGGGCGGTAGGGACGAATAACGAGATCCCACTCTTCTTGTAGTTTTGTAACAGTTTTTATTGTCATCATTGTGTCAGGGAAGGTTCATACAATCGTAATACTTGAGAGGTGCAACCTGCCGCTTCGAGCATTCAGTTTCTGAATTCTCACACAGAAGCAATCCCTTGTCAACCTGTAAACGCACCGACTGCCGCGATGATCTCATCCTGCTGCTCGGTTGTCAGTTCCGGGTAAAGCGGCAGTGCAAGAGTCTCCCGGCTGGCTTGTTCGGCAAGCGGGTAATCCCCTTCCTTGTATCCCAGCTTCCGGCAGGGAATGGAAAGATGCGGGGGCACAGGGTAGTACACTTCCGAAGCTATCCCTCTCTGCTTCAGAAAAGCCTGCAATTCATCACGACGATCCGAACGAATAATGTACAGATGATAGACATGCCTGCCCCACTCACATTCCACAGGCACAACGACACCCAGGGGCGCCAGTTTCTCACTGTACCGGCGGGCAATTGCGCGTCGTTTTTCATTCCAGGAATCCACGTGTGGGAACTTCACCTGTAGGATCGCCGCCTGCAGCGCGTCGAGGCGGCTGTTATAGCCAAGTTCCTCGGAAAAATATTTCTTTTTCCAGCCGTGTGTACGTAACATGCGCATCCGTTCTGCCAGTGCAGGATCATTCGTGACAACCATGCCTCCATCGCCAAACGCGCCGAGATTCTTGGTCGGGAAGAAGCTCAACGAGCCGATGTCACCGATCGAGCCGGTCTTTTTGCCCTTATAGGTTGCGCCAAATCCCTGGGCGTTGTCCTCGATCACCTTTAAGCCGTGAGCGTGCGCCAATTCCAGGATTGGATCCATATCCGCGGGGTGGCCGTATAGATGAACCGGGATAATTGCTTTCGTCCGGGGTGTGATGCGGTCTTTGATCTGTGCCACATCCATCTCGTAGGTGACCGGATCAATATCCACAAAGATCGGCGTTGCGCCGACAGACATCACCGTTCCTGCGGTGGCGAAGAATGTATAGGCGGGGATGATCACCTCGTCGCCCGCCTTGATGTCGAACGCGCGCATCGCCAAAACGAGGGCATCGGTCCCGGAGGCAAGCCCCACCGCGTGGTCCACGCCAAGATACGCAGCGATGGTTTCCTCCAGTTTGCTGACCGCGGGACCCAGGATGAAATGTCCGGATTCCAGTGTGGCATTGACTGCCGCATCGATTTCCTCCTTAATGGAATGATATTGCGCCACCAAATCTACAAGTGGGATCAATTCACGCCTCCTTCCGGGCTCACAGCCTGCCCCTGCTTCCGATAGGCATCGCCGCAACTCTGGCAAACGGCCCGCTCCGTATCATCCTGCCCGGTGAATGTTAGCTGTTCACCGCACTGACACATCCAGCCGCGCACACGCGCGGGCGAACCATAGACCAATGCATAATCTGGCACGTCGCGCGTGACAACCGAGCCTGCGCCCACAAAGCAATAGCAGCCAAGCGTCACGCCACAGACAATGGTGGCGTTGGCGCCAATGGATGCACCTTTTCGGACAAGTGTCGTCTTGTATTCATCCTTGCGGTTGACATGACTGCGCGGGTTGATCACATTGGTAAAGACCATGGACGGACCCAGGAAGGCATCGTCCTCCACGATCACGCCTGTATAGACCGAGACATTGTTCTGGATTTTCACGTTGTTGCCAAGGGTCACATCGGGTGAAATGACGACATTCTGCCCAATGTTGCAGCGTTCACCAATGCGTGAACGCTGCATCACGTGGCAGAAATGCCAGATCTTTGTGCCTGCACCGATCTCGGCGCCTTCATCAATATAACTGGACTCATGAACGAAATAATCAGGCATGTTGAGTACCCTGTTTATGTCACGCTGGCAGCGTGACTTACTTGTCTAGCAACGGATGAGCACAGCCATCCTTTGGGACGATGGGAGCAGTGCGGATCGCATACGTCAACTCAATGGAGGGACGCGCATCTGCAATTCCGAAACCGCGTCCTGCAAGTGTTTCTTCATACACGCGCGTATGAAGATCGGTAAAGCCTTCCGAGAACTCCACCTCCTTGCCGTCCACGGTGATCGAGCGATAAGTTGTTTTCCCGGCGGCTTTCGCCTGCGGAGGCAGATCCCCCGCGTCAACCGAGAGGAACCAGCGCACGCGCGCACGCTCCAACTCGATGAAACCGGACATCCGGCTGTCATCAACATGATAAACACGGACGTCTGCAGCGGGCCCAAAAAGCCACAGGAGCAGATCAAAGAAATGCACACCGATATTTGTGGCAACACCGCCTGATTTATCCTGCTCCCCCTTCCATGAAACCTGATACCAGGGTCCGCGACTGGTGATATAGGTAAGCAGGACATCGTGCCGCGTACCTTCCTGCTCGAGAGATTGTCTGAGCTTGATCAATTCCGGGTGGACGCGCAGCTGCAGGACCGTGTTGATGCGGCGCTTTGTCTCAGCTTCCAGTTCCTGCAACGCGTCGAAATTCCACGGGTTGATCACCAGCGGCTTTTCACAGATGACGTCCGCGCCTACGCGTAAAGACAGGCGGCAGTGTGCATCATGAAGGTAATTCGGGGAACAGATGGATACATAATGAACCCGGTTCTCCTCGGGTCCGCGGCGCAATTTCTCCAGATGACGATCAAAACGTTCGATCTCTGTAAAGAACTTTACATCAAAGGAATATTGGTCGAGAACGCCTACCGAATCCTTCGGGTCCACCGCCGCCACTAATTTGTTGCCGGTATCACGGATGGCACGCAAATGGCGGGGAGCAATATAGCCGCCTACACCGATCACTGCAAAGTTTTTCGATATCAGAGTCAAAATCACACCTCTTCAATTATTTCTTTTTGAGAACAGACTCATATACCTGGAGCGTTTGTTCACAAACACTTTCCCACGAGAAATGATCAAGAATAGTTCGGCGGGCCCGCTCTCCAATGGCGATTCGACGCGCATCATCGCCCAATAAATCAATTATGGTGTTGGCTAAATCATCGGGGTCATTGGGTCTGACAATGATCACATTCTCGCCATCCACAAGAACTCCCTTGCCATATGTATCAGGGTTGGCAGCAGCCAGAATAGTCCTCCCGGCAGCCATTGCTTCGAGGGAAGCAATTCCCAATGATGTTCGTTCCGGCGCTTCCTGGTTTAACCAGTGTGCTTCCAGGTCAGCCAGACAGAGAAAATCAGGAATATCGCTATGCGCCACAGGACCACAAAAGACAACGGCATGGCTTATTCCCAGCTTTCGGGCAATTTCAGTGGGTATATCTGTAGAGACTGCACCGATCAGCAACAGGATTGTGTTGGGGAAAACCTTCAGAATTTGAGGTAAAGCCATGACCAGATCTTTTCTGTTCCGAATTTCATGTACATGACCCAGGGACAAAATAATACGCTTCCCTTCCAGGTTGTACTTTTCACAGAGGCTTCTTACTTTTGCATCATCAACACAATGATCGGTATCGATTCCATACGGCACAATCACTGCATGATCACGTTTGAAGACCTCCCGGGCATACTGTTTGATATTAAAGTCCGGACATAGCACCTGATCAGTTTTGTCAATGATCAGAGACTTAAGCACCAACCTGTCGATCGGAAGCAGGAAAAAGTTGTAAACACGTGAACTGTGCCGGACTACGGTATGCAGAGTGACAACCAGAGGAATTCCCGTGTTTTTGCGCAGCAAAGCCGCGCTTAAGCCAAGATCAAACATATGATTATGTAAATGAATCACATCCGGTCTGTGTTCGTTGATTATCGCGGTAATACGTTTGATGTTCGATCTGGTAAAGGTATAACTTAACCATGGAAAATTGAAGGAGATTGCCAGTTTGTGCAGCCGGAGGGCAGGCAGGCGATAGATCAATACGCCATGATCTTCCTCATACTCAGGACTAAGTGAATTGACACGCGCTGTGATTACGATGACTTTATGCCCGCGTTTTACCAGTTCACGAGATAATGCAGCCGTTTGAGTAGACGAACCACTCACCACCGGCGGATACAGGTTGCTCAGCATTAAGACAGTATAGGGTTTCATTGTGCTATGATTCTTTTCGATAATATAGAACTCTTGCTGGCACTCCTGCAACAACTGCATAGTCGTCCACAGACTTTGTCACAACGGAGCCGGCTCCGATTTGAGCGCCAACCCCAATGGTGACACCCGGGAGAATGATCGCACCGACGCCAATATCGCTATTGTCGCGGATCCATACGGGCGCAAACTGTACAGGACTATGAAGGATGGGAACTTGTAGCTTATCCAATTTGTGTGAGGAAGTAAGGATTTTCACCCCCGGGCCGATCCCCACATCCTGCCCGATCTCGATGCCACCGGCGCTATGAAAAAAACACTGTTGACCAATCCAGGTTCCTGAGCCAATGGTCATTTTGTTTTGATAATATCCCTTTAAGATCGTATAGTGTCCAATGTAAACATTGTCCTGAATTTCAATGTTTTCGGGATGAAAAACCAGTATACCTGGTTCGAATATCACGCCCTGTCCTAATTTGGCAATTTGGAACGGATCAAATTCTCCACTTCCATGAGAACGTGGAGGCTTTCTCACTTTATTACCTCACGGATTCGATCCATCACAGTACACTGTTCTTCATATTCCAACTTTTCATAAAGAGGCAGGGTAAGAGAAGAAGTAAAGACTCTGTCCGTGTTGGGAAAATCACCCACCTCATATCCATAGCGCGTCCGGAAATAGGTTGTTAGCGGCATATGCCATGTGCCAATACTCGTCTCGATGCCCTGCACTTTCAACTGACGAATAATGTCTGCACGGCGGGGTGTGATTTCCTCCGGCAAAAGAGTGACATAGGATTGGTATACCGGCCAGCTTTCCAGCGGGACAATAGGTCCGAGAACTGGATCATTTTCCAGCAAGCTATCATATTGATGCGCAAGTCTGCGTCTCGCGGTAATGATACGATCCAATTTCATCATTTGGGATGAACCAAAAGCCGCCTGGAATTCAGTCATCCGATAGTTAAACCCTGGCATGATGAATTCGGGTGTAGAGGTATCGGGATCCAGCCCATGATTACGCAAGGCACGAAGCTTGCGCGCGAGCTGATCATTGTTTGTTGTGATGGCGCCACCCTCGCCTGTTGTAATGGCTTTGCGAGGATGAAAACTAAAGCATCCCATAACACCCCATGTGCCAGCCTGGCGTTCCTCCCATTTTGCGCCAAGAGCGCAGGCGGCATCTTCTATCACAGGAATGCCATACTGATCTGCTATTTTCGTGATGGCAGCCAGATCCGCCATCTGACCGAAGGTATGGACAGGGATTATTGCTTTTACACGACGTGCAGTCTCTGCTGTAGCCATCAGCCTGGCCAGAGTTTCGGCAAGCCGGTCCGGATCTATATTGAAGGTATCAGGCTTAATATCCACAAAAACAGGCTGGGCACCGCAGAGTTCGATCACATTCGCGGTCGCCGGCCAGGAATAGGTGGTCACTACCACCAGGTCACCCGCGCACACATCGAGGGCAAGCAGGGAAAGGTGCAATGCCGCCGTACAGTTACTTACTGCAATCACATGCTTGACACCCACATAGGAGGCAACGGCCTTTTCAAATTCGGCGACGCGCACACCCTGTACCAAAAAGCCAGTGGCAAGGGTTTCACGAACGATCTGAAGATCATCCTCCTCAATGGAGGGGATTGTCAAGCGGATCATTTCATAATTTCCCGATAATACTCAGCTGTCCGGCGAATACCTTCATCAAGATCAACCTGTGCTTCAAATTCAAGAAGTTCACTGGCCTTTTGCACAGCCGGGATGCGAAGCTCCACATCTACATAGTCCTTTCGCGAAAAACGAATCGACGACTCAGAATCGAGCACCCGCACGATGGTATTTGCGAGACCATAGATTGTAACAACCGCCCTCTGATTACCGATGTTGAACGACTCGCCGATTGCCTTTGGATTAATCATACAACGCAGGGTGCCATCTATCATGTCATCCACGTAACACCAGGCACGGATCTGCGTTCCATCGCCATGGATTTCGATCGGTTCGTTTCGAATGGCACGCTCAATAAAAATCCGGATTGCGCCTTCACCGACCTGCCCCGGCCCATAGACATTGAAGGGACGTACAACTGTGGTAGGCAACCCCTTTTCCTGATGATATGCAATTGCAAGATGCTCTTCCGCCAATTTACTCACAGCATAGGTCCAGCGCGCTTCGCCTACTGTTCCCATCACTGTTTTGTCCGTCTCGTTGGAGCGAAACGCCTGCTGCCCAAACACTTCACTCGTTGAAAAACAAACAACCCGTTCGATATGAGATTGCCGATATGCGGCTTCCAAAACATTAGCGGAGCCAATCATATTGACACGCATGGTGGTCGTTGGGCTTTTGATCACCGTGTCAATCCCGGCAATGGCGGCACAATGCACGACAATATCCGCACCCTTCATAGCATTGGCCAGGCTCTCATAATCCAACACATCGCCTTGAATCAGTTTAATGTTTGGATGATCCCTGAACGGGCGATCCTTAAGGGAATTACGCGACAGGTTATCGTATAAGACAAGACAATTTCGATCTGCAAGATATCCTGCAAGTGTCGAGCCAATAAAACCTGTCCCACCGGTGATAAAGATCGTTTTGTTTTGAATCTGGTTCATTGTTCCTTCTTTCCGGTTGAAATACCTTCGGGTGTCAATTCCCACACTGACGATGAAGGCAATCTCTGACAAGCCACACGCTGGGCAGTTGAGGGAGGCTTTTCAAAGCTTAGTTGATAAATAGAGTATGGCGGTATTTCATCTAACAATTTTAGTTGTACCCAATTGGGTGGATTTTCCAGGTTTAGGCTTTCCAATATATAGGCATGAGTGGATGTATCTATTAATAGAATATTGAAGCCCCTTTCATAAAGCATCAACCATGTAATTGATTGATCTCCTGAAATTCGATCCTGGTCGCTTAAAAGGCATTGCAGCAAATCTCCTCGAAACCAATAACGCTGAAATGAAGCCAGAAAAACGCGAGAGCCAGGCTCTGCCTTAAGATTGATTTTTTTGATGGCTCCGCAAGGTTCTCCATCACGCTCGCATTCATCCGTCGCGCCTGTCAAATATTGAACTGTGGTTCGGGGGAAAAAAACTTTATCAAGAAAATACGTTCCTGACGAAGCCAAAACGATAATTGCGGAAACCAATATCCACATTGCAAGTAAACGCGGCTTTTGTTCATTTAGACTCATGTATTCAGCGGAACGCGCAGGTAACAGAATTAATAAGAGCAGGGCAGCCAAGATATATCTGGGTGCAAAAACAGAAGGATTGTAGAACGCCCAAGTTACTATGCCGACCAATGCCGACAAAGTGATCATAACCAATGGGCTTGAGAAAAATGATCGAGGTCGAGGCAGAAATATAAGCAGTGGAAAAAAAGCAAGAATGAGCGCTGACAAATTCCCATATTGGGCCCAAAAGGTACCATAGGTCAAGGCGAGGGGGTAGGTAAACAGAATATAACGTGTGACTTCCGGTCCATACCACGTCTGACTTAGCCATCCGGAATTGGCAGATCCGATCGGCGAGATTGGATTATTAAATAGCACACCGTTCTTAACAAAATGTGGAATGAAGGCGAGGATTAAGCCTGCCAGAATGATCGCAGAGGCAGTGAGGAAAGACTTCAAGACAGGCCGCCATTTTCCATCTTTCACGCGCAGTTCTGCGGCATATGCCCATAAAACCAATATTGCAATCGTTGGAACCATAACGGGCGCATAGCTCAGTTTCGAGACCATCGAGAAGCCACTGAAGAGCCCAGTCAATAACAAGGCAACTCTTGAGTGCGTAAATCGGATCTGAACAGCCCAGTAATATGCGGCTAACCCAAATGCGACCGCAAACAGATCTACTTTACCGTCCCCACTTAACCAGATAACCGCTGAAGATGAAAACAGCATGCCTAACGTCAACCATTGGCCACGCCGTCCCATTCCTGTCAGACGTCCCAGGGCAGACAGCATAATTCCCGCCATCAGGATCGTAGGCCAGGAAAACAGTTTTGCTGCCTCGGGACTATGTAAAACCATTAGCGCTGCAAAATGCAATTCACCCTGCAAACCAATGTTAGTAAACAATTCATAACCAGGCAGGGGCGCCAGATGGTGTGATAAAGCGATGAATTTTCCAAGTGCGAAATAGAAAGCCGAGCCATCTCCAGCAAGGGGACGCCCCAACGAAGTGACCCATAACAAAGCCAAAATAATGGTCAGCCCGGCCACCAATTGCCATCCCCATGTATCCGCACGCAGCTCACGCCAAATGGAGGTAAGCTGTTTTATGAACCTGGAGAACAAATTGCGACCAACATAGAGCACAGCCGCTGCAAACAACAAACAAAGTGAGCCCACCACTTCGATGGAAAGCCAGCCACCCAGGGATAAAAGCAGCCACAAACTTGCCAAAATCCCCTGCCCGAGGATGAATCCCGTAGCAAGAAGCGTCCCTGCGGATACTCTCTCCATGCGATCGAACTCAGTTGCATACAATTTCAAAATGAGTATTCCGGCCCCCAGGCAGGCCATCGAATAACCGACCAGGACTATCGGCATGCTTATATAAAGCGGCATGGAGAAAATTCGTTCAATCATGTAATGTCACGTTATGCCATGTAGTCTGCAGTGAAAAAAGGCTCCAGCCAGGACTTCAAGGATTGCAACACAGTCGCGAGACCAAGGCGTTCCATGAAAAGCCAAATTTCAGGCGGTCCGAATAGAATGAGAGATGCAAAAACGACGATGAACATCCAGGTTGCAACAACGGCTTTGACCCATCCAGGATGGACTCTTTTTGAAATAACTGGTGGTTTGATTGATTGTTCCATTATCGATGGCAGCCCAATTTTTACAATCTTGTTACCAGGCTATTTACTTATTCCTTCCGAATAATGACATTGTATTCCTGACCATCTGCTCTCAGGACTACCCCGTTTTCCGAATTCGAGATATGAATCCCTTCCTCGATGCAAGTCAGACGCAATATATCAATGAGTTCGTCATTGCCATCGAGATTAACCTGACGAATTCCCTGCTGCTTCAACTCCCTGGTAAGGCTCTTCGCCTTCCTGCGGAACTCACTATAGACTTTCAACGAATCGCGTGCATAGAGCAAGGCACGCTCTGTAAACACAGCCATCCCGTCCTTTGTCAGATCATATTTCAAGCGGGTGCGATCCAGGTGCGAAACCTTCACCCAACCCCGGTGAATCAGCCGCTTGATATACCAGTTTACACTACCGACAGCAATACCCAGGCGTCGAGATAAGTTTGCCTGGGTCACTAATGGGTCCTGCCCAATCTCATTCAGGAGATCGTATTCATGCTGCTTTATGTCAGTCATATGTGAGCATTCAGTTTTTGAATTCTCGCACGGAAAAAACTTTCTGTCAAGTGAAATTCGTACTTGAATCCGACAGAATTTTGAGAGTGCACTAAAAGTGTCAGAGCTTCATAACCCCGGGTTGGAATATCTAGCTGTACAGTGAATTGCTTTCATGTGAATGTAATGCTTGTACAACGGTTCTGCAAATTGTTCATGGATCTACTGTTATAGTACCTTGCCGCATTTGGTCTATCCACATCCCGCTTAAATTCAGGCAAGATGAGTATCATGCATCCTCTTGGTTGAGGGCCAACTGATAGTAGTCATTGAAATATATCTAGCACGAAAATTGCATTGTTTCTATTAAAACAAATCACGAAATAACGCTGTGTACCCGGATATGGTTTCGGGATCGTCGAGGCAGATATCCTGCCTTGCGCTATACAGCAGGTGGACCGGCAATAATTGTTGCACCATCATTTCACATCGTAAAAGTATAATGAATTAATTACTTCATGATATAAAACAATCATGCCGAGGAGCACATTCCTCGGCATGATTTTCTTGATATTTAGATTTCTAAGGCGAGATCTGAATGGCATCAATGTCGATGAAATAGCCGCCGGGTCCGCCATGCTTGAAGACCACGGTGTGTACCGCATTGGTCAAGCCGCTCTTCGTGTAGGTCGCCAGCCAGGTGAGAGCAGAACTGTAGGCATTGATCGTGTCGACCTTCACTCCATCCACCCACACTTCGATGTTGCCACGGTTGGAGGCAGTCACGTACTTGAAATTGAAACTGGTTCCGATAAATGTGAACGAGGCGGTGGAGGCTGTGTTGTTGGTATACCGATCCGTGCCGTTGTATGGTCCGGTGGTCGTCGCCGGCGTCCAGCTGCCGGTATACGTCCAGGCAGGATCTGTGTCATCATAAGTACCGGCCGGGACAGCGGCAAAGATCTGGATCGAGTCGATATCGATGAAGGAGCCGCTCGGTCCACCATGCTTGAAGATCACAGTGTGCGCCGCATTGGTCAAGCCGCTCTTTGTGTACGGCGCCTGCCAGGTAAGAGTACCGCTGTAGGCATAGATCGTGTCCACCTTCACCCCATCCACCCACACCTCGATGTTGCCACGGTTGGTGTACTTCAGATACTTCAGCATGAAGCCGTACCCTTCGAAGGTAAAGGAGGCCGTCGCGGTGGCATCGTTGGTGTACTTATCCGTGCCATTGTATGGTCCAGTAGTATTTGCCTGGGACCAGCTGCCCGTCCAGATCCAGTTCGGATCCATGTCATCGTATATGCCCGCACCCGGAGGGTTAATCACTGCATAGTTCTGACTCAGATTATACTGTTCATCCTGGGCACGAATGGCGAAATAGTAAGGCGTTCCCGGGGTGAGACCAGAAACCGTCATGGTCTGTGTTGTACCAGGCGCAGCAGGCGCTGGCAACCCAGTGGAAACTAATGTACCCTGGCTCCAGCTTGTGAAAGGAGAAGTGGAATATTTGACCAGGTAAGAAGCTACAGGATTGGAGCCACTACCATCGTCGGCAGGAGCTGTCCAGCTCAAATTGAAACTACCGCTTGTCGATCCTGAAACAGTCGCAAAGTTGGTCACATCTCCTGGCGCAGTCACATCCAGTTCATCCGGGCTGGATTGGTAGAACAGCGGCATATTCGTGTTTCCGGTTAAGCCAAACCCCCCAATATACACATCATTACCATCTTCCGATCCCCAAACACTATTTAAATAATCGGAGGTCCAACCATTTGGCATGGATGGAACGGTATCTGGCCAATTTAGGCCACTCCCATGATAGATCAGAGGCAGGT
>Ga0105091_10000122_pt1 | contig 27304 bp, 31 predicted proteins | sample PPLLak1March2015_FD_87022 | JGI IMG/M metagenome (GOLD analysis project Ga0105091, IMG submission 87022) | Freshwater sediment microbial communities from Prairie Pothole Lake near Jamestown, North Dakota, USA - PPLs Lake P7 Core (1) Depth... | ecosystem: Environmental > Aquatic > Freshwater >... | reverse complement strand
GTCTCTAATAATGGGGACTATATAGAATGAACAGGTGATCTCACTTGCCTTAAAAGTCCCTCAAAAGTAACCATTGATCCCTCATGGTAAAAAGTGGTTTATTTGTTACTTTTGGTAGATATCTAGTCTGCTCAGCTAACTCGAATGGTCTGATACAATATTGATCCACTTGAAATGAATAGTCATTCGTCACAATGGTAGGGCACCGCTGTTGTTTAGCAATGCCCCAAGGAACAAGATTATCAACGATAATCCCACAATCACTCTTCCTAGAAGAATAATTCTGGATCTTACAGGTTGAATATAAGAATTTGAGTCACCACTCATAATCCGCTTTTCTGTTTCGATGTCAATAGACCTTATGTGGATAATATAGATTATGAGCGTAACAATAACGAAGATGACCTTGATAAGCAAAATAATACCATAGTCTGAATCTATTAGTGCAACCGGCTGCAAAAGAAAAGCGCGAGAATTGTAAATTCCGGTTATCATCAGTATTATAAATGCCGGCAATGCAATTCTATTGAATCTCCTTCCGATCCTTAGCATTAGGGCAAGACGATCTGCTGGCGATTCAGCAATCGTTCCTAACATGGGTGCCAAAACTATCCCTAAAAATAAGGATCCACCGACCCAGATTGATGCACAGGTTAGATGCACCCAAAAAACTAAGACATCCCCCAACACCATTACGAAACAGGGATTGACGTTAATACTATTATTCGTATTGTCTTAGAAAGGATTTTAATGCGCTTTTGATTAGCTTAAATGCCAGAATGTTTCTTACCAGACGTAGAGCCCTTCTCATTGGCGTTGTTGCAGCAATAGCCGCAGCAATAATTTTTACACCACTTATCTTGACTCTCACCCTTCCGCCCGATATCAATGCTGTGAAAATCAACCTCGACAAAGTTGAGATTGAGAATCCCTCTCCAGAAGAGGAAACAGCGAATCTGCTTACTCTTAACGTATTTTTTAAAGTCGATAACCCTACTGATAAGACCTTGACCACCTCTAAAATCGATTATACCCTTTTCGCGAATGGTGAGTCTCTAGGTAACGGACATATCGACTATATCGATATCCCAGTTCACGGGCGGCCACAACTTTTGTCTGGAGGCGAAGCTACAATCATGTCAAAGTTCGAAATACCGCGTAACGATCCAACTCTTACGCAAATCAATATTGGAAATCTCACTAGCTCTGACATAAATTGGGAAGCGGAAGGGACTGCTGATATCGAGTCTGGATTTGTTACAGCTCCATTGGCCTTTAAGGATGACCTACAGCGTTCTTCATAAATCTCATTGGAGCGCGAACCCTCCGTAATATTCAAGTAAAAATAGGATCAGGTCAGAAAGCTCTTTCCAGATACACATGTTGCACATGAGATCGTAATTGGATTATGTAACCACTTTCAAATTAGGACTAGCCCTATTACAATGTGAAGGCTGCCACTAGCCTTTGCATAATTCTTTGACTATAGATCGACGTGACGCTGATGATTCAGTGTCCTGCTAAAACTAGAGAGTACCCATTCTGCGATCCATGTACACTTGGCTGGGCTATACTGACTCATGTCATCTTCAGACGAACATAAATGTTGATAATTACAACTGAAACACGGGGCTCCCTCAACACTATTTATCTCAACTTGTCTTTTTTCAATTTCAGAAGTAGTAGGCTTCTTTACTATCAACTTGTAAGTCCACCTACCGTTGTAAAGGATTTTTTCCCTAGAAATAAGGGCCTGCTTTTCCAGATTCCCAACAAGCCTTGACCCATCTCGGCTGTCTAGAGAAAAAGTCTTACAAAGTTCGGTTTGGAATATTCCATTCTCTCCACTTCGAGAGATGGTTTGGAGTGCCTGTTCAACTAAACTATTTCTAGTTTTAACTGAAATTTTCATAGGAGTAACTATTTCTGATGGCAAAATGTAATTTATTAGTAGCCAACATACATATAAAAATCTTCATACTTGCCCAGATATTGCTTGAGTATGCATATCAGGTCTTAATTTCTACGACCACATAGTATGGCTAATTAGGGATATAAAACTAGATGTTCCTAATCTACATCGAAGTCAAATTAGCCTTACGATAATAATTCCTATCAAAAATGAAGTACAATTGAGTAAATAGATTTATAGTATCTCGATCGGTAACTTAACGATTCCAGAGATGATGAGGATCTGCAATAGTGATGAAATAAAGGATAATTCTTTGAATGTTTTCACAATTAACAATAGGGATATCCTCGTAGGAAGAAGAAACAGAAAGTTATTCGCGTGCAGCAATTCCTGTCCTCACAGAGGAGCCTCCTTATCAAAGGGACACTTTAATGGCAATAACATAGTATGCTACATGCACGGATATGAGTATAATCTTTTCACAGGTGTGCTAGAAAATATGAAATCTTGGAAAAAGGAAGATAGCTGGATGGAGCAGAGCCCTAATTGGCGAAAGTCAGGCAATTTGAGATTGTATAAGATTGAGGAACACGACAACGGGATTTATGTTGACTCTGTCCAGCTAGGGGAGCCAATTTAAAGGGTCCAATTTTCACACAAATAAAAAAATACCCCAGGTAGTCGAATCAAATGTTTATGATGCCTAGTCGGTATTTTTTGGTGATTTACTACTTAAGAACATGGGCACGTCAAACGCTTTGTTGAGACGTCAAAGGTAGAACGAGTGCTTGGAGACTCGCTAGCGAGTAACTAACGGGCTATGAAGATGCATTGATTTCGTAGAGCTAGATTGGGTAATCAACTAGTTATCAATAAAGATATCTAGATAAGAGACCATTACGATACGATAGGCCGTTACTTGAAAGGGAACACAACATGATAGAATGTTATACGACAGATAACCAAAACCTGTTAATCTGAGCACCTCTACTCTGGCCAACTGGAAAATAATGTTCGGCAATGCGTTTAATCGCATAAGGTCAAACAGGTACTGTGTTAAATAGAATCAAAATAGCATTGTAAAAGTCGAGAAAAATTATTAAATATTTAATTTCTATCACTTGTATCTTAATCACAAAATCAAGAGAAGCAAACATTTTATTTACGCATATAACATATCCGTTCTACTCGTTGAACCATGGTGCGAAAAAGAATCTATGTTGCTGGTAAAAGTGGAGATTCTTGGTATCAGCTACCTCCCTCCATGAGACAGAATTATAAGACTACTCTAGCAAAAAAGTATGGTTCTAGATGTAATCCTGGCTATAGCCTCCCAGCTTTCCAAGGCGTGGACAACAAATATTACAAATTTGGTTGTGGGAAATATTTTCCTATCGCTTTGCTTACAGTAGACCACATCATTCCTATATCTAAAGGGGGACCAGTCTTCGACATCGGAAATATGCAATTATTGTGCTGGCAGTGCCATAGGGAGAAGACCACTGAATACGATATGATAGACATATGATCTCCAACTTCGAGCCAGACCGTTGCTTTAATTCATTTAGTTTTTGTTGACTAATAATTTGAATCCTGGTAGAATCTGACCCTGTTGTTTTGCAATACTCGAATTCAGTATTATGCGTTAAGTAAATCAATAGGATTTAATTTAAATAATCGTAGAAATCTAGTACGATCTTGCCTAGTTACCAACGGGCAAGAAATGAACGGTGGGGTGGCAGAGCGGCTATGCGTTCGCCTGCAGAATTGAATGTAGTAAGCGAATCAATAAGGGTTCGAATCCCTTCCCCACCTCTAGTCCAAATTCCAGCTAAAAGTTGTGAATATGGAAGGAAACATCACGATCAATTTCATACTCGTGAAAGATTTGGACTAATTGGCTTAATTCAACCTCAATCCAACACTATTTATCAGTATTAACAAACGGAGGATGATTGGTTACTCGCGCGTTAGTGAATATTCTTTCAGAATACTTGCTTATCAAAGGTATTCAACCCAATCAACAAGCCTAAATCGATAGTCTTTTTTTGCCCTTGCGCCTTGACCGTCCATGCTTGATAACGAACTAGATCCAGTTGACGCTCGTAAAGTATAGATATATGCGTGAATGAATCATGTATTGCTCTAATGCACGAGGAGGATACCTCAATGGCCATTGGCAAGCCGCGAAATGAATTCGATGATCCGATAAATAACCTATTAGTTGTAGTCAACAAGCTCGTAGACCTCGAGAGTAGAATGGATTATCAAAATAGTCCAATAGAGGAGATCCAGGATAGCCTTCGTAATGTAATAGACCTACTTGAAAGATCAAAGAAATGAGACTTGGCACTATGATTCGCCGTAATTGATCTTCCATTTGCCGAATAGAATAGTCTGAGCTGACTAGAGGCTTTATTAACGAAAGAATTATCTCGTCCATACCCAGTTATCTAAGGAAATGCGTAAAATTACAATCCACGCCCCCCGTGGAATTGCGGCCATCTTGGAAGAAAAATTGAGAAGCAGGTATGATGTGAAGGCAGAAGTGACCCCTGATAATCCTAGGACTGTTTGTCAGATCATGGCAAGGAAAAATAGAAAGTGGATTACGATCTGCAGTTTTGCTTCAGACGAAAACATCAAGGACATTATTACAATGTTTGAAGTTAATTTCCAATTAAGAAAGTGAAAACTAGTGAACATGGAGACATTTGGATTTCGTATATTCATTTTAATTCACCTTGTATTCATTCATAATCTGGAAGAATGAATCACTGAGGTTCTGCTGATCGCTTCGGGGATTGTCTATTTGTATCTGTACTTATTTAAGGCAGGTCGCTTTATGATGACAGAGTACAAGAATGCAGGTAGATTCCCGTGAACACAGGTGCATTCCAATTGAATGATAAATGGGACGAAGACAAATTTCAGGAAAATGGTCTTCGTGGTAAAGTGAGAAGAAATTATATAAAAATTGCTAAGGTTGGGATAATTGTTGGTTTTGTCGTTGTAGCTCTGGTTGTATTCTCGGTATTCCTCCCTAGAGCTGGAGTAAGCATCGAGATAATTGAACGAGGGGGATTGATTAGCTCGGTAACTGCTAAAATCAGTAACAATAACTTTGATTCGTTGAACGACGTAGTGGTTCAATTTGGAGAGAACGGTATTCCCCAGAGCTTAGGAAATATTGGGCCCTTCGCATCTGTGTTTTCTTCTCCAAATCCAAATGAACTGGAATTTGATCGAATTATTTTAACAGCAAACGATGGAGATGTTCGAGTAGTCAAGTATATGAAATAACAACTGTTGAGATAAGAATTTAAGCGCATTTCGATATCACATTAATTTCAACCGTTAATGTCGTCTTGCCCGTTCAAGACGACATCACCATTGAGAATGGCTATCAGAATGTGTAATTATTAGCCAACAGCCTTGATGTCTGAAACTCAGTTAATGTTTTGTCGCCTCCATACCTGTGGTCTTGTGAAAGAAATTAGATCTGGAAATATTACGAAAGCTAGCTATAAAATTATATCATTGCAAGGGATTATTCGAATGCCCTACCACGCTGTCATCTTTCATCAGAATACAACACGCACAATTTTCATTAATGCAGGTGCTTGATGCCTTATGCTTACATATAGCACATATGCATTCCTCGTTCAATTCTCCCTGAACTTGTCTATTTGACAAACCGCCTTTTTGAGGAAGATTCTTTGATTCCTTTAACTTTGTGCTTAGGTAAAGCCAGGCTGTAAATAGAGAAATTCCTATAATCATGATCACAAGGCTAATTAGAGCTGCCCTTAATGCAAATAATATTACTCCCAATAGGATCATCGTAATTCCAATGGCAAACACCCAATTGTATGAAAGCGGTCGGTTTCCATGCGGGGCGATTGAACGATCAGATTTTGTAGGATTTGTGGAGTTCATCTCTCAACAATTCACCATTGAAAAGTTATTCCGGCAGTATTATTGTCTATACCATTCTTTAAACGGAATTTTCCCTCTCCATCTACTCCTTTTCTCCTAACTGATGGTCCCGAGTATTTCATATTATTAGAATCGAAAACCTGATTTAACCTATGACATGAAGGTTTCAAACCCCTAGAAATAGATTCAAAATTGCAACCAATCACAGCACCATTATACTTCAAAATCAGTGGTTCGTCATCACGATCAATTTTCCTAGCTGCCGTCATGTTGAGATTCGCATGAGGTAGTAAGGCTAGCTCGCTCATTTTTGAGTTGTTCGATTCAGAATACTCTTCTCTCATTATTAGAGTTATTGGTGAACTTGACTCTAAGCATCTGCATTTGATCCCGAATAAGTGTCCCAATACCCACTTGCGGACTCCAAAACTCGATTTTATTAATTAAAGTTTATTTCTTCACTAGGAGTCACGTTTCGTATTGGACAAAAATATTTTGATCCACATTTATGTCTACTATGAGACCACTGGTTTTCGTCGAACTGCGCATCATCGCATAATATTCTAGGAAACCTGCCAGCTATAATTTTCAACTGTTGAAACCAGTGAAGATAGCGATATAGACCAGTTCTAAAAATTAATACTTAACCATTTCAATAATCTCAAAAGAAATGCTTCGGAGACTAGTTTAATTGAATAGTAGCGTATCGGTCTTTTCTGGCCGTGATTGGTATTGATTCTTCGAATTCATGAATCTCCTAAAATTTGACGCCGGTTTTTTTTGCATATCGCAAGGCAAAGCGAATAGTTTAGGTAATTAATAAATTTGGATATTAGAAATATTCATAGGATGCGCACAATCAGTGATACCGATTAATTTTAGCCTTTCTCACTTCGCCGAGGGTGAGATTTCCAGATAATTATTTATCTAATTATGATTACCTAGGTCATAAGACGATATGAGCAAATTGTGTCGGATAGCAGTCGTGCAAATGAAGTCGGATACAGACAAGAAGAAGAACTTGGCACAATCAGAAGACTACATTAGAGAAGCTCGTCATAAAAATGCACAGATCATATGTTTCCCTGAATTTCAAATGGGTTTTTCTCCATCAGATCAAAAACCCATTGAATTGAGCGAGATCTCTGAAGCAGTAAATACTGGTAATTTTGTAAAGACTTTAGGCCGATGCGCAAAAGAAAATGAAATTGATATTATAAGTACGATCTATGAAAAGGCTCGAACCAAGAACAAAGTCTTTGATTCTGCAGTTGCAATCAGAAAAGATGGAATGATCATGGCTCGTTACAGAAAAATTCATTTATACGACGCGCTGGGATTTAGAGAATCAGATAAATTTCAAGCCGGAAATAGCATTGAGAAACCTTTTCAATTCGAAGCTGCAAAAATTGGCCTCATGATCTGCTACGACATCCGCTTTCCTGAAGTGTCTAGGATACTGAGCGTGCTGGGTGCAGAGCTTCTGGTTATCCCTTCAGCATGGGTGCATGGGATCATGAAAGAAGAACATTGGCAGACTTTCATAAAGGCCAGAGCAATTGAGAATGGCATCTATGTAATTGCGCCAGATCAGATAGGAAACATATATACTGGTAGAAGTATGGTAGTTGATCCCTTTGGGACTGTCTTGTTAGATATGGGCAATAAAGAAGGAATGGAGGTAGTGGAATTAGAGAAATCAGATATCATAAAAGTGAGAGGAAAGCTGCCACTTCTAAAAAACAGAAGAACAGATGTCTACAAGAAAAATCTTTTTGCATTTACTAGCCACTAATCTTCACAAATTTTCTTTATTATGGATTGAATGACATTTACGAGGGGGGTTTGTTTCAAAGTGAAGCCTCTAATTGCAATCTAACACTCTTGAATGCAGGCGATAAGCGTCTCATCAAATTCTATTTGTCGTCATCAGCAGCAGTTAGGAAGATTGGCAAGAAGAGGTTATTTCCTTGCTTGAAGCTTCATGCAACTCCCACATCCATCCATTCTGATTTTTGCGGCTTCACCGTACTACTGCTACAATTTTAAAGAATTGAACTTTTTGGCAACGCAATAATATTGGGATTAGACACTAAATTCTATCCATATTTGACGATGCATACTAAAAAAAGACTCTGTTACCAAAGATAGGAATAGAGCTAGTTTGGGAAATCATATCTAAATCAGCGACAAAAAATGGTGCTAGCACGTGATTTGGGGGTCTCTTTCTAGAGTAACTGAAGATAATTCAGATCTTTTGACCCAATGCTGTTCGCGGTAGGAAGATAGAAACGAATAAGTAAAAAGCTCTTAATGATTGTTTGGTACGTGAATAGGCATATACCGCACTATTGGGACGAGTCCTATCAAGAGCTATCTATCCTAGATTACTTCTATCTTGATCAAAGAATTGTGTCTGTTCTCTGATTTGTTGTGCAATTGGATTTGGGAAATGAGTCTGTACAAAGAATGACACTGCGACTAAAAGTATTAACATGATTAAGGCAATAATCGAGGTGACATTATTGCTTGAAAGACTCACCTCTTGATATTCGAGTTACAGAAATATATGTATGTCATTCCATTTCGTTTTAAGCTGGAGTAGATTGCTGACTTGATGGGCAAAAATTGGCTAATTTAGAATAGATTGTCTTCTACTGATTCTATCTGGACATTTACACTTGTGATATAAATGGCTCATCTAAATGAACAAATGCTATGGGAACACCTGCTCACCATTTTCTCTATCAATGATTCTGATAGCCTTAGTAGGACAGGTTTCTGCCGCAGATAATATATCTTCAAATGGAGCACCGTCCTCTGATTCAATTCTGACTTTAGGATTTATGATCTTGTTTTTTTCCAACACAAAAACTTTAGGCGCCAATACTTCACAGCTTCCGAACGCCATACATAGTGTAGGTTCTACTGATATGTTGAAGCGTGAATGTGGCTTCGAGTTCTCTTCATCATCAACTTCAACCTTTGATACGCCTAGGGTCACAGACGGATCCTTTCTGATTCTTGTGCTCTGTCTGTCCCCAAATATCTCGTGCCTCCATTCCTTGTACTCATTTTCTGTAGTTTCTTGATTTTCTTTATGATTAGGATAAAATGTGGACTCGTGGGAATTTCTAGGCTTTGCGGCTGGGTTTCTGAAGCTATCATGAGGTTGCTGATTTTTCTTGGCTACTTTAGTCTCAGTAAATAAATCGCTATTTTGAATAGGACTTAATACATCATACTGTTTCCTCTTGTCTTTATCTGAAAGAATTTCAAAGGCTGCGTTGATTTTCTTAATCATGTCACCTGAATGACTTGATGTGTTTCTATCAGGATGATGCTTCTTGACCAGCCGGCGGTATGCCTTTCTGATGTCATGATAGCTAGAATCCTCTGAAACTCCCAATGTTTTGTAGTATCCCAAGTGGTCCAAGTATGTTTATTATCTTTCTATGATCTCTTTGTCCTTTATATCCTGAGCTGTCTATACTACCTTAAATTTGCTTTTCGTGATTAGGCTCACGAATTCAACCAAGATTACACGTCTTATGATTTAGTCTGATCGAGACGATAGTTCGTAGTCTCCAAACTTCTAAATCAAGAGGTTCAATATCGAAAGAGAATGAAAGATAGTAGGCTTTTTCAGCAAAAAGAATTCCTTCAAGACAAGATATAGGGATTTCGTGGTTAACAATCAAATGGGCTGCTGACTCGATTTGTGATCAAATAGTGAAAGCAGTAAAATAGCCTCTTGGCTACGTAACCGGGGAGAATTATCAGCTCATCTGATCTATGATTCTACTAATAATCTTGCTATTCCTGTCCGCATAAACCGGTGATTCGATATCTATCCAATCTGTGTTGTCACCCAGACTGTAAGAATAAAGGTTAGCTCCTTTCGAGGGCAAGTGTGTCAAGACATCATGCGACAGGTTAAAGCTATTGGTTTGCTTGTTTTGAATAATAGATTCTTGTTGCTGATGTAAATATTCGAATACTACCTTACTAAATAGATAAATCCCAAGCGCTTCGGGTGATTCTAGTTCAGCGACTGGCTTTTCAATAAATTCTTCTATTTTGTTGCACTCTTTAGCTTTGACGGTGACTCTCCCAGTTTCTTCATACCGATGCTTTCTGGTTACCAGAATCCCTGTGATTTCTTTGCCGCTCTCAAGCTGCATTTTCAATGTATGATAACGGCTGACTAACTCCTTCAAATTCAACGCACAAAGATTATCTGCAAACCAAACAAGAAACGGTTCGCTTCCATTTTTTATCGAATCCTCCGCTCTTAAGACTGCTCCACCAGTCCCACTCTTGTCGTCCTCAATGAACGAAATCTTCTTGAGGATTATACTCCCTTTTCCTTCGAAATAGTTTATGATTTGGCTTCCAAAAGAATCAAACTCACACACGATTAGAATTTCGTCTATAGTCTCGAACCGTGCAAGATATCTTACAACGTGATCTATAACAGGTCTTCCTCCTATAGGGATCATTGATTTAGGAACAAAATCGCTAAATGGCCTTGCCCTTGTGCCTCTACCACCTGCAAGCAGCACTACTTTCATGATTCATCCTGAATTATCTGGTAATGGACTTTATCAATTTTATTGATAATATTTCATCGTACTAGTTGCCTACAGACCAATTGATTATTATCCAGCGTAACTTAGTTTCCTGCTATTTTGACATGGAATCTTAGCGAGCAATTGAAATCATCAATCATGCAACAGGCTTTGTACGTATTCTTCATGCATTTCATTCTAATCATTGAGAAATTGAATATTTATGCAGAATAACTTACGGAGTAAAACACGCTAAACTGTAAGCATAAAAGCAGTACAAAGCAAGTGTTTGGGAAAACTTTTACCTCAGCTTCTTGCGCAAAAAATTCTCAGTATTCAAAGCGATGAATTCAATTGCTTCTAAATAAGATATATCTAGAGCTTCTCCAACGGCGTTAGCCACGGTTACCAGGAATGATGTTGGCAATGCAGGTAATTCTGTGAAGCATCTGGGGTACCTAACGGGTCCATCTGTCTCAATAAGAATCCTGTCTTTGTCAGTATTCTTTAGAAGAACTCGTTTGTCTTCAGAAAATACTAATGGGGGACCATAAGAGACATACGCACCCATGTCCATTAAAACGCGCAATTGTTTCTTATTACCGGAGAACCAATGGAAGAGCAGGTTGGCCAAGTTGTAAGATTTTATTAAATCTAAAATATCGTCGAGAGATTTTCTAGAATGGATAGATACTGGTTTCTTCGACTTTTCTGCAAGGTTGAGCATAGCTTGGAACACATGCCTTTGCTCTTGATATGAATTCCCTTTAGTTAGTGTGTACGTCGGATCGAGTCCAATTTCTCCTATCCCTCCAATCGAATCTGAATATTCAGAATATATCTCTAGGAATTTTCCAATATCGGCTTCATGAGCAAATTGTGGATGAATTCCTATGAATTGAGTTACTATGTCATTGTTGGATTGACCAAAGGATTTGATTCCATTGATAGTTGAATTGATATCTACTGACACTGAACATACGTGCATCTTCATTGTTCTAATACTCGATAGTATCTCCTCCAAATATGAAGAAAATTCCGGGTCCGTTAGATGAACGTGCGCGTCACATAATAGAGGGTAGGTTCTCACCCTTTATATTATGACAAACCCTTTCTTATCAAGTTTAACATTTTAGAATCTAGAGCTATCTTACTTCAATGGATTGATACAGGGTAAGCATTAGGTAACTTGTTAAAAAGATTTGGCATGTGTCAACTGTACGTTCCTTCCTTGTTGATAGTTTAACATCAACAGTTAAGATCCTCTGCTGAAGAAAACTGAAAAGGGTTCCGACGACTTGTTTCACATTTTAAGTACGTTTCTGGTAGCCAGACGAATATCTTCAGGTTTTATTGTTTTCCTACCCGCATGTAGTGACAACTCAACTGCACTTTTAGCAATTTTTTCAGCTATTTGTTCTAAAACCGTACGTAGTTCGTTAGCGGCATCGTCACTGACCCTTTCTGCACCTGATTTTCTAATAATGCGTTGCATCCCAGCAAGGCCTAGTTCAGGTCCAGAGGAAAACATGCTATGCGTTAAATCCAAGACTAAGACTATATGTTCAGCGCAGTCAAATAGTTTAAATCATTTTGTGTTCCTTTACGAGCCAAAATAGAGAATCAATTGGGATCGTGGTTAGATCACTTTAGACGAAAGGTTGATCGCCTTAGCCCCGGAATCATTGGAACCTTCACCTTTACACTATGGTATTTGAGTGTTAATTCTAGACTTGAAGCGTATCCACAATTGCCTTGATGGTTTTATCAATGACCAGATGACAAGCTCTTGTTATCCCAAGAAGTAGACATGACTACATATTCGATGCAGACTTGTGAAATGGATATTGAGTATATATTCACAAAAGGAATCGAACTAACTTTGATAGGTCGCTCATCGATGGCACTAGATACTAGCTATTTAAAGAGGGAATGCTTTTCGATGAATGATAAAAGGAGTAAGACCGATGTCAAAGAGAATTATCATTAATGACCGGCTCGTTAACCACACGATGGTTCCCAGATCCTTGTCTTCTCGAAAAGGCGAGAACGGGATCTTGCTCGTAGTTGGGGCAAGCGACATATACCATGGTGCCCCGTTATTGAGTTCGATGGCCGGTCTCAGATCAGGGGTCGACCTTGTTTATACTTGTGTACCACAACGAAACGTCCTAGCTCTAAGGTCCTATTCTCCGAACATTATTGTACTTCCTTTCTCACCCGATTCATTGGATATCACTTCTGCAAGAGAAATCCTTCATGTTCTTCCAAAGAAACCAGATGCTGCGGCCATAGGGATGGGATTGAACATAGCCCAGGTCAAGGGGCTGGCTTACTTGATAAATGACCTTAAAGGAATGCACACCAAACTCCTCCTTGACGCTTCAGCGTTAATCCCAGATGTTCTAAAACATATAACAGGAACCAATACAATAATCACCCCTCATCTTGGAGAATTCAATCGCCTGTTCTCAACAGAAAGCTCTATCTCGTTTCTAACTCAAAAGAAGGCAAGCCTCAAGAATTTAATATCAGTTGTGGTTGAAATGGCAGAAAAATACGGCATCACAATAATCTTGAAGGGTGAATATAATGTAATAGCAAGCGGAATAGGCGGACATGTATCTGTGATCAAACGCAGTACCCCAGCAATGACTGTGGGAGGAACTGGAGATGTTCTGTCAGGACTGGTAGGAGGGCTTCTCACCAAATTGGATCCATTTCATGCTTCTATCACGGGCGTTTACCTAAATGGCTTAGCTGCATTGCGAGCCTCTAAAAGACTAGGTTTGCATCTCCTAGCAACTGATCTTATCGATAATTTGCCCTATGTTATGAAGAAGTTTGACAAGATAAAGTAGGTGTGCCCTTTTTTTGAATTTTACTTTGTCGTAAAATCTAAAACTTATTTAATCCTGTAAATCAAGTTGATTCCTCCGTTGATTCCCACTTATACATGATCCGCTAAAACAACGAATCTAATGCATGATTAATTAGTTTGGCAGTTCCCAAAATTGTTAGCAAGATTGTCCTCGCTGAACTGGCAAGACGATTTCTATAATCTGAAGGCCTCACTAAGGATTTCTCCGATTTAAGCACTTGCTCCTTACTTTGAGCCAGTGAGTTATTGGTGATTCCCCAATTTTCATGGGGGGCAGTCATTTTTTTTCTTAAAGACTATTATATCTAAATGGAAATAACTTTGCTCTCAAAAATCATGATGTGATTTGCGTCTTTTGCCTAAAAGATTTTTTCAAGCAAGTTTATAACAATTGAAATATTCTGGAGCATCTATATCTCTTTGTTACAGGTTTAACACGAATAGAATATATAATTGAAAAGGCTAGATAGCTTAGTTAAGGAACATCCAATGAGTAACCAGCGCATCTACGATCTTTACTTGAAGTATAAAGAAGTTTTGTATTTCAACAAGAATCTAATAATTGCAGGCATTTCATCACTTCTGGTTGGTAGTCTAGTTACTCAGCTGTACTCACAGACAGGTGGAAGCAATCTCATAAATTCCTTTGTCTCAATAGCGACTGAGTACAGTGTATTCTTTCCAATATTCGGAGTACTTTTCTATATCGACAATAGAAACAGGTATCTTGATCCGGTTACAAAAAAGAGAGATTCACACAAGTTAAGAAGCGATATAAAGAAGCTTATTGCTACTTTTTCAGTTTCTGAAATAATTTATTCCACCTCAAAAATTCTGATCCTTTATCAGCTCCTCCAGCTAGCTATAATATCTCCGTATCAGACAGCTATTCTAAGTACTATATTGTCGTGGATGCTTTCAGCCATTACTATTAACGTCATGATAAGAATAGTAAAACTTGTTAGAACCAATTAGGACTTGTGCTAAAACCTCAGATGAAGGTTAGCATACTCTATCCCTTGTCTAGCAGTCATTGCGGTTGGAGCTGTAAGAGCTAATTTTTGTATCAGCTTAGCTCAGAAACCAGCTTCGATCGGGGAGTCTGGCTTCATAGTTTCTCTTAAGAGGGTAGTGGCATAGGAGCCCTTAGGCAATTTGAAACTGATGTGTAGGGATCCAGAATGATTAAATCCCTTACACCAAAGAACCGATTGTCTGAATCCGCCCTTAGCGCTAAGCTCCTGCATATCTCGAATGTAGAAATCTCTTGGTGTCAGTCCTTCCTCTTTGAGGATTTTTTGTGAAATAGATTCGAAGCGTCCTTTTCCGGTCTGGAACGAATATCCTACAAGTCGTACCGCGGGAAGCACTGTAGAAAAGGTATCAATGGTGGGGTTTGATTTCCTAATCTTTCCAAGTACATCATTACCTTCGATCTCAAAGCACAAGTCACCAACCCTACATTTCGCTATATCCTCACCGCAAGATAGAGATTCGCTCATACAAAGGTTGAATATATAGGCTTGATAGGCCTGGACGTACAACCGTCGAATTCCAATGGGGATTGCCCTTAGCGCACGAATATAGTCTCTCTTATAGAGTAACGATCGCACTATTTCTCTTTCGATATCCATGCCCTTAGGCAAAAGAGCCATGAGTTTGTAGTAGTTGCTTGGGTCAGACAATTGCTCTCTGATCTCTCTGCTATATGCGGTATCATATCTGGTAGTCTCAGTTAGGAGCAATTCAGATGCTCGTCTAAAATTCCCCTTAAGTATTTCCCTTCCAACATTATGAGTTACCATCCTTTCACTTCCAAACCTCTGGAGACCGTAGAAATTAGCTATCTGATCTATTTCAGGTAGAAAATCAGTCAAATCTGCGCTCTTGGGTTCAAATATCAGAACAGTAAATTGATTTCCCCAAAGATCTGATTTTGAGAGTAGTATACTGCTGTATCCTATAAGACAAATTTCAGTGTGGTTAGTCTTGGCCCTTGGGGGTAGATTTCGTGTATTCTGAATTGTGGTGGCATATTGCATCGTGCTGGCCTTGGCATCTTTTATGCCGAGGACTCTTAGTTCCAAGTTAAGTTGGTTACGTATTTCGAAGATAGCGTGGTTGGAATCGATATTATGCTTTTTTAGAATAAAAACTGGAAAGCGATGGCCAGAGGATGAATTCTTCGACAAGTTTTCAAGGTATTGTTTATTTAGGATCTCTTTTACTAGAAAATCCTCTGGATTTTGTTTGATCTTTCCGCCTATACCATTAAACGCAGTACAATAGTGCTTAATACCAGCTTGTTGATCAATCAAAGGAACGGTCTTTTCCAGGATGGAGAACCTCACTTCAGAGAAGATATCTCAGGCCTTCAATTTCTATCAATTCGAGAGAAGTTATTGAAAAATCACTTGACAACAGGACACTTCGGCAGCTATGATTTTTTAGCATCCAATTTTACACATCTATAATATATTGTTCCATCAATTGTGACATCTTCTATCCTTATTGGGCGGAGGTTACCAATCCTACTAACCTTTCTATGTACAATAATGCCAGATAAATTGCTGATTACGTCCTGAAACGACAGTTTAAGCATCAGATAATTAATGTCTTCTTCTCTAATACCAGTAAACTCTGCAATTTCTTTTACCGAAAATGCCTTATCGCTATTTCGACACAGGAAATCTACTACGATTCGGTTTAGGTCTTTATGCGCTTCGAATTCTGATGCATCGATAGGCGGAGGAGCCATTAACCTGCTAAATAAATTGATACTTATATAACCGAATCTATATTAGTAGACCCCTCTATTACAATCCCTTTGAGTAGCTAATGACTTTCTCTTTAACTCTCGATTAACAAGTCACTGTCAAAATAATTTGCAAAAAGGCCTACATGTTGATTCTATCCAGTAACTCAACAACTTCCTCAAGGCTTGGTGACTCGGCAAAATGATTACGGACATAAAGGGAGGATGCGGCATTTGCGAACGTTAACCTGTCTATAGGATCCAGACCTGCAAGATATGCAACGACATCGGCCGCGTCCCATACGTCTCCCGCTCCAGTCAGGGTTCTGATCTCGCTTCTGATTGTTGGAACCATTTCACTATCTTTCCCGTTTGACCAAGCCGATCCTAATTTAGTATGAATGTCAATACTTATTCCTATTTTCTCAGATAGCTTTAGCGAGGCGTCCTTGATCTCTTGTCTTGAATACGATTGCCAGGGTAACAAGGTACCTAATCCCAATGATGATCCAAGCGTGTTACATTCATTCTCATTGATACTAAGCACATCTATTTGATTTGACAAGATAGCAAGAATTTCGATAAATTCTTCCTTCCTAAGTTCAAAATCAGCTGGATCAACGAAATGTAGAGCCTTTGGCGAGCTTTCAAATGCGAATTTCATTAATTCAGTTCCTTTTAAATTGCTTGCCCAATTCGCAACGATGACAGCGTCAGCTCTACTTAATATTTTCATATGATTCTCTGTGTTTACTCTTGCTTTCCCAAAGTCCGCATTATCTCCAACATCACTTAGCATAACATTAACTTTAGAATCGCCCTGCACATTTTCATAAAGTTCCATCGAGGTGGTTTTTCCTTGTATCCCCTCAGAGATCATAATTTCTACATTTTCTCCAAATTTTTGAAATGTGGTTTCGATCACAGATCTCGCAATCTTATCTCCCACGGTGAAAAACGCGACTTTTCCTCCCAACTTAGCAATACTATAGGCAATATTGGCCGCATTTCCTCCTTTTCGGTCGATCGTTGGAATTTCACGTATACTCCCTCCCCCTACGCTAATCTTGTTAACGATCGACTGAAAAAGCTCATCTTGTGATTGCAGGAGTAGGATTCGATCTAAAAAAAAATCAGGCATAGTAACTATTTGATTCATATACGAATAATAGTTCTTGATTGCTGAGGATATGTTCATTAAACCTTTTTCCAATGATACTCCTCTTTCGAGAGAGGGTTATATTATTTGTCAACCGCAAAAGATAAAGGGATTCCGATCTTCCATCTTTTATATACTACCAAACGTTAGTGAGTTGATTTCTCGGCATATGCATTCAAGTACGCTTGACAAAAAACCTTCCTTGAATTGGAATAAGGTCCTCATTCAGCTATTAATTTAAAGACTGTACTAGTCTCGAGAATTGTTCAATATCTTTTTTTCATTCGGAGAAGGAACAATTTTTAATTTTGCATCATCAAATTGCTTTGTTAGCTCCTTTCCATTGAAAATTCTGTCCAAGCATATTGCTAAAGCTGCTATTTCAGAATGAGGCTGGTTTCCTATTGCAACGTTGTAATCGGAAACCTGGTACAGCTCCTTAGGAACCTTAGAAGCACCCACCACCACAAGCAACTTATCACAGTTACGTAAATCATCGATGACTTCATTTATATTTAGACCGTACATGGTCAGATGAGCGACCTTTCCGCCTTCATTCTTCCAATGCTTTATTGTCGATTCCCAACTCTCGATTATTTCTATGTTAAAGTACCGTCCTCCCCATCTCTCTATAATCTCGTCCATCATTGATCTAATCGATTTATCCACTTCATTCATGAAAATTCGATCACAACCCAATGCTCTAGCCACCAGAGCAACGTGAGTAGTTACCCGATCATCTCGGACAAATCTATGTCCTATTCTTAGAACCGATATCTTCAAACGAGATCTCCTAACTGGATTATTCATCTCCTACTGTTATTCCTCATAAACTTTTCTTAACTACTTTGTAAGGTTGAAATCTTGTGCAATGATTTGCTTCTGTTGTAAGCAATCTAACCATAACGTGAGTGGGGCTTTTCACGCTGAACTAAGCTGTCAAAACCAGTATCAGGTCGGTTTTTAACTATCTGCATAAACCGTAACAATACCTTTCTTGTAACAAAAGGCACGCAGCTCACGCATATGATTGAAAGTCATTTGCGAAGGCAGGTCGACCATCTAATTTGAGCTTTGCGGAGAATATGATAGGAATATATATGATCCATCCACGAACAGTGTAACATGCCGTCGTAGCTCAGCCCGGGAGAGCACTCGACCAATTAGTGTGGGGTGAAGCTGAAGACCGAGCTGTCGTGAGCTCAAATCTCACCGACGGCATTTTCGGTTGAGAATATTCCCATACCAAATCGAAATGGTAAAAAATGCCCGATTTAATAGAGTATCTGATGCTTCATCAGCTGATAAGAAGACTCTTCTGTAATCACGTTGAATCATTCTCATTTCGGAAGTATAATGACTTTGACTTTCGGGAATACGATCAGTGTTCAAAATGCGGTAAAATTTTGAGATATCTGAAGGGGTTTGACGAAGATCTGCGTGGCTAGGTAATTGATTTATGGCAAAATCAAACCTACAGATTTTAATCATCGCTTGGTGGGTAGGTGCGGCTCTTGCAGGTATCTCTTTATTCATACCAACATACGAAGTTTATCTCATCGTAGGGATAACTGGCTGGATTATAATGCCAATAAGCACCTCTTTGATCATCTACATGATCAAGAAGATCAAGAAAGAGGACCGAGGTAAGGAGCTACCTCAAAATGAGTAACTAATGATTTTCCTTGCCGCCTTGCTCTTCTATGACTACTAGTGTTACGGTGGAAGTTATTCCCGGGATTTTTCTAATCTTGTTAGTTATAGTGTGATTCATCGCCTCTGTGTTGTCTGATTTCACTTTAACGAAAACATCATGAACACCATATGTTCCTCTTACTTCTTTCACATCGGGCAAATTAGAGATTTCACCAATAATTCGCTCTTCCGAACCTAATGTGCAATTTACCAAAATGTAAGCCGTAGGCATTTAGATTTCTTCTATATCTTTTAGTATTTTAGTGTTGTTGGAATCTATTTAGAGTGCTTGATTCTCACAAACCATGCGTAGTTGATGTATAATCTTGAATCATCTTATCTGCGACAACGACATACTTTTCCGATGGACTGCGATGTACTGATGTTTAGATCGACGCATTCGTTTTCTAAATTTCTTTTCACTTTCGCTCTGATTCAAGATTGAAAAGGAATTCATATAAGAACATAGAAGTGATCTCATCAGATGAATAAGAGGAAGATCATTTACATCTCTTCAGCCATCGCAATAGCTGTAGTAGCTGGAGTTACTTATTGGGGGGTTGCTTCTAACAACGAGAATGCTGAAACACAAGCCCCTGCGTCGACTCTCCAAAGTCCTTCAAACACTGAAACACAATCTACAGATCGAACATACAATCCTATTGTCATATCAATCAAGAATGTTACGGTTGAACCAATAGATAGTTCACATTCCAATTTGCAGATTACTTTTGACGCTCATAATCCCAATAGGGGGACTATTATCCTTGAGTCAATTCAATACAAAGTGCTAGTTAACAACAGCGAAATTGCATCAGGCGAAATCGGTGAAAGGTTGGAGGGTTTTCTTGAGTCTCAAGATAACGTCTTTCCAGTAATAGCTTCTGGGAATGTGACTCTGAAAGATACTGATCAACTTGCTCGGAATAGCCAAAATTCAGAGATCTGGAATCGGTTGAGTATGAACCAGATAGAGTCATACCAAGTGAACGGTACATACTCATTTAGCCAGACGTCTACACTTCAAGCTAGTGGAGGAGATCGACCTTTCACTTTAAGTTTCCCTTGATTAAGCAGATTCATCTTTAGACTTCCCAAACAGACTTTCTATTGAGAAGCTGGTTTCCTTTCTTTCCATCATGTAACATCTCCCATAATACTTGCAAGTCATGCATGATTCAGACGGTTCAACGATAGGCACTCTTTTCTCTTTAAGCAGCGTACTAAGGACCCTTGCTCTTCTTATTAATTCCTCAAACATTTTCGCACTCTTTGCTACTAAAAATTCTGATGATTTCCCATCTCCTCGCACATAGATCAAAATTCCCTCTGGTTTGTCAAAAGCATAAAGACAGGCATTGAGATAGAGCAAATCTTGAGGCTTAGGAGAGTCTGGCAAGGAATCTGTTATTTGCAACCTTACTACAAGCTCCTTTTCTAGAATGATATCTGCTGTAAGTACGAGGGTCAGATTATCTGTCTTATACTCAGATTCTATATTTTCGAATGAATGTCTAAAACCATGCGTCAACAGAATCTGGAATAGTTCTGCTGAATTTGAATTAATTGGGTCAACTCTCTCATAATATGAAAGTCTTGTACACTGGGACGCTTCAGACGCATAAATTCTGGTCGGGTCGTTGATAATTTTTCTTATCTTTTTATGCCTTTCATTCAAGTAGGCCACTAGTATCTTTCTAATATCCCTGCCACCTAACATATTATCCAAGGTACGTAGTCTGGGGTATTTGAAATTATTTTGAGCAAAATCTGGCCAAGCTTAAATTTTCTTAGGTTCGAACACATACGGTTAGGTTTAAATATTTGAATACGGATCATTATAGCTGTTTTTATATAAGATAATGAAAAGTTCAATCAAGTGCCCTGTTTGCAATCGAAGCAATCAAAACATTGCAGATCCTGATTCTGGCGAAATAATTTGTGGTAATTGTGGTACCGTCATTTTAGAAAATGTCGAGGAAAATAGAGCAGAATGGAGGGCCTTTAGTGTGGAAGAAGCTAACCATAGGAGCAGAACTGGAATGCCAACGTCCCTGGCCAGACATGATATGGGACTAGCTACTGTAATAGGTCGATCTGATAAAGATGCGAGTGGGAAAGGGCTAGATGCCGTAGTCAGATCTACTATGGATAGATTACGAGCTTGGGATTTCAGAACACAGGCATATTCCCCTGCAGATAGGAATCTTCGACATGCTTTCAGTATTTTGGAACGAATTAGGGATAAGCTTGGGCTGTCTGAGGCAGCTATCGAGAAAACAGCGTATATTTACAGAAAGGCCCAAGAAAGGGGTTTGGTTCGAGGTAGAACCATACCATCGGTACTTTCTGCAGCAGCATATATAGCCTGTAGGGAAATGGGTATTTCAAGATCCCTTAGTGATATCTCCGATCTCACAAATATTAAAAGGAAAGAGCTGGCAAGAACCACCCGATTGCTCATACTAGAATTGGATTTGAAGGTCCCTATGGTCGACCCTATAAAATGCATTGTAAAAGTGGCCAATAAGACGAGGCTGAGTGAACGAACAAAACGTGAAGCTATGAGTATCATGCAGAATGTTACAAAGCACGGAATCTCGGCAGGAAAGGATCCAATGGGATTAGCTGGCTCTGTGTTATATTTGTCGTCGAAAAATGTAGGAGAAACCATCACTCAAATGGATATAGCAGAAGCTGCCGGTGTGACAGAGGTTACAATTAGGAATCGGTTCAAGGATCTAAAGAGTCGCTTGGAACCTAAATAGAATTATTGATCGACATTCCTTTTCACCTTTGGTGATTTATGATCGCGATTCTAATAGTCTGATTTTCATAAACAAACTCACTTGCAGGATGGATCTTGAAATGTAGGAACAATAATATGTCGTCTTTTTCGAGGCTCGGAAGCTTTTTTCATCATTTAGATCTATGAGATATTCTAACGAAGATCTAGTAGCGAGCACCGGTCAATCAGCACAGTCATAATAAAATCCATACATGCGAAGTGCGGGATTTGAACCCGCGATCCCGAGCTTGGGAAGCTCGTACCTTAACCAGTCTGGGCTAACTCCGCGGTATTTTATCTAGCCTATATAAGACAATATAATTGTGATTAAACTCTAATTATCTTTTCTTTCAAACGTAGATGATCCCCATCGGGTGGATCAATCTATGTTATCTCAGACATACCTTCCATAGATTAAAAATCTTTTACAAGACCCCAATATCGAGAAATCGAAACGACATAAAGATCTCAAAAGTTTCGAAATTTCCATGTCGCATGGGAGAACAAGGAAAATTACAATCTTCAAATAGTTGGATTTCAGAGCCAGAACCAGTCCATTCTCTTCTCGATTTTCCTATTTCTATATCTCTACAAAGAGCGTGTCATCTTCGACTATAACTGTATAGGATTCAATTGATTCCAGAGATTCACGGAACCAAATCAATTGCCCAGTTGTAAGATCCCATTTAGCTCCATGCCATGGACAGATGAGTTCCTTATTATGTAATTCGCCTTCATGCAATTCTGCGCCTTCATGCGTGCAAATATTACCAGTCGCAAAATAGCTTCCCTTAACATTTGCCACTAGGATTTGTCTACCTCCGACTGTAACATTGGTAAACTCACCTTCTTGAATGTCTGATCTTTTGCCGACGAGAACTCTAGCCATACATTATGACTTTCCAGAGCTTTATTTAATTTCTGACTACGGTAAAAATACTATGATACCAATTTTTCAAATTTCATATTCAACTCTCAGATACGAATTGTTATCTGATTATCAAGATAACTTGATAGCTGGAAAGCCTTAGCCATGCAATTGATACATGTTTCCCAGGCAGAAAATCATGCTGGGCATTGGTAGCTATTGCTATTGCTCATGAGCCTGCTGCTGTCATACGAGCATTCCGCTAGACTACTTGACCTAAATCGGAGGCTTCCTATTTCCTCATTAGCCCTATAATCGGGTCCCAATCCAATTGCTGGAACGAAACAGGGTCTTTAAGAGGATACTTTACCCATCCTTTCACGATCATGAACTTATAGGCCTTCGTATCTTCGTTTTCAACAAACTTTAACTTGAGTATAGTTCCCCATCTTTTCTTTTCTTGCCCGATTTTGATTAATCTGTTGAAGGGAATATCTATGTTTTTATCGCTTTCGGCCAAATCGTTCTGAAGGTCTATCTCGCTATATCGTTCTATCGGCAGTAAGACAGATTCACCGTCTTTAAATCGCCTTAGCTGCCTCAGAGAGTATTCTTCATGTACGCTGTACTTCATTTTCGTCTTTGTTATGAATGTGATGCGCGTATTCGTTATTACAAGCATCCCCTCCTTGCCTCGCTTCATGAATCCTTCTTCTTGGCCCCAAATCCACATAAGATGATACTTTATCCTCTCTAACATCCTTAACCAATCACACGCTTAGAACATTTATCATGGGAATAAGGTCCAAACATGACATATTCCGAGAGGCAAAAACTATACGTACCCCCCCTACTCTCGTCTATAGCTCAAATATAAAATTAGAAAAAAAAATTTAGGCCAATTACGACTCTAACCTTCTTCCCAGCCCTTCGTGAATAACGCATTCTTCTTGAGTGGAATTGGTTGACCTGGAGTATATTCCATTGGTCTCATCCAGAAGATTGCCTTTGTTGGACAAACGCCTATGCAGGCCCCATCAGAGATACATCTTTCAGGATAAAAGACGAATGCTTTTCCTCTCTTCCACCCTTCAACTGGTTTTACTCTTAAGACATCAGGACCTAGCGCTGTACATATTTCTACGCAAAGAGCACATCCTATACAGTGTTGTTCGCTAACATCTGGAATTATTGCGACTGGCATCTATATCACTAAATGTCGTTTCATGCTGAAACTATTTAAACACTATGCCAAATCTATAACAGCGATATAAAAATTGAACGCTTAGCCATTTTCTTACTTTAGGAAATAAAAGTTCAATTGTGATATTTAATTTTAGCACAATTATATTAGTAAGTCGTGGAATAAACCTATATTCAATAGATTTGCCGGTGGAAATGACTATTGGCGAGCACCTTGACGAATTACGTCTCCGACTAATACGTGTAGTAGTGGCCATGCTCGTCATAACAGCATTCTGCCTCAGTTTCGGGCTGACCACTATCCATTTGTCGTTTGACCCAAGCTCTGGAACGATTACTTCAAGTGAATCACCTAACAGCGGCGGTAATCAGGGCGGAAGAGATTCAATTGATATCACCATTTACTATCCCTACTATAATCCGTTTGATAATGTTGCTATACAGCTAACGACATTCATGGAAAAGACGCTTCTTCCTCCAGAAGTTTCATTAATTCAAACTGCACCGGGACAAGCATTTTTCTCTCAAGTGTTTATTGCCGTCATGTTGAGTATTTTGATTACAATGCCTCTAATAATTAGAGAAATGTATGCGTTTATTTCACCAGCCTTCGGTAAATCGACCAAGAACGTCCTAACGGTCAAGACTTTTGTTCCGACAATTCTTCTCTTTGTTATTGGGGTTATTTTCTCATATGTCCTTGTCATTCCGTTTATCCTGAATTTTCTCTACGCCTTTGGCGAATCTATCGGTGTTGCCACCTTCTTTAATATAAACGAGTTTTTCCCTTTTGTGCTTCAGCTTCTAGTGGCGTTCGGACTTGCTTTCGAGCTCCCCGCTATCATGTATGCACTTTCCTTGACTGGAGTCGTCGATGCGGCATTTTGGAAAAAGAACTTTAGGTACGCCATAATAATCTTCGTAATATTTGGCGCAATTATAACCCCAGATGGAGGTGGAATTAGTATGTGGCTTGTAGTGGCTCCCATGATTCTTCTTTATTTGGCTGGCATAATGATAGTGAAGAGATCTAGAAGGGAAAATAATCGTCTTGCCAATTCGGGAGCAGAAGCTCATAGTGCAAAATTCTGATGGTGCCTCTTACGACGGTCAGAATTAACACTTAAATGCAGAAGGGTCAGAATATTACTTGGACCGATGATCGCTTCAAGCCATTTGATGCAAGCATTTGGAGTTGGGGGATTGGAATGGGTCTTTATTATAGTTATAGTGGTCGTTTTGTTCTTCGGGGTAAAGAAGATCCCGGAAATCGCACGATCTGTTGGAAGGGCTTCTTCTGAATACGAGAAGGCCAAAATTCAGGCCAAGCAGGAGTTAAACCAAATGAATGCGAAAGATGTTACTGATGAATCATCCATTGATAGAGAGAAGCTCGAGTCTATTGCAGACACATTGGGAATTGATTCTACAAATAAGAATGACGCGGAGCTCCGTAAGGCTATAGACCTTGCAATCAGTAAGGGAAAACACAAGGTATGACAACAGGTGGTAATATCTATATAGTCCCCATATCAATAATCGGCCTTTTGTTTTTGAACTAACAAAAACGCTTTTAAGGGATTGAGAGTAATCTATTATGACTGGAACTGAATTAGCTCCTGGCTTTATGTTTTGGAACTGAGTCGGTCCTCGTCGATTTAGTGATAATAGTATGTGTGGAATAGTTGGTATTTTGAGCAAGACCGGAGAAAATGTAGTGCCTTTAGTGGAATCTATGCTTTCATGTATTGCATGTAGAGGTCCAGATGGTGCAGCGATTGCCGGGGCGGAGCAGATAGTCCAAACCGATTCTGTTAGTGACCTTAGAAAACATCCTATGTCAGACAGCTGTTCTGCATTGGGACATGTTAGACTAGCGATTGTAGGAGGAACGTGTGGACAACAGCCTTTTAGGAGTTGTGATGGTAGGTTTATTGTAGAGCACAATGGTGAAATCTACAATTACAAGAAGCTAAGGAGCAAACTTGAAAGTTCACACAGATTTGTTTCTCAAACTGATAGCGAGGTAATTGCACATATTTTTGAGGATAATTATGCTAAGACTAGGGATCTTCAAGGTGCCATAAAAAAGACGGTCTCTGAATTGGATGGAGTATATGTTATTGTGATAAGAGATGAGGAGACTGGTGAGATTGTTTTGGTTAGAGATGTTATGGGTGTTAGACAGCTCTACTATGGCCAGAACTCGCAATTAGTGGCATTTGCTTCTGAAAGAAAAGCGCTGTGGAAGATTGGGTTAAAGGAACCAACTCTCAGAATTCATCCAGGATCTGCTTTAATTATTATGCCCGATGGTTCATTTGGTGAGCAGCTGAAGGTTACGAGGAATCCTGTAAGTAATCAAAAGATCCGGTACAAGACGCTGAACTCTGCAATTAAAGCATACAAAAGGGCTTTAGTTTCATCTATGAGAAAGCGTACTCAAGATTTTGATCGAATAGGCATAATTTTCTCAGGAGGAATTGATAGTGTAATCATTGCTTGGCTTGCCAAGAAGATGGTTCGTGAAGTTATATGCTATACCGGTGGGGTGGAAGGATCAAGTGATATAGCATTTGCCAGAAAGATTGCAAAAAAGCTGAATTTGAAATTAAGAGTCAATGAATTAACCTACAATGAAGTAGAAGAAATGATCCCTGAAGTGATTAATACAATTGAACATACAAATGCAGGCCAGGTCGAAGTTGCTATCCCTGTTTATGCGGCTGTAAAATTAGCTCATGAAGATGGCATCAAAGTAATGTTTTCTGGGCAGGCAGCAGATGAGCTATTTGGAGGGTATTCATGGTACGGAAAAATAGTAAAAGATGGAGGAGGGTATGCTGGTTTGCGTCATTACATGAATGAGGATATACAACTTTTGTATAAAGAGACACTGGAGCGAGAGGATAAGATTACCATGGCTCACAGTATTGAAATGCGGGAGCCTTTTCTTGACTTGAGATTGATTAGACTTAGTATGAAAATAGATCTACGTTTGAATGTTAAAGGTGTGTCAGATGCATTTGGTAAGCACGTACACAGAAAGCTCGCACAGGAATTGGGCATTCCGAGGGATATCGCTTATCGTTGCAAGGAAGCAGCTCAACACGGATCAGGGATTCATCAAGTGATTGACTTGATAGCCCGAAAACACGGCTTTGACGAATCAACCATCTCTACTAAGTACTTGGACTTGCTTAAATCTCGGGAGAGGGTGGGAAGCTCTCAGAGATATGGATACCTTTTCGAGGACGAGAAGAAAAAAATGTGGATTGCAGAGCCGCATGTTCAAATGTACCTTGACAGCATTTCTAAGGTACTTCCAACACTCGAACAAAATGTTGTCGCTAAAAGGAAATCCTTGTAGACTGCCGATATTCGTCATATAATGTGACAATCCCATTTGTCAGGTGAATTCGTTGGGAAAAAACGGTCTACTTGACCCTATAACTTACAGTATTTGAAATTGAAATTGCCTTATGAACGCGGCTTCCAATCCTGCGTTAACGAAGGACAGCCCAACCAGGTAT
>Ga0105091_10000121_pt1 | contig 27352 bp, 24 predicted proteins | sample PPLLak1March2015_FD_87022 | JGI IMG/M metagenome (GOLD analysis project Ga0105091, IMG submission 87022) | Freshwater sediment microbial communities from Prairie Pothole Lake near Jamestown, North Dakota, USA - PPLs Lake P7 Core (1) Depth... | ecosystem: Environmental > Aquatic > Freshwater >... | reverse complement strand
CATGAGGATTTTACCAGCAGGTTTTCCAGGGTCAGGTTGTAGATATCCGAAAGAATATCAAGATCTGCCACAGCCACACATTCATTCAACTTGTGGATGGTGGCATTGAGCGGACCCAGCTCGATCACCTGCGGGCAGATGTCGGCGATGAAGCGACCGTCGGAGGTGCCGCCGGTGGTGGATAAATCGGTGGCTATGCCGGTGACGCTTTTAATCGCGGCGCTTACCGCATCGACCAGATTGCCGCGCGGGGTGAGATAGGGTTTGCCGGATAGTGACCAGTTCAGATCGTACTCAAGACCGTGCTTGTCCAGAATGGCATGCACCTTGGCTTTCAGGCTATCAACCGTACTCGCGGTGGAGAAGCGGAAATTGAAGGTGACCTCAACGGTGCCCGGCACGACATTGGTTGCACCGGTGCCACCGTGGATATTGGAGACCTGCCATGAAGTGGCGGGAAAATATTCATTGCCCTTGTCCCACTCTGTTGCTGCCAATTCGGCAATGGCAGGGCTGGCCAGGTGGATGGGATTTTTCACCAGATGCGGATAGGCAATATGGCCCTGCACTCCTTTGATGATTAAATCGCCGGAGAGTGAGCCGCGCCGGCCATTCTTGATGGTATCGCCTGTTTTACTGACGGCAGTGGGTTCACCCACGATGCAATAATCCATCTTCTCGCCGCGCGCCTGCAGGGCTTCCACCACGCGCACGGTGCCGTCCACCGCAATGCCTTCTTCGTCGGAAGTAAGCAGCAGCGCGATTGATCCGGCATGTTTGGGATGTGCGGCGACAAATTTTTCGATCGCGGTGACAAAGGCAGCCAGTGAGCCTTTCATGTCCGCAGCGCCACGGCCATACAGCATGCCATCGCGGATAGTAGGGGTGAAGGGGGGGCTCACCCATTTATCGACTGGCCCTGTGGGCACCACATCGGTGTGACCGGCAAAACATATTAACTTGCCGCTGTTGCCGCGCCGTGCCCACAGATTGTCCACTTCGCCGCAACGCATCATCTCCAGCCTGAAGCCGATTTTTTCCAGGCGTTGGCCGATAATTTGCAAGCAACCTTCATCCAGTGGAGTCAATGAAGGACGGGCTATAAGTTGTTGGGTAAGTTGCAGCGTATTGGACATAAAAATATATTACAAAATTATGGGTTAAAAATTTTTCCATAGGCCGCTTCATCAAAGCCTATATGCAATAGTTTACCGTCCTGTTCCAGCAGCGGGCGTTTGATGACACTGGATTTCTCCAGCATGAGTTGCTGTGCGGCGGCATTACCGGTGATGGTGGATTTTTGTTCTTCCGCCAAGCCGCGCCAGGTCAAACCCTTGCGGTTAATCAGTTGCTCCCAGGATGCCTGTTGCAGCCAGCGCTGCACCAGCTCAGGACTAATGCCCTGCTTTTTGAGGTCGTGAAACTCAAACACAATATCGTGGCTGGCAAGCCAGACGCGTGCTTTTTTAACCGTGTCGCAGTTGGGAATGCCGTACAGCTTCATACTCAGGATTCGTGTGCATCGAGATTAAGCGTGATGCTGCCAAAGTCGGCAGCAACGGTTGTTCTTGAAGGCTCCGGTTGTGGCGCATTGGGGTCCAACGCCTTTATTTTGCTGGTCTGCGAGTAATCGATCAGGGCCGACAGGTTGCTGGCTGAGTCTGCATTTCGCATGGCCTCTTCCTTGCTGATCTGGCCTGTCTTGAACAGTTTGTAGAGGGCCTGTTCGAAGGTTTGCGAACCGGCGGAAACACTCATCTCGATGGCATCACGAATTTTGTCGATCTCATCATTTTTGATCAGCTCGGAGATATGTGAAGTGTTGAGCAGAATTTCAACGGCAGGCACCTGTTTGCCTGAGGTGCCGCGTATCAAGCGTTGCGAAATGACCGCGCGCAGACACATCGCCAGGTCGGACAGCACGCTTTGCCGCGCATCATAAGGGAAGAAGTTGATGATACGGTTAAGCGCGTGATAACTGTTGTTGGCGTGCAATGTGGATAAACACAGGTGGCCGGTCTGGGCGAAAATCAGCGCGTGCTTCAAGGTGTCGCGATCGCGAATTTCACCGATCATCAGCACGTCCGGCGCCTCGCGCATGGCGCTGATCAGAGCTGCTTCATACGACTCGGTATCGTCGCCTATTTCACGCTGGTTCACGATGCATTTGTTGTGGCGGAACAGATATTCAACCGGATCTTCAATGGTCAGAATATGGCCGTTGGACGTGGCATTGCGGTGCTCCAGCATGGCCGCCAGCGTGGTTGATTTGCCCGAGCCGGTTGCGCCCACCATTAGCACCAGTCCGCGCTTGGCCATTACCAGTTCTTTCAGTACCGAAGGCAGGTTGAGTTCTTCGACTTCAAATACTTTGCCCAGCACATAACGAATCACGATGGCGACGCTGCCGCGCTGGCGAAATACGTTAACGCGGAAGTTGCCCACCTGCGGCACGCGGAAGGAGAAGTTCATTTCCATGTGCGCTTCGAATTCGGCGATTTGCGCGGGCGTCATCATTTCGTAAGCGATGCGCTTGGTGGCATCGCTATCCAGCTTCTGCGCATTCACCGGCATCGTCACGCCATCGATCTTGATGCTGATAGGCGCGCCTACCGACAGGAACAGGTCGGAAGCCTGCTTTTCAGCGGCGAGTTGCAACAGCGGCGTGATGATCATCTGAATCTCCCTAAGCCGGACAAGCCGGAACCAAATTTTTATTTGCAAAGCTCAATATTAACCCTGGAAATCCACTAGAACCAAACCCCCTCCAGCTCCCCCTTGACAGGGGGAGAGCCACGCTCCTCCCTTGTCAAGGGGAGGTCGGGAGGGGTTTGAACTCAATGAAAAACATGGATTTATAGGAGCGGTTATTATCGTGCAACTTAATGAATTAAAGGAAATATTTTAATATTCTTATCATCTTTTGACATCATTTGACTGGTAAGAGACTAATATGCGGTTGATTTTAGGCTTCAAGTTACAAGGTACAAGTTTCAAGAGCAATGCTGTTAAACCTTGCACCTGGCTTAAATACCGCGCAGCAATTCATTGATGCCAACCTTGCCCAGGGTTTTCGCATCCACTTTCTTCACGATGACCGCGCAATACAGGCTGTAGCTGCCATCCTTGGAAGGCAGGTTGCCGCTGACCACAACCGAGCCTGCAGGTACGCGGCCATAGGTCACGGTGCCTGTTTCGCGGTCATAAATTTTGGTGCTCTGGCCGATGTAGACGCCCATCGAAATGACTGCGCCTTCTTCAACGATGACGCCCTCGACGATTTCTGAACGTGCGCCGATGAAGCAGTTGTCTTCGATGATGGTCGGGTTGGCCTGCACCGGTTCCAGCACGCCGCCGATACCAACGCCGCCGCTCAAGTGTACGTTCTTGCCGATCTGCGCGCAGGAACCGACTGTTGCCCAGGTGTCCACCATGGTGCCCTCATCCACATAGGCGCCGATGTTGACGTAGGACGGCATCAGCACCACGTTCTTGGCGATGAACGAACCCTTGCGCACGGCAGCCGGAGGCACTACGCGGAAACCGCCCTCACGGAAATCCTTGGAATTGTAATCGGCAAATTTGGACGGTACCTTGTCGTAGTAGTTGGTGAAACCGCCCTTGATGAAGGAGTTGTCTTCGATGCGGAATGACAGCAACACGGCTTTTTTCAGCCACTGGTGGGTGACCCACTCGCCGGCGATCTTTTCCGCCACGCGCAGTTTTCCCTGGTCGATATATTCCATCACGGTGTTGATGGCTTCTTTGAGTTGTGCATCTACGTTGCGCGGGGTGATTTCGGCACGGCGTTCAAAGGCGTCATCGATGATTTTTTGCAGTTGTGGCATAGTTTTTCCTGACTATAGTTTATTGTTAAGTGTTTGATTTTATTGAATATTCTGAAATTCTGCGGGCGGCATCCAGTGTTTCGTCAAGCGAAGCCACCAGTGCGATACGCACATAATTTTCGCCCGGATTAAGACCGCGTACCTCGCGTGCCAGAAAGCTGCCGGGCAGAACGGTGACATTATAGTCGCGATGCAGCTCTTGCGCGAAGCGGGTATCGGCAATCGGTACGCGCAACCACAGGTAGAAGCTGGCATCCGGCAGTGCCACCGGCAGTGCAGGCTGGAGAATAGCGGCGATTTTGCTGAATTTTTCTGCGTAAAGACGGCGATTTTCAGCTACATGGGCTTCATCGTTCCATGCAGCGATGCTCGCAGCCTGCACCGCGGGATTCATTGCGCAGCCGTGGTAAGTGCGGTACAGGGTAAATTTTTCCAGTATTTTTGCATCTCCCGCAACAAAACCGGAACGCAGGCCAGGCACATTGGAGCGCTTGGACAAGCTGGAGAAAATGACCAGATTGCGGTAGTCGCTGCGCCCCAGTTGCTGTGCTGCTTCCAGCGCTCCCAGCGGCGGGGTATCGAAATAGATTTCCGAGTAACACTCATCTGACGCAATCACAAAACCATAGCGGTCGGACATTTCAAACAGTGTTTTCCATTCCGACAGCGGCATCACATGCCCGTTTGGATTGCCCGGCGAGCACACATACATCAGTTGCGTGCGCTGCCAGATTTGTTCGCTCAACTGCTCAAAATTGAGTTTGAAATTATCTTCCGCCACGGTGTTGAAAAACTGTGGTGTTGCACCGGCCAGCAGTGCGGCGCCTTCATAGATCTGGTAAAACGGATTGGGACACACCACGACAGGCTGTTCGCGGGTGCGATCTATTACCGCCTGGGCAAATGAAAACAGCGCCTCGCGGCTGCCATTCACCGGCAAGACCTGAGTTTTTGCATCGAGGGCTGGGCCATTGTTATTGGATGAAAGGGTATAACGGCGCTGTAGCCATTCGGCAATACTGCCGCGCAACGCGTCGCTGCCCACGGTTGTGGGATAATTCGCCAGTCGGTTCAGATTGGTACTCAGAGCATCGCAAATAAATTGCGGTGTCGTATGCTTGGGTTCGCCGATATGCAGACTCACCGGAGCATAGGCCGGATTTGCCTGGGAGCCTTTAAACAGGGCGGCGAGTTTTTGAAAAGGGTAGGGTTGTAACAGGTCGAGCAGCGGATTCATATTTTTATAGTTAATGCATAACGGACGAATTATAAAGGCTAATCAAGTGCCATCAAAACAAAAAATAACGGCAATCACCGGCCTGCTCAGCGGCGCGGCAGTATGGGTCATGGTGTGGGATTAAGACAAACTCTAAAGTTAGGAATGACGACCATCTAACCATATGATTAATAAGTGAATAATAAGTTCAGGCAAAAGGTAATATGGACGTTTTAGGATAAAATAATACGCATTTCTGCGAATAACTTGCGGAATTTTTTGAGGGTCTATTGAATGCTGTTCTTCGTCTTAATTTTTAGGTCACAACGGAGAAAACACGCAAAAAGTTGCGTATTTGTTTTAATACGTAAGAAGTGGTATAAGTTGCTTCTGAAACCCTAAAAAGCGACAAATAGCTGACGCCTAATTTGGCTTACAGCTTACTCAAAGTTCAAGTTAGGAGCGGTTGAAGCTGTCGTAGTGAGTTTGAGTGACTGCAATTGAGTTAGCTGGACACTGCAACAAGCTTGGGCAGATTTTGATTAATCTTGTAAATAATGCCCTCAAATTTACCGAACAGGGATCAGTGTCTATTTCTATAAAACAAATTGGAATAGAATTAGACAAAGCAGTATTGCGCTTCGAAGTAAGTGATTCAGGGATGGGTATTTCACTCGAGAATCAACAACGGTTGTTTAATCCATTCTCCCAAGTTGATGACTCTACCACTGTTGATTTTTAAAGTTCTCGCCATTCCACATAGGGGGGCATCGTGCGAAAAGTTGAACATTCAAACGCCACGCTAAGTATGCAACATCGCTCGGCGGTAGCTATCTTCTTTTTCTTGTGCACCGCCTTTTTCTCTCAGTTGACGATGGCTGCAAGTAATGACGAGGAGCTTGATCACCTAGCTGCTCAAATCGCACAACGTGTCGAGCTATCACCAGCAGAAAAAACGTGGCTGGCCTCCGATAAGGTGGTGAGAATTCGCGCCAGTGACATTCCACCTTATATGTTCGCGACCGACAATCCGAAGGGTCTTGCAGTCGATTATTTCTATGTCATTTGTTCTGCCTTCAAGATTCGATGCGAGATTACTCCCTTGTTGGGTGGGCAGTTTAAAGAAGCGCTATCCAATCTTGGTGGTTCAAGCACGCCTGATATTATTCCAACCGTGCGTCGTACCCCAGAGCGTGAGCGCTTTGGCATCTTCACTCAAGAATATTTGTTCTCGCCTTGGGTTATTTTGACTCGAAGTGACTTCGCTACATACGTTGGCAGCATTGATGATTTGAAGGGCCGGCAGGTCATTGTCGAAAAGGGTTATTTAATCGGTGAAAAGCTACGCGCTGATGTTCCTAATATCCAGTTTATCGAGGTTGCCAACACGCCCAAGGCACTTGAAACGCTAGCGACTGGTGAGGGTTATGCCTACGTGGGCAGCCTGACACAAGCCGCTTTTTTGATCGCCGAATATGGCTTGAGTAATCTTAAGATCGTCGCACCTACACCTTACCCCGCACAAGGTGAAGCTATGATCGTGCGCAAAGACTGGCCAGAGCTGGCATCGCTAGTCAACAAAGGACTGAGTGCAATTTCGCAAGAAGAGAAGCAAATGCTGCGTAGCCGCTGGCTCACTTTGCCTTACGACACCGGCGTTTCGCGAACCTATGCTATTAGCGTCTCGCTACTCGCATTTTTATCACTGGCTTTTCTAACCTTATATTGGCTCTGGAACCGACGCCTCAAAGCTGAAGTCGCTGCGCGTAAACTGGCTGAGGCTGAGCTGATCAATCACCGAGATCACCTAGAAGAGCAGGTTGCTGAACGTACCTCTCAGCTCAACACGGCTAAAGAAGCTGCCGAAGCAGCAAACGTAAGTAAAAGCGTATTTCTTGCCAATATGAGCCATGAAATTCGCACGCCGATGAACGGGATTTTGGGTATGGCTCACCTACTTAGGTATGAGGGAGTATCTCCAAAGCAAGCCGCTAAACTAGATAAGATCGACATCTCAGCACAACATCTATTAAGCATCATCAATGATATTTTGGATATTTCTAAAATTGAGGCTGGAAAGCTTCAGTTAGAAGAAGCCGCTGTTCAGATAGAAAACATTTTAGGTAATGTCACTTCAATGATGCTCGAGAGGGTGAAGAGCAAAGGTTTAAATTTGCTCATTAAATTTAAACCACTATCGTTTCACTTATTGGGAGATCCTACGCGTCTTCAACAGGCGCTACTCAACTATGTAACGAACGCAATCAAATTCACAGAGCACGGTAATATCACTATCTATATCGAGGTTGTTGAGGAAAGTGCTGAAGAGGCTTTAATTCGATTTGCCGTTGAAGATACAGGTATCGGCATAGATCAAACTGTTTTGCCTAAACTATTTACCTCTTTTGAGCAGGCTGATAACACAACCACACGTAAATATGGCGGCACAGGCTTAGGCTTGGCGATCACAAAAAAAATTGCATTGCTCATGGCGGGTGATGCAGGTGCGACAAGCACGCTTGGAGTGGGCAGCACATTTTGGTTCACAGTGCGACTGAAGAAAGATTTGCATCCGCAAATTGATAAGGTGAGCAGCCCGACACTAAATGCAGAGGCGGTACTTAAAGGCGACTGCAAAGTACGCAGCGTATTGTTGGTGGAAGATGAACCGATCAATCATGAAGTGATGCTGATGTTGCTCCAAAATGTAGATCTTGCTGTCAGTTCAGCAGTCGATGGCTTAGAAGCGGTCAATCTTGCGCGGCAAAATTCCTATGATTTGATCTTGATGGATATGCAGATGCCGAAATTGGATGGATTGGAAGCTACGCGCCAGATTCGAAACTTACCCAATGGAACTAAGGTTCCGATTCTGGCGATGACGGCGAATGCATTTGCTGAAGACAAAGCTCGTTGCTTTGAGGTCGGCATGAATGATTACATCTCCAAGCCCGTTGATCCAGAAACGCTGTATCAAATTTTGCTGAAGTGGTTGAAGTGAGTTGAGCGCCAGTCCACGATCCTGCCGGACGCACATTGACCTGCCTGCTTTGGAGCCATGTAATTTTAGCCGTTGTGCCGGGAGCCCCCACAGGTACTTTAGAACCGACTGCACCAATGGCCGGAGGAACGCCATTCATTCCGTTTGCACACTGGGTTTAATCGTTTTCTACTTGATAACAAATTTCAATCCAAGTTTTGAGATCCCCAACCGCCATCATCACTTCCGAAAATTGCGCTTTCTTTACCATCTTGGAATAAGCCGGAGATGCAATTGTTGCGATAATCTCCGTAACGGCAACCACGATCATGAGTTTCAATACGGAAAAGCCTTTTTGTTTTTGTAATTGTTTTTTTATCATTCTCCTAGATTTAATCTTCTTGAATTAAACCTAGCAGCCTGTAGGCCTTAACCTTCACCACAACAAATCTCGCCAATTAAAACAGCGGGATTGATCGTCACTTCATCTCAAGAACCTCTTTGAGGCGAATTTTATATTTGAATTTTCTCAATTCATTTTTTTATCCCCAGCAATGTAGGGTTTTACGCTCATTCTTGCCTTGTCATCTTCTTGCTATCCCGCCAATACAAACATCCGTTTCAAGTTCCACGCCATCGCCACCAAATTCAATTCGCCTTTGACGTTTTCCAGTCCCCGCAGTGAGGAGAGCGTAGCGAGGAGTGGACGGAATCCCAGTTCCGATTTGATGATGCCAATCACCGGTTCCACCGTACATTTGCGTTGTGCATAAAGCGTGCGTCCTGCCTTCGTCAGAAGTGCATGGCGCATGCGCTCCATTTCCGTTGCATCTTCTTTCAGCGGCGGCGGTTCGGTAAAGCGTGCCATCGGATCTGGGTGATGGTGCTCGCGGCTGACGGCTGACGGCAATGAGTGGAATGACTTTCTGCTCAACGCAGGCTTTGACGTTGGCATCGGAACAGTATCCGGTATCTGCCACCAAATGTTCCAGCTTGCCCAATGCCTCAGGCAATTCGGCAAGGCGTTCCAATGCGGGTTGGATTTGTTGTTTGTCATTGCATGCTTGCACGGTATCGGTGTTGACGATCAGCATGCTGTCCATGTCGACGGCAAGTTGTCCGTTATAGCACTGCTCGAAGCCGCCACCGGACACCTTCATGATGCGTGATTCCGCATCGGTTAAATTGATCTGGTCGGTGTCCTTCGCCCCTTCGACGGGTGCTACAGGTGCTTTACCGCGCGGTGGCTTGCCGTCTTGTTTGGATTTTTCTTCTCGTTTGGCGACCTTTGCGTTGTACTCCGCTTCTTCCTCGGCATGCCGTTCTTTTGCGCGCTTCTCAATTTTGGTTTTCGCCTCACCGATCGCTTTGATCCGATCTTCACGGCGCGCAATCTCTTCGGGCACGCTCATGCCGTCAGGTATCTTCTCGTTATCCGCTGCCTCGGCCAATGCCATCAGCTTTTTTACTTCTACCTGAAGTTGCACCTCCAGTTGTTTGATGTGCCCGTAACTCAATGCGCTGTGTTTGGATGCATTGGCTTTGAGCTTGCTGCCATCCAGTGCGATGCGACCCAGGTTGAGCATGCCCATGGTGCGGGCTATCATCAGCACTTGCACCATCAGGACTTCTATTTGGCCGAGGAAGCGTTTGCGGAAAGTATTCAAGGTGTCGTGATCGGGATGCTCATTCGCAGCCACAAAGCGAAACGCGACAGAATCATAGGTGGCGTTTTCCAGTTTGCGGCTGGAGAACACGCCAGTGGCGTAGCCATATACCAGGATTGACAGCAGTAACGCGGGATGAAACGCCGCGCTTCCACTTGTGCCATAGGCAGTTTCCATTGCCTTTAAATCCAGTTGCTCAACAATCTCAATGATGAAGCGCGCCAAATGGTGTTCGGGTAGCCAATCGTTCATCGACGGCGGAAACAGGTAGTTTGTATCGCGTTGGATAGGTTTGAAATGAGCCATGTGAAAATATTATAACACATTGTTTATGTTGAATAATTATAACATCCAATATCGTGATGATTTATTTAATTTCCGATGTTATTGGCTTCGAAGACCGACAGGCTGCTAGTGGAAAAAAAAGAGCAACAACGACTTTTAAGACAAACGGTTAATCAGTCGTTTTTTAATCGTTGAATCGGTATGTCACTTTGAAATGGAGGGTAAAATGTTTCCGCATAGCAATAAGCTCTGCGTTTAAATGAAGAGTTGAAATGAAGGTACCCATCAGCGCTAAACGAGAGAGACGTGACGATTATATGGGTATTGAAATAATACCCACACATACAGTTTTAGTGAAGGGATAATGTTTCGCCAAAACAAATAGTTACAAATTTTGCATAATGAGTATTAAAGCTTAATTTTCATGTCGAAAATGCGGAATTTTTGCGGAATTTGTCCTTTTTTGTCCTATGCTGAAAAAATATAATTGAATGAATAACAATAAAAACAATTCGTTACCGATCTTAGGCTTGCTCAGCGGCGCGGCAGTATGGGGCATGGTGTGGTATCCCTTCCGTATTCTGGAGCAGGCGGGTATCTCCAGCATGCTGTCGTTATTTCTCACCTACATGATTGCGCTGGTGTTTGGCCTTGCCATATCCGGGCCAGTCTGGCGTGAATTGCGCCATGCAGGGTGGTGGGGTGGGCTGCTGATCTTCTGCGCGGGTTGGACCAACTTTGGTTATGTGGAGGCGATCATCGAAGGCGAGGTGATGCGTGTTCTGCTGTTGTTTTACCTTGCTCCCTTGTGGACGGTTTTCTTTGCGCATTTTTTGCTGGGAGAAAAATTAAACCGATATGGCTTTGCTGTCATTTTTCTGTCATTGAGCGGTGCGCTGGTTATGTTATGGCAACCCAGTTTGGGACTACCTGTACCGCAGAATCGGGCTGAATGGATAGGCCTGTCTGCAGGCATGACTTTCGCCCTGATGAATGTGGTCGTGCGCCACACCCAGCATCTCAGTGTCAATTTCAAATCTGCATCTGTCTGGTTTGGAACGGTTTTGCTGACGGGGATGATGCTGCTTTATAGCGGAGATTTTGTAATTCAACTCTCGGCCATCAGCTTTGATTCGTGGTGGATGCTGGGCTTGGTTGGCTTGGTGATGTGCGCGACCAGTTTGGTGGTGCAGTTCGGCCTGACTCATTTGCCGGCTAACCAGGCGATTGTGCTGTTATTGTTCGAGCTTTTGTTTGCCGCCGTTGCGGCGTATTTTTTGGCGGGCGAAAAAATGGGGGCGCAGGAATTTATCGGCGCAGTGCTGATCGTTTCAGCCAGTTTGCTGTCGGGAAAAATACACAGCGAAACGCGAGGTTAAACCCCAGCATGGCCTTTAGTTACGGCTGTGGTAGTAAGCTTCAAACTGCTCTTTTGGCAGCGGTTTTGAGTAGAAATATCCCTGGAATATTTGGCAATCGTGGCCGAGCAAAAAGTCGAGTTGCTCGATAGTCTCCACGCCTTCTGCCACGATACTCAGTTTGAGAATTTTTGCCAAATGCATAATAGTCACCACCATTTCCCTGTTCTGATCGTTGCGGTCAAGCGCACTGACAAATGAACGGTCAATCTTGATTTCGTCCAGGGGAAGCCGGTTCAGATAGCTGAGGGAAGAGTAGCCGGTACCAAAGTCATCCATGGAAAAACGGATGCCAAGTTTTTTCAGCTGGTTGATGATGGAAATAACACGATTGATATCCTCGGCCACGATGGATTCGGTGATTTCGAAGATGATCTTGTGGCATAAACCGGCATCAAGATAGCGCCTGGACAGGGCCTCGACCTGCTCCACGAAATTCTGGTGGGTAAATTGTCGCATGCTGATGTTGATGGAAAACTGTTGCAAATTGATACCATCGTCATGCCACTGGCGCAGGGTTTTGAAGCCCGATTCAAGAATATGGTTTCCCAGTTCGATAATCAGTCCGGTCTGTTCGGCGATGTGAATGAATTGATCTGGCGCAACGGAGCCAAGTGTAGCGTTGTTCCAGCGTGCAAGTGCTTCGGCACCGACTACTTTGCCCGCACGGTCGATCTGAGGCTGAAAGTGAAGCGTGATTTCATTATTGTCCAATGCGAAATGCAGCAGTCGTTCAATTTCAAGGTGCCTCTCGATGCGGAGAGATATTTCTTCATTGAACAAGAAAACACCGTCGCGGCCCTTGGCCTTTACTTCGTACATCGCAATATCTGCTTCCTTGATAAAGCTGGTGGCATTGGTACTGCCTCCACTCAGGATGCTGATGCCGATGCTGGCGCTGATATAGAGATGATGTTGCTCGATGATATAGGTCTCTTTCAGTTTGGCGAGGAGGAGGCTTGAAATTGCCAGCGCGCTGTGCTCGCACTCTTCCCTGCTGGAAAAGTTGCGTCCGACAATAATGAATTCGTCACCGCCAAGGCGCGCGACAACACATTCTTGCGGAATAAATAGCTGCAAACGGGAGACCACGCTTTGCAGGAGCCGGTCGCCGACATCGTGTCCGAGTGAGTCGTTGACGTTCTTGAAGTGGTCCAGGTCGATGAGCAGAAGGCTGGAAAAACCAGCACTCTCATTCAGGGAATTCATGCGTTTCTGCAGGTGTTCGATGAAGTATTGCCGGTTATGCAAGCCTGTGAGTGCATCGTGCGTGGCCTGATAATTGGCTTGCATAAGCAGCTGGTTTGCACTGTTGGCGGCGTATAGTAGAACCCAGGTAAGGGTGCAGGCAAAAATGCTGAGGACGTAGCCATACCATTCGCCGATCAGGAAAAAGTAGATGATCAGCGGAATCATCAGCATCAGGATGGTCGGCTTATACAGTTTTTTGTCTGACATCATCAAGGAGGAGGCGACTACTGAAGCGCCGATTTCGGTGAAGATGGCGATGTAGTGCAGACTATGGACGTTATGCATGACGTAGATCAGAAAGATCAGCGTCCAAAGTACAAAGAAGGCGTAGAAAAACCATTTACATTGGCGGTACCAGAGATCACGCCGGTTTTCGCTCATGGTGTCAATATTGAAACCATGGTGCAGGGTATAGCCCCAGACCGAGATCGCGATAATCAGCAGATACCAGACGAAAGCAGGAGCAAAAATACCGTTTAGCCAGCCGAGAAACAGATAGCCCAAGCCAGGCAAGAGAGAAAGGAGAATAAGTACAGGTATCTGGCGATGTAAAAATATGTAGAAACGCTTGTCTCTCATAGGGTAATTGTTGCGCCATCGCTACTGTGGGACTGCAAATATACTTTATTTAATTAGGCAGATCCAGCAATTATTCTAGCCGCAAGCAAGGGATGCCAAAAAATACTTACAGCGCACAGGCCTGCTGTTCTAATCGAAAAAGACTGATAATTCTTTTGTACTTAGCCTGTTACACTGGCCGCTGCTAATGAGGTTTGGCACATAATGCGCGTTTTTGAGGCCTTGGTTTGCATATATATTCGAGAAAAATTTGAACCTGCCGCTACCAATAAGAGATGGAGTGTCCGCTAGCAAGCAGTATTTGCCAGAGGGTGGCTGGCGTTCCATGCTGGAATTCCTGCAACAGTATTTCCCGGAAGTGGATACGGCGATCTGGCTTGCGCGCATGGAAAAGGGCGGGGTGGTCGATGCGGACGGAATGCGCATCTTGCCCGGCCAGCCTTACCGTGCAGGTGGCCTGATTTATTATTACCGTGAATTGGCGGATGAGTCGCCTGTTCCGTTTGAGGAAATTGTGCTGTTTCGGGATGAGCATTTGCTGGTTGTGGATAAGCCACACTTTCTGCCGGTTACGCCTTCGGGCCGTTATCTGCATGAAACTTTGCTGGTGCGGCTGAAGAAAAAGTTACAGCTTGAGCATCTGACCCCTATTCACAGGCTCGATCGCGAAACTGCCGGGGTGATTTTGTTTTCACATAATTCTGCCAGTCGTGGAGATTATCAGTCGCTATTCCATAAGCGCGAAATGCACAAGGTGTATGAGGCGCTCGCTGCCACTTTACCTGATCAACAAATTCCTCTGATTTATCGCAGCCGTCTGGTGAATGGCGAGCCGTTTTTCCGCATGCAGGAGGTGAGCGGCGAGCCAAACTCAGAGACTCGAATTGAACTGCTGGAGCAGCGCGGCAATGTTGCGCGCTATCGCTTGAGTCCCGTTACCGGAAAAAAACACCAGCTGCGCGTGCATCTTGCAGCGCTGGGTATCCCCATTGTTAATGATGCTGTTTATCCCCGGCTGCTGGCAGAAAAAGGCGATGACTATTCGCAGCCATTGCAGCTGCTGGCACGCTCTATTGCGTTTAAGGATCCGTATACGGGGCTGGAACGATATTTTGAGAGTGGCAGGGTTCTTTAGTTTGAAATTTGTCGCGCATTGTTTGATGACACACTCTTTCCCCCTTTTAATTGGATAGATTAATGCATAAAAAACTGAATTACCTGAAGCACATATGGAGCTTTCTGCGGCGGCCAAGTGCGAAATATTCGGTGTTTTCCATTGCTGTCGTGAGCTTGATTTTGGGTATCATCTTATGGGGTGGCTTCAATACTGCGTTGGAGGAAACGAACGATATGGAGTTCTGTATTTCCTGCCATGAGATGCGCGATAACGTGTATCCGGAATACAAAAAAACCATTCATTACTCGAATCGGGCCGGTGTGCGTGCTACCTGTTCTGATTGCCACGTACCCAAGGCTTGGGGATACAAACTCTTGCGCAAGATCGAGGCAAGCCGGGAGTTGATTGGCAAGCTCACCGGTGTCATCGATACACCGGAAAAATTCGAGGCGCACCGGATGAAGCTGGCGACCCGGGAATGGGCGCGCTTTAAAGCATCGGATTCTCGTGAATGCCGCAACTGCCACAGTTTTGATGCCATGAGGAAGTCAGTGAGTAATCAGTTGTCATATCCCAAACACATAAAGGCAAAAGAAGATGGCAAGACTTGCATAGACTGCCATCGTGGTATTGCCCATCTGCTGCCGAGAGAATATGAGGATACGCTAGAGGAGTGATTTTCCTCTCGCGATCATCCCGGGTCTTAATGGAAAATCCGGGGTCAAAATGTTAGGATTTGCCTGTTAATAATCTTTCAACTTTTACACTCGCCCCCCCTAGCCATGAAAAAGCAACTCACCATCGGTACACCACTCTCCGCATCCGCCACCAAAGTCATGCTGCTGGGCAGTGGCGAGCTCGGCAAAGAGGTTATCATCGCCTTGCAACGCCTGGGCGTGGAGACCATTGCCGTAGACCGTTATGCCGATGCGCCCGGGCATCAGGTGGCACACCGTTCGCATGTGATCAATATGGCGGATGGCGCAGCATTGCGTGCACTGGTGAAAAAGGAAAAGCCGGATTTTATCGTGCCTGAAATAGAAGCCATTGCCACCGATATGCTGGTGGAAATAGAGCGTGAGGGACTGGCTACTGTCATTCCCACGGCCCGTGCCGCGCAACTGACGATGAACCGTGAAGGCATACGCCGCCTTGCAGCAGAGATATTGAACCTGCCTACCTCACCCTACAAATTCGCCAGCAGTCTGGCAGAAATGCAGGCAGCTATTGATGGCGACTCAGGTGATGGCGGTATCGGTTATCCCTGCATCATCAAACCGGTAATGTCGTCTTCGGGCAAGGGGCAGTCCAAAGTGGATGATGCGGCTGATGTCGCTGCGGCCTGGGACTATGCCGCCAGTGGCAGCCGGGTTAATCAGGGACGTGTGATTGTGGAGGGACTGATCCGTTTTGATTATGAAATTACCCTGCTCACTGTGCGCTCGCTTAATGCCAGCGGTGAGGTGGAGACGCAATTCTGCGAGCCGATCGGCCATGTGCAGGTACAGGGCGATTATGTGGAAAGCTGGCAGCCGCAGGTGATGAGTGCGCTGGCCTTGCAGCGTTCGCGCGAGATTGCGCAGAAGGTCACCGATAATCTGGGCGGACGCGGCCTGTTTGGTGTGGAGCTGTTTGTGAAAGGCGATGAGGTGTGGTTCAGCGAAGTGAGCCCGCGCCCCCACGATACCGGCATGGTGACGATGTGCAGTCAGGTGCAGAATGAATTTGAAATACACGCACGCGCAATACTTGGCCTGCCGGTTAATGTGGCGATGCGCGCACCGGGTGCCAGTGCGGTGATCTACGGCCAGCTGGAGCAGAAGGGGATTGCTTTTGAAGGTGTAGACCAGGCTTTGCGAGTACCGCAAAGCGATATCCGTTTGTTTGGCAAGCCGGAATCGTTTGCCCGCCGCCGCATGGGCGTGGCGCTGGCGAATGGCAAGGATACGGATGAAGCGCGATCGAGAGCCAAGTTGGCAGCGAGCCTGGTAGTACCTGTAGGTAAGTGATGGCGAGGGAGTCAAGGCCAAAACTGTTGCTGTTTCCCTCGCCCCGTCTGCGGGGAGAGGGTGGAGCGTAGCGGAGGGTGAGGGGCTTCGCAGTTATTACTAATATTTATGATGAGCAAGCAAAGGTAAGTGTCCATGAAGAATTTGTTCAATTTTGGTGCTGCACTCAAGCGTATTTTCGGCAGCGAAAAAAAATCAGGGCCTGTCCCTGTTCAAGATAGTGCTGTCGCAAGCTCCCTTGAAAATGACGCAGCAAGCGAGGCACCGCTTACGCTTACCATCTGGACCATAGAACGTAACCGATATGCCGCTGCCCGTGCACTGAGCACCGATGTCGAGGTGTATTTATCCGAAGCCGTTGCTCTGTGCGAGGATATTCAAGGTTATGTGTTCGATACCCCCAGTGGTGAAAGCGTGGTGGTTGAGGCCAGAACGGGCAGTCTGGTGGGGCATACGCTGGAAGTGGTGCGTGATGGCGTCCGCGAGATGACGAAGGTACAGTTAAATAGTCAGCTCGATAGTGGCAAGAAAGAATTCAATCGCATGAAAAAACACGAGCTATCCAATGATGAATTCTGGAAGGCAATCAGGATGGGCGGCGCAGAAACTGAAGTATCGCAGGAGTATCAGGAATGAAAATTTCAAGGCTGCTGCACGCCACGATACTGGTGCAAGATCTGGCTAAGGCGCGTGCCTTTTACGAACAGCTACTGGACTTTACTGCCTGTCCCTCACGCCCCGAGATGAGTTTCGCCGGCGTGTGGTATGACCTCGCCCCGCATCAGCAGTTGCATCTGATGCAATTAAACAATCCCGAAGCCGGATTGCAGCGCCCTGTGAACGGCGGACGCGACCGCCATATTGCATTTGCGGTGGATGATTTGTCGGTATTGATGCGTAAATTGGATGAGGCGAATATTAAGTACAATTTGAGCCAGACCGGCAGGCGCGCCCTGTTCTGCCGTGACCCGGATGATAATGCTTTGGAATTTATCGAGTCTTGAAGTTTTTGTGAAGGAACACCATGCTGCGCAGATTCTTGATAGTGGGAGTAATGATATGGGCGGGTGCAATGCCTGCCGCGCTGGCCCAGGTGCAGCCGGACAGAAATTTATTAATGCCGGAAATCACCAATGAATGGAAAACCCTGGAAACACCGCATTTTCGCATTCATCACGAAGCCGACCAAAAAGAATATGCGCAGAATCTCGCCAGTATTGCCGAACGCGTGCACAGCAAGCTGATTACCTGGCTGGAATGGCAGCCTCAAGCGCAGACCGAGGTGGTTCTTCTGGATACCGTGGATATGTCCAACGGCAGCGCTTTTCCTCTGCCCTACAACCGCATTTCAATCTATGCACCTACTCCGGTAGACGGGGAGATGATGGATCAAACCCCCTGGCTGGAAATGGTGTTTACCCATGAGTATGTGCATATTCTGCAACTTGATATGGCTTTTGCTGCGCCCAAGGTCATACGCAATATATTTGGCCGCTCCATGGATTTATTCACACTGATGGATTTTCCCCAGTTGTTTGCGCCGACCTGGGTGACGGAGGGCTTGGCGGTTTATGGCGAGTCCGAGTTTATGGGGAAAAATGGCAACACTGCAAATTATGGCCGTTTAAACAGCGCCTTTTATGAGGCGATGATGCGCATGGAGGTGCAACGCGGCCTGCGTTCTCTGACCGAAGTCAGCTTCAACTCGGGATACCGCTGGCCATACGGGCAGGTGTATTTGTATGGCGCGTATTTTTTCAAATTTGTAGATGAACGTTATGGCCGGGAAGCTGTTACAAATTACATAAAAGTCTATGGCCGCAACGTCATTCCATTCCGTATGGATAATCGCGCAATGCAAATCTTTGGCAAACATGCAGATGATGTGTGGGTAGAGTATCAGGATTATTTAACGCAGCGTTTCACTCCCCAATTGGCAGCCATCAAGCAGAAAAACCGCTTTAATACCCATACCATTTTTGACGCGTCCTATACCAGTTCCGCTCTCGCCGCAGCGGGAAATGGCGATCTCTATTTTTTGCACGATGATGCATCGTCGCGCCCGCAAATCAGGCGCATGGCTGCCGATGGTACACATACAACAATAGTAGATGGCAGGGGTGTGCAGGATATTGATTGGCATGATAAATCGGGTTTGCTGTTGAGCAAATTTGCCGTTTGCGATAACACCAATGTGTATGCGGATCTCTATCAGTGGCTACCCGGTATGTCATCTGCGCAGCGATTGACGCACTGCGGCCGTTATGTTTTTGCCGCGTGGCGCCCCGATGGAAATGCTATTGCAGCCATCCAGTCCGAGCGCGGTTTTAGCCGTTTGCTATTGCTGGACAGTGCGGGGAAAACAATCAGTGTGCTGGTGGAGTTGCCTGCGGGGGATGCCCTGGGGCATATAGCCTGGTCGCCTGATGGTGCCTCTGTGGTGGCGAGCATAAAAAGAAAAAAATCGGGCTGGAACCTTGAGCTGCTTGATATTCATACGCTCAGCTGGCAAGTGCTGACCTCAAACACTGAGCTGGTGCAAAGGCCGAGATTTTCTGCGGATGGGAGTGAAATTTATTTCCTGTCGGATCATGAAAAAATCTGGAATTTATGCCGTCTCAAATTGGGCAGTCATAAAATCGAGATCCTCAGCAATACCGCATCTGCCATAACAGAAGCGGTGGTCATGCCGGACAAGAGCTTTCGTATGGTGGAGTACACCGGCAATGGCCAGTCTATCATTGCCTTGGCGCCGCCGAGTCAAGCGGCTAAAAGCACTTACGCTGCCCATTTTTCGCCCTTGACGACAATTGATTCGATCGCTAATGCGTCTGACTTTAAGCCGCATCCTTATACCGGGGCAACCGACTATTCACCGCTGAGCACGCTCAGACCACACTCCTGGTTTCCGTTTGCCGCGAGCAATACCGACAAAACTTCATTTGTCGGCGTCATGTTGAACGGCTCTGATGCGCTTGATTTTCACAAGTGGAACGCGACGCCGCTTTATTATTATGAGCAAAAAGTGCTGGGCGGGGCAGCAAACTATAGTTTTTATAACAAGGTGACGCTGTCTGCACAGCGTCAATTTTATATACGGGGAGAGCCTGATGCGGTGCTGCGCTACCGCGATGATGAAATTCGATATCAGGCTTTGCTGCACCATTCTTTTAATACGCTGGATTCGAGTCTCTATTTTGCCGCTGGCGTGGCAAGCGAGGCTATAAGCACCCAAACGATAAAGGGATCCGGGGTGGATCAAACTTACAACAGCAAGATCACAGGTGCCATTGCGCAATATGACAATAGCAGAATGTATAAACACTCTGTTGCACCGGTTGAAGGCAGGCGCGTGCAGTTGTTGGGCGAGAGCTATGATCTGTTGGGCGGGAGTTTTTTCAGCGGCAAAACTTCCAGAATGGACTGGAATGAATATTTTGCACCGGGTGAAACTCATGCGCTGCATTTCAGAATGCTCTATGCCCAGGGAGATGCCGGAATACGTGCCTATAATTTGGGTGGTGTGAGTGACATGTTAAGCAGCATAGGCGGAATGACAGGTTTGGGACGCCGAGATTTTGCGCTGCGCGGATATCCCTCAGGGCTGGCCTCGCTCACAGGAAGCAATATGGGTTTACTTAGCGCAGAGTGGGATATTCCGCTGGGCTACCATTACGACGGTTTCTTTGTGCCGCCTGTGGGCATAGGCCGGGAATCGCTCACGCTGTTTGTGGATAGCGGCGATGCGTGGAGTCAGGTTGAAACCTTTGAGGCAAAAACAGGCGCGGGTGTGGAATGGAATGTTGAGGTGCTGCTGGGCTATGACCTGTTGAAACTGGCAACCACGCTGGGTTATGCACACGGTTTTCATAACGGTGGTGAAGACCGGCTTTATTTGCGCGTGAATTTACCGTTGCTATAAACCCAGATTGTTCATTAGGCTCAAACCCCTCCCAACCTTGACAGGGGAGGGGCTGAATGCGCTCTCCCCCTGTCAAGTGGGAGCTGGGGGGTTGTTTCTAATGGATTACTTGGGATAAACCGTTTTACGGCTCAAGGGCAAGTCACACCCTTGGCAAGTATTTAATCGTCAACACGGTTCAGTGCTTCGGCAGAGTTTTCTGATACTGGAGTGCATCATCCTGATATATCTGTGCAAGCAGAATATTGAAAGCCGACAGACGTTCCGGCGCAGTCGGGCGGAGCACGCCATGTTCCTGCAGAATGGTGATCAACTTGCCCGGGGCGACTTTCTTGTCGCCGACTATTTCCACATGGCCTGCACGCACCTCAACTCGCCTTGCGCGTGTATCCGTTTCAACCAGCTTGTTGCGTTGCTCGGCCAGCGAGAAAATATCGTCATCCTCCACACAGCGACCGTCTTTTTCCTGACGGCAAGTGTTGCGTTCGTCGGTGTCAATTTTCAAATAATCGCTGACCTGTGGTACTAATGCACCCGGCTCACGAATGAAACGTGAGGTATCGGTGATATCGGCCCACTTTGCCCCGGTTACTATGTAGCAGCTTGCCGGAAGCAGACCCAGTGTTAATGGATACAACCAGGTTTTGCCGCAGGTTTGTGCAGACAGAATGCCGTCAAATGGGCCCGATATTGTCACGAGACGCAGATTTGTCCTGTAGTCAGGTGGCGGAGTGTGCGGTAGATCGGTTAGGGATTTGCGTGCGATCAGCGCACCCTGGCTATGCCCGATCACAGTTACAAGGGGGATGTGTGACTGCTCGGAGAGCTGATCGACAGCGAGGCGTAGCTCGGTAGCGCTGTTCGTGAGATCGTCGCGGTCATTGTATGTGAAGCAGGCACTTTGCTGGCCATGGAAGGCAAGCACCTGGGCCAGGCCGCGAAATTGACCGGATGAGCCGAAACAGCCGTGTACCAATATATTGACCGGCTGGCTGCTATTGAGATGCAGACTGCGATCCGGATTGTCGGTGCAGGGGCCGAGACCTGGGATATTCAGGGTGATATTCGTTGCTGGCAGGCGGCCAGGTTCGATCTCGAAGTATGCAGGATTCAGTGGAGCCCGTGTAGCACAGCCGGCAAGCAGGGCGAGAAGGGTGATAAGTGTCGCAACCAGCTTCATGTTCAGGCTCCACAGGTAATCAAGGGAGTTGAAGTTTAACGGCATTGCAATACCCGAGCAAATGCAAGGGCATACTGCGTTTCCCGGAGCAAAACTTAGCGTTATTTCTGAATTTGCATAGAACGAGTTATGTCTGTTTGTGAATTTATTCAGGACAAAAAAATGCCCCTGAACCAAAGGGGAGGTCAGGGGCAAAAAAGTCTTACCTAGTGGTCAAGACACCCGCTCAGGGAGGAGAAACGGGGATGACTAATCATCAATGTGAGTATATTAGCATATGATAAATTTACTATGCAAGTGCATTAACAAAATATATTTACAATATCGCCAATAAAAAGGCCAGTGTATGAATTATCTCATTGCTTATTTAGAAGAAATTAAACAGCAGGTGCGTGCGCTCATCAGCCAGAACAGCTTGTCGGCGGTGCTGTTGCAAAAATATGGTGCTGTGCACGAAATCAGAACAGATAGTGCACTATATTTTTATGTTATTGATATTAAAGATAATTTTATGCGTAGTGCGCAGGCGCCCAGCAAGGTGTTGTTTGATAACGACATAAGGGCGATTCAGCGCGCCCTGGGATTGCATACGGCTATTTCCAGGGTACAAGGCGGTAAGCTCAGGGCGAAAAAGGAAATCAGGATTGCTTCCCTTTTTAAAGAAGTGCCAATCGAGTTTTTAAAAATGATCGTTGTGCATGAGCTGGCACACTTAAAGGAAAAAGAGCACAACAAGGCATTTTACAAATTGTGCCTTAGCATGGAGCCGAATTACCACCAGATAGAATTTGACCTGCGTCTTTATTTAACCCATGTGGACTTGATCGGTAAGCTGGAGTGGACTCGCAAGAGCACCCCTCCTGTTTGATTCTTAAACCGGCAATGCCATCCGCAAATGCAACTGATGAAGCTTATTTTTACCGATTAAACAAAAGATTGCCTCGTCAGTACGCGCATTTAAACCTGCGTTTATCTGTGAAAGCTGCGGATAAATGCTTTTTCATGGCCGATCACTTTGTCATTAAACTCCTGTTATGGTTTAATCACAGTCTATGGAACGTTCGTTTAAAACTGTTGCCCTGATAGGCAAATACAAGACCCCCGGAATTGCGGAACAGCTGCTACTGCTGGCGTCATTTCTTGCGGAAAAAGGCGTGACCGTGGTGGTGGATACCCTGACTGCCGAGCACCTCAAACAGCATTCTTACCGCGTTGTGGCACTGGAGGAAATGGGCGGAATCGTCGATCTGGCCATCGTGCTGGGCGGCGATGGCACCATGCTGAATATTGCACGCATGTTGACCCCGTTTAAGATCCCTTTGGTTGGGGTCAATCAGGGGCGGCTGGGTTTTTTGACCGATCTGTCGATAGACTCGATGCAGCAGAGCATTGCGGCGATGTTAAAGGGCGAATTTGTCACCGAGCAACGCATGCTGCTGGCAACACGCGTGTTGCGCAATGGTGCCGAGGTGTTTGCTTCTCTCGCATTTAACGAGGTCGTAGTGCATCGCAGCAATGTCAGCAGCAGCATGATTGAATTCGAGGTGCGCATCAATGCTGACTATCTGTACACGCAGCGCGCAGACGGCCTGATTGTGGCGACCCCAACCGGCTCAACCGCCTATGCGCTATCCGCCGGCGGCCCGATTGTGCATCCCTCGCTGGATGTCATTTCGCTGGTTCCGGTATGTCCGCATACCCTGAGTAACCGTCCCATCGTGGTGGGGGGGGAGTCGGTGATAGAGATTTTGATGCATCGCACCGAAGACGTGCGTGTGCGTTTCGATAGCCATACACATTTTGATTTGCATCTGCAAGATACGCTAATGGTGACTCGCTATCCGGAACCGGTATGCCTGCTGCATCCGCTTGGTCATAGCTACTACCGCACCCTGCGCGAAAAATTACTCTGGAATATATCCCTTTAAATGTTGAAATATCTCACTATTCGTGACTTTGTCATCGTCGAGTCACTCGAGCTTGATTTTGCCGCAGGTTTCACCGCCCTCACAGGCGAGACCGGTGCGGGAAAGTCGATCCTGATTGACGCTCTGTCGCTGGCACTGGGGGAACGCGGCGATGCGGCGATGGTGCGCAATGGCTGCGAGCGTGCCGAAATCGGCGCAGAATTTGACATCAGCAAGCTGCCGCAGGTGCAGGCCTGGCTGCAAGAGCAAGGCGTGGAGGGAGACGCAGGCGTATGCCTGATGCGTCGAGTGCTGGATGCAAACGGACGTTCGCGCGGCTTCATCAATGGCAGCACCGCAACCCAGCAGCAGATGCGCGCAGTAGGCGAATATTTACTGGATATACATGGCCAGCATGCGCATCAGTCATTGCTGCGCGCGGATGCGCAACGCGAAATTCTCGATGGACATGCCGGCCTGTCGCGCGATGTCAGCGCCGTGGCGTTGCTGTTCCGCGACTGGCAAACCCTGCATAACCGGCGCATGTTGCTGGAAAAAAACGCTGCCACAGTGCTGGCCGAGCGCGAGCTGTTATTGTTTCAGCGGCGCGAGCTGGATGGGCTGAAATTCAGCGTGCCCGAATGGAATGAGCTGCAGTCCGAATATGCACGCCTGTCACATGCCGCAAGTCTGCTTGAAACCGCGCAGTTTGGCGTCGAGGTGTTGAGCGAAGCCGATACTTCGTGTCTGGCACAATTGAACGCACTGGCTTCAAGGATTCGTAGCGGCGTCGAATTTGACCCCAAGCTGCAGGAAACCCTCTCCATGCTGGAAAGCGCGCAGAATGATTTGCAGGAATCGGTATATGCCCTGCGCCATTACCAGCAGGATCTGGATGCCGATCCGCAACAGCTGCGCGAGCAGGAGCAGCGCATGGCGGCTATCGTGGAGGCGTCGCGCAAATACCGTGTCGGCCCGGAAGCTTTGCCGCAAGCCCTGCAGGGCATCGTTGCGCGTCTGGATGAACTGGGTGGCGATGCGGACATGGAAGAGTTAAGCAGGCAGGATAAGGCTGCGCACGAACTTTATCTGGCAGCAGCCCGAAAGCTGGGCGCAGCTCGCAAGCAGGCAGCGGAGAAACTGTCGCAAGAAATTTCACTGGCGATGCAGACGTTGGCAATGCAGGGAGGCAGCTTTGCGGTGGCCTTGCTGCCGTTGGCCGAGGGAAATGCGCACGGGCTGGAGACGATAGAGTTTCAGGTCGCAGCCAACCCCGGTGCACCTTTGCGCGGCCTGGCCAAGGTCGCGTCAGGCGGAGAGCTGTCCCGCATCAGTCTGGCGATCCAGGTTGCCGCCAGCCAGGCCGCCACCGTGCCTACCCTGATTTTTGACGAGGTGGATAGTGGCATCGGCGGTCGTGTGGCGGAAATCGTCGGCGGCCTGCTCAAGCAGCTGGGCAAGCAGTATCAGGTGATGTGCGTGACTCATCTGCCGCAAGTGGCTGCAATGGCGGACGCGCAATGGCAGGTCAGCAAGGCAGCAAAGGATGGCGTTACCCTTAGCCACATCCGCGTGCTCAAGCCGGCAGAACGTGTGGAAGAAATCGCGCGCATGCTGGGCGGCGTCAAGATTACCGATACCACGCTCAAACATGCGGCGGAAATGCTGGGCCTGCCAGCTTGATGCTGCATTGAGGTATCATGCCGCCTGTTTGGCGAAAGTCATTTGTTCTTGAAAGTAATCTGATCCATGTTCAATAAATTTATCCTGATTTTCCTCCCGGTCTTGCTGGTTTCATTCGGTGGATGTACGTCTTACAAGATGGATATTCGCCAGGGTAACTACGTAACGCCAGATATGCGCAAGAAGATCAAAGTAGGCATGTCGCGTCAGCAAGTCACCAGTCTGCTCGGTTCGCCGCTGGTAAGCGATGTGTTCCATGCCAATCGCTGGGACTATATTTACCGTTTTGAAGAGCAGGGTAAACCGGTCGAGCAACAGCGGCTGACGCTGTTTTTTGAAGGCGAATTCGTCAAGCGTATCGATGATAGCCAGGCGGAAATTAGTGCGCCTGTCGGACCTGTCACAAAATAATAAGCGAGTAAGGAACTTAGAGATGAGTAAAGTCAAAGTTGTTATTGCGGGTTGTACCGGACGTATGGGTAAAGCCTTGCTGGAGGGGGTATTTCAGTCCGATGATTTGATGCTGCATGCGGCGCTGGATCATCAGGGTAGCGCGTATCTGGGCAAGGATGCGGGCGAATTGGTGGGCAGCGCATGCGGCGTCAAGATAGCTGCTGATGTGGCTGCAGCGCTTAAGGGTGCGGATGTGCTGATCGATTTTACACGGCCGGAGGGTACGCTGGAGCATATAGCTGTGTGTCAAAAGCTGGGTGTGAATATTGTGATAGGCACCACTGGTTTTAATGCGCAGCAGAAGGCATTGCTTGGTTCTGCGGCGCAAAAAATAGGCGTGGTGTTTGCGCCGAATATGAGCGTGGGTGTGAATCTCACCTTCAAGCTGCTGGAGATGGCCTCCAAAGTTTTATCGCATGGCTATGACATTGAAATTGTCGAAGCGCATCACCGCCACAAGGTGGATGCGCCTTCCGGCACCGCACTCGGTATGGGTGAAGTGATCGCCAGGACATTAGGGCGCGATCTTGAAAAGTGTGCAGTGTATGGACGCGAAGGCGTGACCGGTGAACGTGACCCCTCAACAATTGGTTTTGCCACCGTGCGCGGCGGCGATATTGTGGGCGATCACACGGTAATGTTTGCCGGTACGGGTGAGCGCATTGAAATTACGCATAAGGCCAGTAGTCGTGCCACCTTTGCACTGGGTGCCCTGCGTGCTGCGCGCTATTTGAAAACTAATCAGGCCGGTATGTACGACATGCAGGATGTGCTGGGTTTGAAATTGTAACTACTTGATTATATTAAGGATTTTTATTATGATAAATGATATCTCGCGCTTTCAACAGGCAATAGACAAATTTGACGCGGCAAACGCACAAGATCCCAATCAGGAAGTTTTCGAGGGCAAGTCTTACCCCAAGGAATTGATCTACGCGCAGCGCATGACAGCGATGCTGGCACAGTTTGCCCCCAATGCAACTGAGGCGGTGCAACTGGCTTCACGCTGCCAGCATATCTGTCGCTGGATGCGCCCGCGCAGCGACTATCCGATGGATGGAGTGGGCTACAAGCAATGGCGTACCAATTTGTATAAGTTTCATGGAGAAACCGCCGGCACAATCATGCGCGAAGCAGGCTATGACGATGAAATGATAGGAAAAGTGCAGGCACTGTTGCGCAAAGAGAAGCTTAAGGTCAATCCGGATACGCAAATGCTGGAAGACGTGGTAGATCTGGTTTTCCTGCAGCATTACCTGGGTGATTTTGTTGTTAAATACAGTCATTACGAGGAAGAAAAGCTGCTCGATATTCTGCGCAAAACCTGGCGCAAGATGTCCGAAAATGGGCATGCTGCTGCACTCAAACTGAACTACACGCCAGAGATTTTGGCCGTGATACAAAAAGCGTTAGCTACTAATTAATTGAATAAAAGGAAGTCATAGAGTGAACGATAGTAATCAAATAAATCAGCAATTGAGCTGGCTGGGCCGTTATGTAGCGGTGATCGTGGTGTCTTTGATACTCGCTGCCGCGATCGGCAGCATGGATCTGTTTGAAAAGACGTTTGTGATTGAAGGTAAACTCAGCGCGTCGCATCTGGTGCGCTTTCTCGGCTATGCAACCTCACTCGGTGCACTGTGGATGCTGGGCAGGCGCGCGACGATGGCCTTGCAGCAGCACGGCGGATACTGGGCTTTTCTGCAGCACCTGATTTTGCCGGTTGTAACCTTGATTGTCGTTGCCTCAGCCAACTCGGTCGCTTGCTGGTGATGAAGCCCATGATGAATTTATCAATGCATAATATTTACAACTGGGTGTTTATTGTCGCTATTCT
>Ga0105091_10000119_pt1 | contig 27604 bp, 19 predicted proteins | sample PPLLak1March2015_FD_87022 | JGI IMG/M metagenome (GOLD analysis project Ga0105091, IMG submission 87022) | Freshwater sediment microbial communities from Prairie Pothole Lake near Jamestown, North Dakota, USA - PPLs Lake P7 Core (1) Depth... | ecosystem: Environmental > Aquatic > Freshwater >... | reverse complement strand
TTTTCTATATCCCGGAGTTCCGAAGACTTTCTCCTGAGGGTATCGAGGAGCCGATCTTCGGTTCGGATGAGCTCGTTTTTCTCATTTTTCACATCCTCAAGCTTCTTCCTGGCAGCCATGAGCTCATCCCGTGTAGCAGCAAATTTTGCGTCCACATCCGCAATCCTGCTCTGGAGCAGCATACGTTCGGTTTTGCGCTCGGAAAGCTCTGAAGAGAGACTGTCCTTTCTCAGGTTTTCGGCTTCGATTTTTTCTTCGAGCTCCCTGACCTTTCCCTTGGTGGAATCAATCTCTACAAAAGCTTTCCTGCGCCTTGAGTCAGCTTCCTCAAGTTCGGATTCCGAAATCTCGATACTGTCTACACAGCGGGAAATCTCTCCCCTGGTCTCTTCGATTTCCCTCTTAACCTGAAGCTGTTCATCCTCTCCTTTTTTCCGGATTTCAAGGGAAAGCTCTTCGAGGGCTTCTTCAAGGGCCTGAAGTTCCTGTGTTCTCTCGTTCAGGAGGAGCTGGACTTTTTCAAGATGTTCTTCCTTTCCTGCAAGTTCTTTATCCACATTCAGCAGCTCAGCCCTTGCGTCCTTGAGCTTCGAAAGCAGGACATATCCTTCGAATTTGACTTTTTCAGCCTTAAGTGCCTGGTATTTTAAGGCCTGGTCGCGTTCCCCGGCCAGTTTTCCCAGCTGGGTGCGTACTTCTTCAAGGATGATATCCACACGCTCGATTTGCTGTCTTACATATTCAAGTTCCCCAAGCGCCTTTTGCTTGCGTTCATCAAATTCTGCAACCCCCGCGATTTCGTCGATAATCTTTCTTCTTTCCACAGAGGTCATTGAGATGATCTGCGTAACATCTCCCTGCATAACTACATTGTACCCTTCAGGCGTTACCCCGGCTTTCGCAAGCTGGGAATGGATTTCTCCAAGACTTACGGCTTTTCCGTTGAAATAAAAATAGCTGTAGTACCCGCTTTTTGTTCGCCGAACTTTTCTTGAGACTTCAACCTCGTCAAGTTCCAGGGGTAACTTGCGGTCAGAATTGTCAAAACGAATCGTAACCTGGGCAAAATCAGGCTTTTTTGCCGCATCGCCATTGTAAATCAGATCAGTAAGTTTTTCAGCCCGAAGAGTCCTTGAACTGGTAAGCCCGAGTGCAAAGAGAATCCCGTCTATTATGTTAGACTTTCCACTCCCATTAGGGCCGGAAATCGTGGTAAAGCCGTTATAAAAGGAAATCTTTACTTTTTTTCCGAAGGACTTAAAATTAACAAATTCAATCTCTTTTATATACACAGAATGCCTCTGTAATTTTACGTTTTTGAGAAGTTTCTGTTCTTTTAAGCCTCATTACGCCCGAGAATTTTTCCGGCTGCATGTTATAATCTCAGCATCCTCTTTTTCCCGCACGTCCACGGACTCTTCTATGAAATGCTTCTTCGTAGTCTTCTCGGCGATTATATACTCACACTTATAGTCATCTACAGGTTGAGTTTTTGGAGGATCCGTTCTAACAGCAGAAGGTTGCCTTTGAGGGAACGCCGGTCCTGAAGACGGCTGCCTGGGCTCCGTTCGGATCGATGGCTGCTGCCTGGCAGGCTCTCTAATAGACGACTGCTGTCTCACAGTGCCTTTAAACCGTCTTTTATCCCCGCTTTCTGCAATAATATATTCACACTTAGTTTCGGCTTCTTCTCTGTCAAGTTCTGCTGGCTCGACCTCTCTGAGCTTCAGCTGAACTTTTGCACCCGTGCCTGGCAGGGGGGCAGGCGCTTCCTTGAACTCACCCAGTCTGTATGCCGGGTTTTCTTTTCGGGATTCAGGTTTTTGTTTGGGCTTTCTGGAAAGAGGTGGAAGGTCCAGAGGGTCTTCGGGAAGGGCAAGAGCAATAGAAGGCGGAACAACAGAAGGTGGAGCAACCGGAGCGGTCTTTTTTGCATCCTCAAGCTGCTTAGTGAGATTTCCTATCTGTGTTTCCAATTTCTTTATAAGCATTTTCTGGTCAAGCAATTCACGGACAAGCCCATCCTGAACCCCGGCAAGTTCCCTCAGCTTCCGGTCAGTCGCCCCCGAGTCGTTTTCCCCGGATGCTTTCAATTCCATCCTCAATTCATTGAGGATGGAAGCCTTGAGTAAGGCAGGGTTAGGGATTCCCATAAGCTCTGTCCTGATTTCGGAAAGGACAAGATCCTTGATGGAGTCCTCATCGGAAACGTTTTCCATTTCGGCCCGCAGTTCATTGAGAACCGAAACCTTAATCGATTTCTTGAGAGTCTCGAGCTCCTCATAGGTTATTGACAGTCGCCTTTTAAGCGGTGTATTATGCACGTCCCTCTGTCCAGTTCTCATTAATATACCTCTTATAATTCGGGTTCCGATTTCCTGATTGCCTGGAATTTTCTGGGCGCAAGGCAGTCAGCGCAATTATAATTAAATTGATTAGATCATAGAAATTTAAATAATATGTACAAAGTACATGTAATCTTACTTTATATATATATGGTAATCGATAGTTTTTTTCCGGCCTTTATAGAACTCTCCGTTAAATAAGAATAAAGATCGGTTTATTAATCTTGCGGAAATATTCTGCAGAAATCGGCTGGAAATAGAGGAAAAAGGAGATAAAAGGAAGTTATAAAGAGGTTTTAAAAATTGAAAGAAGTAATTCAGGGGAGAAAACAGAAGACAAATCGGATAAATAATTTGAGTAAATAGTTTATAAATAATTATAAACGTTTTGGATAAATAATTTATAAACAATTTGGATAAATAATTTTCGATATATTCTTCATAAAAAAACAGTAAATAGGAGAGACTGAGGCAGATCTCGTTTCCCGAACAGATCGAGTGGGAATAATGTTCAAGTACAGGAGAAGCTTCGCAGGGTAAGATCCAGAGAAGAAGTTGACAATACTGCAAAATAGTGGAATGAAACCCAAGCTTAACTCTAAAATAGAAGGAGTTAAAGGGTTGGATTTCAGTCAGGGGATGAAAAATTTTTAAGGGGAAGTGTTAGTTAATGGATGAAAAGGAATCCTTGAAATCGAGCAGTACACTCTCCCTTGATTGGACTTTGGAGGATGTACAGTCCATTTCCACGGCAGTTTCGTTAACAACGGAACCATGAGTTCCGGTGCTTTCAAGGAAAAATTGAACCTCGTCAAGTTCAGGCTCGCGGAAATGATCCATTTCAATAATATCCATAATAACACTCAACACGTTTTTGTGTAAGTGATTGGTGATTCGGGTCATCGGGAATAAACACGATGTACCAAATATTAATAATTTGCGGTAAAAGCAGGATACTCTGAAAAGAAAGAAACGAGCTTATTAATATATAAATGTTATGCTCGAGATATAGAAACTTGCCTTTCTTAAAATGATCCTTAAAAGCTATAAAGAAAGATAGCTGCTTTTTGAAGTAAGGAAAGACAGAAAAATCTGTAAAATTGTGTAAAAAAGAAAAAAGAAGTTAAAGGAAAGAAGGCCCGAAAACCCGAATCAGAATACCTACCCCAAGAGCCAGGAAGATTGTGAAAGTAACTATCAGAGCCGTATCCTTTGTTCCGAGTTCGTGTTTCAGTACTGCAATCGTTGCCACGCAGGGGATATAGATAGTTGTAATTACAGCAAACTCGTACATCTGGACAGGTGTCATTACGGCTGCAAAGTTGGCCGTGCCTGCAAGTACGGCAAGGATCTGAAGAGCCATTTCCTTTCTGAGAATCCCAAAAACAAGAGCTGTTGCCGCAAATGACGGAAGGCCCAACAGGCCCACTGAGATCGGCTCTACAAAATCCTGGAAGATCGAAAGGAGGCCCAGGGCATCGGCAACCCCGAGAAAAGCGCTTCCAACAAGCAGAAGCGGAAAAGCAATGTAGAAGAACTCCCGGCTTTTCATCCAGGTTTTCCTGATAGTAGATTTCAGTTCAGGTTTTCTGAGGGGAGTCATTTCCATGATAAAACCACTTCTCTGACCTGGCAGGCTCTTTCCCAGAATCCAGCCCACGCCGACAATGATAATGACTTCCAGAACATAGATTGAGACCGCAGGCCAGAAGCCTACGAAAGTCCCCACAAGTCCAAGGATGATGACGGTTCTGGCAGAACAGGGAATGAGAGATATAAGGACGGAAGCTATCCTCTTTTCCCGCCTCGTGCCAAGGGCATGCACTGCCATAATTGCAGGGACATTACAGCCAAAGCCAAGAACCAGCGGGATCACGGCTCTTCCGTGAAGCCCGAGCTTATGCGTGAGATTGTCCAGTAGAAAAGCCGCCCTGGTAAGATAGCCCGAATCCTCGAATATGGAAAGAATGGCGTAAAACACTGCAATATAGGGAATTGCAATTGCAAATCCGGCTTCTACGCCCCGAAGAGAATATATGATCAGGTTTCTCAGGACGGGCGGCATATCTGAAGTTGCAGCCTCGGCAGGCAGGATCACATAAGGCTCAAAAACTTCATTCACAATCCAGGTCTCAAGGAAACCTCCTACGCGGAAAACAAGAAGAAAAGTCAGGAGCAGCGCAGACACAAGCACTGCAATTCCGAAATTAGGGGAAGTAAGAATGGCATCTATTCTTTCCCTCAAGTTTTTTTTAGGCTCGAACCTTGAAACCACGCTGTCCACAATATATCCGGCTTCCCCGTAGAGATCTCTTGCAACCGTATCAGGTACCGAAATCCCGTGTTCCATCTCCAGGTTCTGCCTTAGCCGCCTGGCAGAAGAGAGCAGGGCATTAGCCTCAGGCGGCATACAGCAGAGTTCTACAAACTCGGCATCGTTCAGGAGAGCTGCAATTTTTACACTTGGGGGGATTTTGGGAAAAGCATAATCCAGGCTGGAAAGAGCCTGCCGGATCCACTGGCTGTATCTTACCCTGTGATGTTCCTGAGTCTTACCCTGTTCTGCAAGGGCTACAAGCATTACCTCATCAAGCCCTATCCCCCAGGTAGCAACCGTTGGCACTACAGGCAGACCAAGAAGTTCAGAGAGTTCGTCCGCGTCAACGAGAAACCCCAGGTCCGCGGCCAGATCCACCTGATTTAACGCGACAACCATAGGGATATCGAGTTCCAGAAGCTGCAGGGTAAGGTACAGATTTCTTTCAAGCCTGCTCGCATCAAGGACATTGACGATGATATCCGGCCGGTCCTCAATCAAAAATCTCTTGGTTACCTTCTCATCTTCGTTTGCGACCCCAAGGGAATAAATGCCTGGCAGGTCAATGACTTCAATAGTTTTTCCCCGGGCCTTTACAATTCCCCTTTTAAGTGCAACTGTCGTGCCAGGATAATTTGAGACCTCGACACCTACCCCGGTGAGCCTGCTGAAGAAGACGCTTTTTCCAACGCTTGGGTTACCTATGAAAGCAATTGTCAGATCGTAAGGGGTTTTGCTCTTATTTTCGCTTCCGGAAGTGCAACATGAGCTGGAAATTCCTATCACGTCTCCAGTTATTCGGCTCCATGCCAGTTATATGCATTCTCTGCCCGTTTACACGCTTTTGCTTTTCGGAGCTATGAAGATCTTCTTTGCAACATCCCTTCCGAGAGCGATTTCCGACCCTACTGCTATAACCGAAATACAGCCCTGTTTCTGCTTGCGCCTGACTTCAATATCTTCTCCCGTAAGAATACCAAGGGAGATCAGGCGTTCCTTTGTCTCTCTTGGAAGGGTTACCCGGGCAACTTTGCCTGAACTTCCCTCTTCCATTTCATCAAGCGGGATGAATTTTTCCTCTCGTCTGATGTTGTTTTTATCAATATTGATAGGGTTCCCGTCAGGGCAATACTCGGGACTTCCCAGAAATTCGTAGATCCTTTCAAGTACGGCATCAGATACCGCATGCTCAAGTTCGCAGGCCTCTTTATGGGCCTCCTTCCTATCGAAATCAAGGACATCAACCAGGAAAGTTTCAAGCACCTGGTGTTTCCTTTTGATCCTGATAGCCTGATCAGTTCCTTTTTCTGTCAATTCGACTCCCTGATAAGGTGTATACTCTACAAGTCCCGAAGAATATAACTTTTTTATCATTTCCGTCACGCTCGGCGGAGATACATTGAGTTCTTCAGAGATCTGTTTGGTCTTTGCAGGGCCCTGGTTCTTTCTAATGAGGTAGAGAATAGTTTCAAGATATTCTTCAAATCGATCGATATGCATTAATATCATCCCGCCAACACATGCCTGACTTCAGACCAGATAATTAGGATAACCTAAAAAACATAACTGCCTGAATAAATAATTTTTGATTTTTGACTATTTACATTTATTCTAAATACTATAAATCGAAATCATATAGACTCTAATTTAAATTTTTGAAGTCGGAAAAAATAGGAAAGAGAGATTTCGGAAGCAATTCAGGAATTAATCGATTTCAGGACAGCAATTTCATTACAGTCCGGAAACTTGGGGCATCTCAGACAACCGGACCAGATTTTCCTGGGAAGGCTGTTCTTGTCCACAATCTTAAAGCCCATGGTTTCGAAGAATTCAGACACGTAAGTAAGTGCGAAGACTTCCTTCATTCCAAGGTTTTCAGCATCCTCAAGGCAGGCCAGGACAAGCTTTGTGCCTATTCCCTTCCTTGCACATACGGGATTCACGGCAAGGGCAAGTATCTCTGCAAGGTCTTCCCATACTACATGCAGGGCACAGCAGCCCACAACCTCTCCATCAATCTCGCAGACGTAATAATCCCTGATGTTCTCGTACATCTCACTCAGTGAACGGGCGAGCATTAGCTCTTCCTTCGAATAAGTATTGATGATCTGCTTCATTACAACAACGTCATCTACCCTGGCTTTCCTGATCAATTCGTGTTTCCTCTGAAGTGGCATTTATTTTCTAATAGAATGGACTGCACGGGCTTATTATTTATAAAACCGTACTGTGTACTGGCTATGGAAATACTCGCTTTCCAGATAAGAAATTTTCCATAGTTTAATGGATGTATCTGGAACTCAGGAAGATCCGATTCTCCTTCTGAGTCGCTAAAACATCCAGAAAGCACTAAAGTCCGAAAATAGACTTCATTTCCGGATAAAACTGACAAAAGCAGGTTAAAGGAAATTAGCGGGCGCGAAGGGATTTGAACCCCCGATTTACAGCTTAGGAGGCTGCCGCCATATCCTGGCTAGGCCACGCGCCCATAAAACGCTTCCCTAAAAAATACAATCTTGCAGCTGCCTGCTGAATTTGCATTCCCGGTGAAGTATCCATAATACCGGTATAAGATATATATCAAATTATCGCTCCAGAGGGGACAAATGTGAGCTTGTAAAACAAAAACCGATTTTCAGGAAAGTTTTAAATCCAATGTAAACCATCGACCCTAGGGAGGTTAACAATATCTTAGATTTTCAATTGGCTTTCTATCTTTCAGGGGTTAGAAATTAACCTTTATAGAGTTATCGAATATCAGGCTGACAGGGTTATTGCAGGTTTCAGTCTCTGTCTCTATCAGTAACTTAGGTCCTTTATTAATCAATCCAATCTCCGTCAGTTGATCTAAATCCCCGGCAGTTAAAGTCGGCCTCCATTAGCTAGTTTAAGTCTTTAGTTAGATTCAATCTCTATTAACCAGATTAAGTTTTTATCTCTATTAGTTTAAGTTTCTATTATAACCTTTATCTTGCACCGGACTATCTTGCCTGCCAATTTTGGGGCATAAAAAGCTCTAACAGGTCTAAAAAAGGCGAGAAAATTGAGAAAAACCAAGTAAAATTGATAAGAGGAAAAAGTGTGCATACAAAAAACAACGACTCCTATTCCACCCATACTCCAGAACTCAGGATGATGGTTTTCGCATCCCTTTTTGCGGCCCTGACTGTAGCAGGGGCTTATATACAGATTCCTATACCTTTCTCCCCTGTCCCTGTTACGCTGCAGGTTTTTTTTGTCCTGCTTGCCGGAAGCACGTTGAAAAGCAAATGGGGAGGCCTGAGCATGATAGTGTATACCCTGCTTGGCATAGCGGGACTTCCTGTTTTTGCAGGAGGTAGTTCCGGGATGGGGGTGCTCCTTGGGCCCACAGGCGGGTACATATTTGGCTTCATCCTGGCGGCTTATATTATAGGAAAACTTTCCGAGAAGGTTGAAAATGCTGACAAATCCGGCCTTTTCATTAATGCTCTTAATATGAGCGCAGGAGTCCTCGTTGTCTATGCCTGCGGGTTTATTCAATTGATGCTGGTAGCTGAGATCGGGCCTGGAACGGCCCTAGCTCTTGGTGTCATTCCTTTTCTGCCGGGAGAAATCGTAAAAACGGCAGTTGCCGCATATATTGCTTCAACCCATGAGCTCTAAAACTACCTTATTTCTAATTTTTTCTGGAAAAAAGAAATTGAGATTAAAGAAGAAGCTCGAATTTTCCAGAAAATTTAAAATGAAGAAATAAAATTTTGATTAAGCATGATCAGGCTTGAAAAAGTAAGTTACAGTTATCCTGATGGTACCCCTGCGCTTGAGAATATAAATCTGGCTATAAAAAAAGGGGAATTCATAGGGGTAACAGGGAAAAACGGCAGCGGAAAATCCACACTTGCCCTTCAGCTCAGCGGGCTTCTTAAACCTCAGACCGGCAGAGTAATGATAAGGGGAATGGATACCCGTGACTCTTCAAAGCTTCCGGGAATCCGGAAGCTCGTAGGTGTCGTGTTCCAGAATCCTGAAACTCAGTTTGTGGGCAGGACTGTCGAAGAGGATCTGGCTTTCGGCCCCGAGAATCTCTGCCTCCCTTCTGTGGAAATCAGGAAGTGCGTAGATATGGCGCTTGCCGAAACCGAGCTTGAGAAGTACAGGCACCGTTCTCCAAAAACCCTGAGTGGAGGACAGGGACAGTGTGTAGCCCTGGCAGGAATTCTTGCAATGAGGCCTGAATGCCTTATTTTTGATGAGGTTACTTCCATGCTTGACCCGGAATCCGGAATAACTGTCCTCGAAACCATAAAAAAGCTGCATAAAAAGGGAAAAACCATTGTATATATTACTCATAATCTCGAAGAACTTCATGACGCAGATCGAATCCTTGTCATGAAAAACGGGAAAATCAGGCTTGAAGGAGACCCTGAGAGCGTTTTTTCTGATGTTTCCCTCCAGAGCCTTGGGCTTGCCCTGCCTTCTCTGATTGAGCTGGCCGAGAATCTGAAAACACACGGGGTAATAATCCCCTGGGAAAAAACCTCTTCCCCCGAGAGCTTTGCAGAGGAAATATGCCGATTATTCTTGAAAACGTAAGTTTTTCCTATTCCAGAAAGACCCCTCTCGAAACGCCTGCTTTAAGAGCCATTAACCTGCGAATAGAGAAAGGAGAGTTCATGGGAATACTGGGAGAGAAAGGCGCAGGGAAGTCTACTCTCACAAAACTTTTCAACGGGCTTTTGAAGCCGGAAACCGGAACCGTCCGCGTGGATGGGCTTGATCCTTCCTCAAGAGAGGCAAAACGCAGGATAGGGATGGTTTTTCAACAGGCTGCTGACCAGCTCTTTTGTAAGACCGTGTATGAGGAAATAGCTTTCGGGCCTCTGAACTTCGGGTACTCGAAAAAAGAAACCGAGGAGAGGGTATATGAGGCAATTGAAGCTGTTTCTCTTGACCGGACCGCACTATCTCGAGACCCTTTCAGCCTGAGTGGGGGAGAAATGCAAAGAGTTGCCCTTGCAAGTGCCCTTGCCCTCAGGCCAGACTACCTGATACTGGACGAGCCCATAACAGGGCTTGACCCGGCTGGGAAAAAGGAAATTCTAGAAACTCTCAAAAAAGTAAAAGAGATGGGGACTGCGGTTATAACGGTAACCCATAATCTTAAAGGGTTCTTTCCCTTGCTGGAAAGAATCGTGCTCGTAAGGGAGGGAAGGATCGTTTTCCAGGGTAGCCGGGAAAGCTACCTTGAGAAAGGCTGTGTACCTCTTCCGCCTATAGCATCCATGATGAAAGAACTCAGAGCAAGAGGAATGCAAGTAAACCCTGTGGCATTCACGGTTGAAGATGCTCTTGAAGAGATCCTGAGAGTGAAATCCACTTTTGAAAAAGAAGATAACGAAAATTAAATTGAAAAATAGGATAACGAAACTAGAAACAAGAGGAATTAAAACGGGAAGCGCCGAAAAAATTCCTGAAAGATACTTTACAAGGACAAACGCGAGAGAATATGCAGGAACCTGTCTTCAGTTACGTGCCCGGGGCTTCCCTTCTTCACAGGTTTGACCCGAGGACAAAGATTGCAGCAGTAATGCTGCTTGGAATTCTAACGTTCAGGATTGAGAATTTTGTAGGAATAGGGGCACTTTTCGCGTTTTTCTTTGCCCTCGCTTTGCTCTCAGGGTTGCCGATGAAGATATTTTTCAGAGCGATAAGGCCTATGATGCTGTTTATAACTTTCATCTTTCTTGCGCAGCTATTTTTCACCGACGGGAGAGCCTTTGCTTCATACTGGATCCTGCAGCCGAGCCTGGAAGGGCTGGAAACAGGGCTCAAGCTTGCTGCCCGGTTTATACTCCTTTTACTTTTTGCAGCCCTTCTGACGGCCAGTACCGACCCCTCCGCAATTACCTGCGGCATAGAAAGAATGCTAAGGCCTTTACCCCTGCGCTGGCTTGGAATCACCTCTTTTGAGCTTGCTACAATGATGAATATCTCCATAGCGTTTCTTCCCCTTCTGTTCGAGCGAGTCGAACGGACAAAAGCAGCTCAGGCTGCAAGAGGCATGGATTTTGTGAAAAATCCTTTCCACTCGGTTCCTGCCCTTGCAATTCCCCTGCTCAGAGGTGTAATCAGGGATGCTGAAGAACTGGCCCTCGCAATGGAGAGCAGAGGTTACCAGGGAAGCAGGAGGACCTCAATGCATGAGCTTTCCATGCAGAAAAATGACTGGAAAGCCCTTTTTATCCTTGCAGTCTTTTTTATTCTTATACTGGTGCTCTGAAAACGGGCACTAACGGGTTTTAAGATAGAGTAAAAGGGCTGACAAATTTTAAGATTTTGACAAATCTAAAGCTCTAACGCGCTCTTAAAGCTCTGAAAAATCTAAGGTTATGACGACTTACTCAATTGCCGCAATTTTTGAGAGGATATTAATATATGAACAGTTGTTCATATATTCATGCAAGATAAATGTGAAAGAGTGGATTCAAAGCAGATAGGGAACCTGTTACAAACTGTTCCTGATTCAGAAATCATCGCACGGATGGCTGCGGTTTTTCAGGCGCTCCAGTCCGATACCCGCCTTAAGATCCTTTTCTTGCTAAGGCAAAAAGAGATGTGTGTTTGCGAACTCGAGCAGGCGCTTAATGTCACTCAATCTGCAGTCTCACACGGCCTTCGTACCCTCAGGCAGCTTGACCTCGTGCGGGTCAGGAGGGAGGGAAAATTTACGATTTATTATATTGCAGACGAGCATGTCCGCACACTGATTGAGATGTGCCTCGAACATGTGGAGGAAAAAGCATGAGCTTTCAATTTCTCTATTCCGTTCTGGCCCTTTTTTCAGGCATTCTCCTCGCATCCTGGGAAATCTTCGTAGAGGCAGCTCCCTATCTTATTTTCGGTTTGGGGATTGCAGGTCTTCTCAATATCCTGGTGCCTGACCAGAAGATTGTGGATTACCTTGGGGCATCCGCAGGAAAAGTCCGTTCTGTTGTCAATGCGTCCCTAGCAGGTCTTCCCCTACCATTATGTTCATGCGGGGTAATTCCTGCAGCCATGTCGATAAGAAAAAGGGGAGCAAACCGGGGCGCAACCCTTTCCTTCCTTATTTCGACTCCCGAGACAGGAGTAGACTCGATAGCGGTTACTTATGCTCTCCTTGACCCTCTGATGGCAGTTTTCCGCCCGCTTGCTGCCCTTATGACTGCTATCCTTGCAGGGCTTGCAGATAACTTTTTGATAGGGGAAGAACCGAAAAAGAAAAATGGCAAAAAAGAAGAAAATCCAGGAAAGAAAGCAGGAGTTCTGGCAGTCTCGACTTTGATCGGAGTTTCGGCACAGAGAAACCCATGCAGCCCTTCTTCCTGCAGCCCCTCCTGCAGTTGCAATAAGCCAGCAGATTCGTATAATGAAAAAACCGGGCCTGCAACCGCTATAGTTAAGGGTATAGAAGCAAAGCCTCTGGAAATCAGTAATAAGCCTGAAGGTGTCCGGAAACTTGCCCTGGCGAGTCCAGGCTTCCAGAAAGATATCACTTCATGCGGCTGCGGAAGCTGTGGATGCGAAGAAAAAGAATCCGGGACAGGCGGGAAAAATAAAGAGTCGGTAAAAGCCAGGTTGATTAAAGGGATTAAATATGCTTATATCGAGCTTCCAGGAGAGATTTCTAAATGGATGCTCATCGGGATCCTGTTTGCAGGAATAATTTCCTATGCAGTCCCCGAAAGCCTTATCCAGAATTATCTGGGCGGCGGCCTCGGGTCAATGCTGGTCATGCTTTTAGTGGGAATTCCTCTTTACATCTGCGCTACAGCTTCCACCCCTCTTGCCGCAAGTCTCGTAGCCAAGGGAATGAGTCCGGGCACAGCTTTTGTTTTCCTCCTTGCAGGTCCGGCAACCAATGCAGCAACCATAACTATGGTCGCCCGCTTCCTTGGAAAACGTTCGGCAGCTCTGTATCTTGGAATGATTTCCCTCTGTGCCCTTGGGGCAGGACTCCTGCTGGACTGGTTTTATCTAAAACTCGGGATCCGCGCAGTCGCAACCGTGGGTACTGCAAAAGAGCTGCTTCCCGAAGATCTGAAGCTGGGGTTTGCGATTTTCCTTCTCCCTCTGATGTTATACGGAATCTTGCGCAGTGGAAAAGAATGCGGCTGCTCGGAATGTCGCTGAAATCGAAGAAAAAGATGAAAATAGTAAAAAGGATAGAAAAAGTACCAGTATAATATAAATCCTCAAAAATAGAATAGTCATTATGCAGGAAAATCCCGAATCTCAAGAAAAAAAGGTGACTAAAGGAAACTTTTTTGAAGCGCCAGGGGTACCTATAGCCGAATCTAAAGAGGAACCGGGTGCGAGACGTGAGGGAAAAACCGAAAAAGCCAGTGGAAGTACCGAATCCCTGGAAAGAGAAGAACCGAAAAAAAGCGAATTCAAACCTCAAGGGGAACTTGAAACTGGCTATAAAGAGGAATCCTGGGAAAAGCCTAAAGGTATGGAAGAAGAAGCCGTCGAAATTCCCTCATTAGAAGAGAGAAAAACTCCGGGTGAAAGCGAATTCAAGGCTCCGGGAGAACTTGAAACCGGCTATACTGAGAAATCTTGGACAAAACCTAAAGATATGGAAGAGAGAGTCATTATAGAACTTGGGGAGAAAAAAGAAGAGGAAGCCGCGAGAGAGGCCAGAGAAAAAGTGAGAGAAGGAGCCAGGGAAGCCAGAGAAGAAGCTAGAGAAGAAAAGCGCACCGACTACACCATGAAGAAGCGCCTGACTAAAAGCAAGAAAGACCGTATGCTCTTTGGAGTCTGCGGTGGATTAGGAGAGTACTTTGGTATTGACCCGACCTTTATAAGGCTTGCTTTTGCAGCTCTTGCTCTGCAAGGAGTTGGCATTGTCCTGTATATTCTCCTGGCAATACTTATGCCCTCAGGAGAAAGATTTGAAATGGTTCCAAGCACCCAGGGCAGCGATTTGCAGCGATGAGACCTTAACCAGGCCGGAAAAAATAACGGACTGCAGGATGAATTTTAGTATTTTCCGGCAAATTATTTTTCTTAATTTTTGTTTTTTAATTCTGCTTTTTCAGTTTTTTGTTTTCTCAATTCTTCGTTTTCTCAGCAATTAAATCCTACTTTACGACTTCTATGGTTTTGAGATTAAAAGTTTTGAAGTAAAAAGTTACATTCTCTCGTAAAGCTGCAGCTAAGCTAAGGACTCTTTACCGTAGAAAGGGATGAAAGAAAATAGAAACATAAATAGAAAATATAGAATTCTGCAGAAAAAGGATAAACGTGCCAGAAAGAGAGAAAGTGAAAACAATTTGTTTAGGGCAGTTAGAAGTAAATAAAGAATTAAGCGGGCTCGAAGGGATTTGAACCCCCGACGTCTGGGTTAGAAGCCCAGCGCTATATCCTGGCTAAGCCACGAGCCCTGTTTGCTTTTCCTACTGCGGAATACGAAATGCGCGTTTTAACATAAAAGCTTTTTGTATGAACGTGGGAATCGGAGCTGTGAAAACCTTAAAATATTTAGGTAGAAGCGGAATTATAATATATATTCAGTATATATCCGCTGTATTTAGCGTTTCATTTAAGAGTTACAGTATGGAAAACTTCCCCTAAAGCTTTGAGTTCAGTTAAGAACCCTGCAGAGGACTCGCATACTGCCAATGAATAAAAAAGCGAGTGGCATACTGAGGTTTGTAAATTAGACATTAATTCAGTTAAAGTCCAAGAAAAAAGTAAACTCTATAAAATATTAAGATTGCAGAGGATTGTTCGCAAATGAGTGAGTTACTGATTTATCTGAACGGGATTTTTGTTCCCAAATCCGAAGCCAAAGTTTCGGTCTATGACCATGGCTTCCTCTACGGAGACGGTGTTTTTGAAGGGATAAGGGCATACAATGGGCGTGTCTTTAAGTTAAAAGAGCATGTTGACAGGCTTTACGACTCCGCAAAGGCAATCGCAATGGATATCCCACTTACCAAAGAAGAAATGAGTGAGATAATTCTTGAGACCCTGAGGAAAAATAACCTTAAAGATGCATATATCCGTCCTATTGTCTCAAGAGGTATCGGAGATCTCGGGCTTGACCCCCGCAAGTGTGAGAATCCCAGCGTGATCATCATAGCCCAGGGCTGGGGAGCCATGTACGGCGACCTGTATGAAGTCGGGCTCACAGGAGTCAGTGTCTGTATCCGGAGAAATGCGCCTGATGCCCTGTCCCCGAATATCAAATCCCTGAACTACCTGAACAACATCCTTGCAAAGATCGAAGCCAACGAAAAAGGAGGAGACGAAGCTATTTTCCTCGATCAGAATGGTTTTGTCTGTGAGGGCTCGGGAGATAATATCTTTATAGTCAAGAACGACCAGGTGTTTACGCCTTTCACGATAAGCAACCTGAAAGGGATTACCAGGGCCACAGCCATAGAACTCCTGGACGAAATGGGATACAGGACCATTGAAGCAAATCTGGGTTTATTTGACCTCTACACAGCAGATGAGATCTTTGTTACCGGAACTGCAGCCGAATCCGCTCCCCTGACCAGACTTGACGGAAGGCTAATAGGCACAGGCAAACCCGGGCCGCTTACAAAGAGGATGGTTGAAGCTTTTGAGAAAATAACCCAGAACACGGGCACACCCATTTATAGAAATATCTGCCCTGAAAAGCGAAAGAAATAGAAAAGGCAATAAAATCACGCGGGACTTTCCCGCCCTAGCTCTTTTTGATTAACGTTCCGGAGTAGCTTTTATCTTTATCTGAAGCTTTTTTTAAATTTTTATTAAAGCTCCTTTTTAAGCCTCTTTTCAAGCTTTTTTGATCATGTATTTAAGTTTCCATTTTAGTTTAAATTTCCATTCTGGCTCTTTTTGACCTTCTATTTAAGTTTTGATTCGGGCTTATTTTTGAGCTTCTTTTTAAGCTTCGTTTTGAGCATCTCTTAACCGACTTGCCTTCAATATCTTCCTGAAGGAAAAAGTAGGTATAAAACATACCTGGAAATGCTATTAAACTAAAAAACTCATCTGAAGGCCGATGGATTCAGGATTGGATTTCTATGAAGCGCAAGGAATTTCGGAAACTTATCTCTGTAGAGAAGGCACGAGAAATAATAGACAACCTGCAGGTTTTCCCCGGACAGGAAGGTTTGGCCCTTGAAAACGCTCACGGTAAAATCCTTGCAGAGGATATTGTCGCCGAAATCAATGTGCCTTCTTTTGCAAGAGCAATAATGGACGGGTATGCCGTAAGAGCAGAGGATACGTATGCCTGCAGTGAAACTGAGCCAGCAGGGCTAAAGGTGCTCGGGAACATTCCGGCAGGCTCGGATGCCAAATTCACAATTTCGGCAGGGGAAGCTGTGGAAATCGCAACTGGAGCTCCTATCCCTGAAGGAGCTGATTCTGTAGTTATGGTTGAATACAGCGCTGAGGAAAACGGGACAGTATTCATTTACAGGCCCGTAACTGTAGGGGAGAATATAATGAAGCCCGGTTCGGACATCCTGAAGGGAGAACGTGTGCTCAGGGCAGGGCGAAAGCTTGGAACCAGGGAAATAGGTGTGCTTGCGTCGGTCGGAAAAAACGACGTTCCTGCCCTTAAACTGCAGATTGGGATAATCTCGACAGGAGACGAGCTTGTGCGTCCCGGGGATAAACTTGCCCTGGGGCAGGTATATGATGCGAATTCCTACACTTTATGCGCCGGGGTGCAGGAGTGCGGAGCTTTCCCCCTGCTTTACGGGATTGTAAAGGACAATGAAACAGTTATGAGAAAGGCGCTCGAAACCGCGGTCTCGGAATGCGCGTTGATCCTGACCTCAGGCAGCACTTCATCAGGAGCTGGGGATGTGATGTACCGTTTGATCGACGAAATCGGCGAGACTATTGCCCACGGCATTAATATAAAGCCTGGAAAACCCGTAGTTATCGGCATGATAAAGGGTGTCCCGGTTATAGGGCTGCCCGGAAACCCGACATCTGCGCTAATTATTTTTAATGAATTCGTAGCTCCACTGCTCCGGAAAGCCCTTGGAGCCGGAACCGAACTTAAAAAAGTGGAAAACGGAGTTATGGGCACTGGCTTCCGTTCCGAAGGAAGGCAGCAGCTTCTTCCTGTAGGCCTGATCCGGGGACGGGTTTATCCCGCAGATCGGGGTTCAGGTGCAATAACCTCTCTTTCCGGAGCCGATGGCTTTATCGAAATCCCACCCAGTACAGAGTTTATTGAGGTAGGAACCCCTGTAGAGGTGACCCTTTTCGGGGAGGTCGAAAAACCTGACCTCCTGATAGCAGGAGGCTTTTGTCCTGGCCTTGACCTGCTTGAAGACCTTAGCGGGCTTCGCTTCAGGATCCTGTACACTGGCTCAAGCGGAGGTTTCAGCGCAATTGCCGCAAATACAGCCGATATAGCAGGCGTGAATATGCCGTCAGGAGATCCCAGGGGACAGGACGGAATCCTGTACAATATCCCTACAATCGAGAATATGGGGCTCTCAGGCGTTGTGCTCGTCAAAGGGTACAGGCGGGAAGTGGGATTAATTGTCAGGCAGAACAGCCCGATTTCCGGACCTTCGGACCTTCAGGGAAAACGCCTGATCAACCGGAACCTGGGTTCGGGCACAAGAGCTCTTCTAGACCTCAAAATTGCAGAATTCGTAGCTGAAAAGGGAATTAGTAAAAAGGAATTTACGGATTCGATTCCCGGATATACATCTGGAGCGAAATCGGAAGTAGCTATCTGTGAGGCGGTTGCCTCAGGAAAGGCTGAGGCAGGCGTGGGGATAAGAAACTGTGCCGAGAAGAATGACCTCAAATTCATAAAATTTGCAGAAGAAGAGTACGATTTCCTGATAAGGAAGGAAATACTGGAAACTCCCGAAATCCACAGGTTTCTGGAAATCCTTAATTCTGCAGAATTCGCTTCAAAACTTCCGGAAGAACTGCGTGTGTATGAGAGAACAGGAGAAACAATCTCTTTTGAATAATAGAGATAATTCTCTTTGAATAAGATTCTGGTTAAGAAATGTTCATCGGGAGCAAGCTTCAATAAGCTTTAAATATTATTATAATTATTAAGAAATACAAATGATCCTGAATAACCTTACCATTTAGAACAGGTAAATAAAACCATTCATTTTTGCAAAACAGGTTGAGTAGGCTTTTTGGTCAAGCACAACCGTTGGGCCGCAACCGTTGCGCCGGTTGATCACGCCGGATAGGGTTTGGGAATTATAAGTATTTCTCAGTCACAGGCGTTCGCCGTTTTCCGGTTTTGATCGAACTTTTTCTAAAAGTTCGCGATCAAACCTTTTTTGAAAAGGTTTGCGTTGCGCCGGTTGATCACGCCGCTTCCAGGGGTTTTCGATCAAGCCTTTTCAAAAAAAGGCTTGAGGTAAATAAAAACATTCCATAGGTATATATATTGCATTCAACTATTCAGAATAAAATATCCAGATACGGATCTGTTTTGGATCAAAAAAGGTTTGTGGAGACCGTTTGGATGCGGTTTCTTTTTTAAGTAATATGATAATCATTTCTTCAGTCCCGAAATCGGCAGGTTCCAGATGAGCAGCATACAGGAGCAAATACAGGAAATCGAAGACGAAATCCGAAAGACCCAGTACAATAAGGCAACTTCCCATCACATAGGCCGCCTGAAAGCGAAGATAGCCCGCCTGCGAGATGAAGTTGAAAAGAAAGCCTCGGCAAAAGGAGGGGGAGAAGGGTACTCGGTCAGAAAATCAGGAGATGGAACCGTAACCCTTGTAGGTTTTCCATCAGTAGGGAAATCCACGCTTCTGAACAAAATCACGGGTGCCAAGTCCGCAGTAGCTGCATACGAGTTTACTACCGTTACAGTTGTGCCAGGCGTGCTGGAACATAAAGGGGCGACAATCCAGTTCCTTGACGTTCCTGGGCTTGTAAAAGGCGCGTCTTCGGGCCGCGGGCGCGGAAAGGAAGTCATATCCGTTATCAGGAACTCGGATATGGTTATATTCTTGCTCGATGTCTTCCAGCCCAAACACTACGAAGTACTTATGGACGAGCTTTATCAGGCCGGTATTCGCGTGGATGAAGAGCCCCCTGATGTGGTAATTAAGAAAAAAGATCGGGGCGGAGTAGAGATCAATTCAACCGTTGACCTTGACGTGGATGAGGAAACTATCAAGGCTGTACTGGACGAGTACAAGATCCATAATGCCAGCGTGCTTATAAGAGAAAACATAACGGTTGACCAGCTTATCGACGTTGTCCTGAGTAACCGCAGTTATGTCAGGTCCCTTATAGCGATTAACAAGGTTGACCTGGCCTATCCCCAGTTGATTGAAGAGTGCAGAGAGTTATACCCGGACTCGATGTTCATTTCAGCCCATGAAGGCATTAACATCGAGACTCTCAAAGACGCCATTTACGACAGGCTGGGTTTCATTCGAGTCTACTTAAAACCGCAGGGACAGTCGGCAGATATGGAAGAGCCCCTGATAGTTATGAGCGGAACCACTATAGGCCAGATTTGTGACCGCCTTCACAGGGATTTCCGCAGGAAATTCCGCTATGCACATATCTGGGGCACATCCGCAAAACATCCTGGGCAGAGAGTAGGCCTCGACCACAGAATGCAGGACGAAGATATCCTTACAATTATCATCCAGAAGTAAAAAAGTGCCGAAGTAAAAGAAAAGCGGAGCGCGAAAAAGGAAAATTCGATCTTCTCGCATTCCGCGCTTTTTTGAATTTATATACTTTCAAAGGCCTGTACTGTTTCGGAAGTGTTTGAAAAAACACCTTTCTTCCGATCATTTTCGGAATCCATAGAGCTGCTGGCTTCAATTTCTTCCTCAAACTCGGCAGCACATTCAGCAGGGCTTTTTCTTGGAGTGGTTTCAGGCATTTTTCTGGAAAGCTCGATTTTTCCGGCAGCTCCGAGACCATATCTTTCCTTTGCAGCTTCAAGAATGGCCGCAAGCATTCCTGAATAGGAAATGTTAGCATAGGCTGCCATCTTTGCAAGGTGACCGTCCCAGCACCAGCCAGGATTGGGGTTCACTTCAAGCAGCCTGGGTTTGCCTTCGGCATCGAGTCTCCAGTCAAAGCGGGCATAATCCCGGCAGCCCAGCCTGGTGAAGAGAGCAAGACAACATTTCACGATTTCTTTTCTGGTTTTTTCAGGGAGATCGGCAGGCACGGATCTTATGTTCCAGTATGGAGAATCCGGAAGCCATTTGGCCTCATAGCCGCAGATCTTTGGAAGTTCTTCCGGCACTGCCGAGTAATCTTCTTCCGTAATGGGCAGTATTGTACATGCAGGCGAATTTCCAATAATGCCGACACTGATATCTTTTCCGGGAAGAAATTCTTCCAGCAGGAAAGGCCTGTCCGAGCCCATCTTTTCTCGGGTTGCCGCAAGAATTTCCAGAAGCTCCTCGCGGCTGTGGGCAATGCTTTTCTGTGTAATCCCAAAACTCGAATCCCCTGAGTTAGGCTTTACAAGCAGGGGGAAAGCAAGAGAAAGTTTTGAAAGATCCGAGTCTCCGGTTACAAGCATTCCTTTTGCTACAGGAATGCGCATCTCTCGGGCAACTCCCCTTATAATTGACTTATCATAACAGAAGGCAAGACATTGAGGGCCTGCCCCTGTATACGGGATATTGAGCTGTTCAAGCAAGGCCGGGACATGAAGCTCTTTTGTAGGATCATTGTAAAACCCTTCGTCACAGAGATTAAGTACAAGATCGATTTTTGCTGCTTTCTTCTTCAGATCTTCCAGCAGCGCTTCGTGCCTGTCAAAGAAAATAAATCTCATGAAGGGAATCTCTGCAAGTGCCTTTTTCATTCTCTCAAGCGTATCGAAATCGTCATCATCGAACACACAGGCAGGCTTGACCTGGTCTTCTTTCCTCGGGTCTCCAAGCACGACTGCAATGTTCATCGGTTTTTTATTCCCGGCTGCCTGAAGAGAAGGAGGCCATGGTTTTTCAACAGAAGCAGAGACTAGAATTCTCTGTTCCATCATGCCCGCATCCTGAGTGCCTGCGGATACGGGGCTGAAAGTGCTATGAAAAGCGGGACTGCTAAACCCTGACGCGGTAAGCAGCTCAAAAAGGCTTTCTTTGTTGTATAATCTCTCAGCATAAAACTGGTCCGCAATTACCCCCCTGTCAATACGGCTTATCACTTCCCTGCAAATTAGCCGATCCCCATCGGCTGAAAGAGCTCTTTCCCTGCAGACAAAATACTTCCTGTCCAGCCATTCCCACGACCTTGGCTGGAAACTCTTTTTCATATGATCCCCGTCCACGGCATCAATGAAAACTCTACCTCCTGGCTTCAAAACTCTAAAGATTTCTTCAAGAACCTTTCGATCCTGGAGCGTTGAATCGAAGTAACCAAAACTGTTGCCCAGAATAGTAACTATATCAAAAGTATCAGAGGGGTAGGGAAGTTTTCTTGCATCCCCCTCTCTGAACCTGACCTGCAGGTTATCTTTCTGTGCTCTGGTCCTGGCTTTCCTTATAAGGTACTGGGACCTGTCATACCCCTCAACGTTTGAAAAACCCCTTCTTGCCAGTTCAAGTACGTGTCTTCCCTGCCCACAGCAGAGATCAAGAATTCTTTCTTCACGAGCCACTCCCAAAATGGAAACAATGAGATCGACCTCTTTCCTGGTAACCTCCATATCATCCAGAAGATCGGCATCGGTCTTAAGGTAAAGTGAATTGAAAAGAGTCTGCCACCAGTCGGACCGGACATGAGTTTCAAGGTCTTCAACAGGCCCAAAGGTTTTCTTCTGTACGGTACACCTGGCGCGCTTGCGCCTGGTATTTGGATCTGTATTATTCTGGGTCATGATCTTATATCTTCCAGAAAAAAGTTTATGTGCTTTGAGTATATCAAGTTTATCGGAGGGTTGAGACTCGTTTATATACCCATAAAAGAAAGAAGGTTAGCACTTTAAGTACCAATATGCCTATAAATAGGGTTTACAGTAGAATTAAGCCTTCGTACTTCATTCTAAGATAATTTATAGCTTTTAAGAGTTAGAGGAAGATAGAATAAATAATAGCGTCTAAAATAGTTATTAAGGCTCCTATTCGGGAGAATTCGGTAAATGAGAGAGTATTTCCCTCTTTTTCTGCGTTTTGAATAATTATAACGTTGCTTGCAGCTCCCAGGATCAGAAGATTTCCTGCAATTGTACTTCCCGCAGCAAGCGCCATCAGCTGCCCTTGAGAAACTGTGCTGCCCATGGCAGGCAGGTAGAGCGCAACAAAGGGAACATTAGAAATAAGCTGACTAAGTCCAATGCTGAGCGCAAGGATAGTTGGCACAGAGCCCAACTGCGGAGACATCCTGGCAAGCAACTCCTGGCATGTCCCGGAAATCCACACGCTCTGCATTAGCACAAACATTGAAACGAAAAAGACCAGAGTTGCCCAGTCAATATTTTTCAGGATTTCAACACGCTTTCTACTGAGCAGGACAGGCGAGGCAGAGAAAAGAGCAATCCAGCTCAGGTTGAAGTCCCACGCAGGCAAAAATTCCACCAGGAAAATTTTACAGGCTATGAGAATTAGCAAAAGGGAAAGAGCCATTTTTGAGGCACTGGCAAGTTCAGGGTCGGTAATGATCTCTTCGGAGTGGATCAGGGTTGATTTTCCGAATTCCTCCCGGAAAAAGAGTTTTAGCACGGCATAAGCAATTAAAAGGCATATAAGGGTTGGAAGGGCTAGTGAACGCAAAAATGTTACAAAAGGAGTATCCAGGTTTCCACCAATTGCTATGAGGAGGTTCTGCGGGTTTCCTATAGGGCTCATAACGCTTCCTGTAGTTACCCCGAACGCCAGGGAAAAGAGCATGAGTTTGGGAGAGATATCGTACTTTCTGGAAAATCCCAGAACGAGTGGGGTACCCATGATAGCCAGGGTATCGTTCATAAGGATTGCAGAAAGGATCCCTGTAGAAAAGAGTACAAGCAAAACAAGCTGGTCCGTGTCCCTTGCCCTGGAAACTATCCTGTTCCCGAGCCAGGCAAGGTATCCGCTCCTGTTAAGTGCCTCTCCCACGCAAAAAGCCCCGAAAAGAAAGATGAGCACGTCCATATTAATCGCCTCAAGGGCTTCTTCAGGCGAAATCTCGCCGAGCAGCAGTACCAGTATCGCTCCAAAAGTCATGATCTGCCAGATCTGCAGCCTTAAAGATCCGACCTGCCTGAGAGCAGTGAGTACAAAGACGCCCAGAAGAATAAGTACTGAAAGGTCAGGTAAAGATACAGGAGAGGACAGGATATACTCGGTTGCCATAGGACCCACAAACACCATAACATAAATTTAGAATGTGAAGCCAGCTTAAGTATAAAACTCCTGCGCTCGTGAGGAGATTTTCCGCAAGAAAGCAATTTTAAGGATATGGAAGATACGAAATCCTTAAACGTAGACTGATAGATATTTTAAAGTATGACAATCTGGTTTCCTTTTTCTGCAACCATCTGTCAGGAAGGAGCTTTCTACGTCTCAATCTGCCCTGAAGCTGATATAATTTGCAAGGGAAATACCATTGAAGAAGCTATTGAAAACCTGAAAGAGGAAATGGAAAAACTCCTGGGGGAAGAGCTATCCCAGGGATTTTCGAAAATTAATTCTACTGAATTTGAAATTTATAGATCTCTTCCTGAAACATAGATGCACCTTATTTCAATAAGGGTAGCTGTCAACAATTTAGCAGTACTTTCATCAGACGAGTGAAAGTACTTCGTTAGGAATGTAAACTTTGCCTGTTATCGGCGCGTAAACAATTATGCCTTTGAGTTCGTGAGTTACACCGTCCTTGATAAGAAGGTTCTTGCTAACAGGTAGTTCGGCATTTCCGATTCTCAGTACAGGGTTTGAAGCATCTGCCATATCCAGCAAATACTCATTTTGGTCCAGTTGTCCATCCCCGTTGTCTCTGGAGAAAGCCTCCCCAACTTCTACAAACAGGCACCTGCTTGTTTCATTCAGGTCAAAACCGATTTTTTCAGCAACATATTCCGCAATTTCGGTATTATCCAGGTAGCCTGATGGGTGGTCAGGGCCGTAAACCCACAAAGGAACATCATCTCCCAAATGCCCGTGAGTAGTCCAGCCGATAACTGTGTGACTCCGGCTGATTACTTCGCTGATGGCATAGTCAAGTGAGAGGCCTTTTCCATTGTCGTACAATTTAAGAATTTCAGCTATATCCTCGTCAGTTGCATCAATGCCCCACCAGGTCTTGAGCTGGGTTTTGATGTTTTCGGGAGAGAGATCTTTTCCTATTTTTGCTGTAACACCTAAGGAGTTAAGTTTCATACCTTTGAGAGGCTCAATAACTTCTTCTACCGTTGTGGAGTCGTACTCGGAATCGGAGTAACTGCCAATAGTCATGCCACCTGTATTATGGTCAGGAAAGGCCAGGACAAGAGTATGCCCGTCTTTTTCGGCAAAGTCCACTGCAACCTTAACAGCTTCGTCAAAAGCCAGGAATTCGGTAACAGCATAGATAGGGTCATTGGCATGGGTTCCCCCGTCCACCTGACTGCCTTCAACCATAAGGAAGAAGCCGTCTTTGTCCTGGGAGAGGAGCTCGATAGCTTTTCCGGTCATATCTGCAAGAGAAGGTTGATCAGGCGCAAGGAATGGCCGGTTAATGTCTGAAGCCATGTGACTGCTGGCAAAGAGACCCCATGCCCTTCCAGTAGTCAGGTTCGACATCTCGTCTCTGGTGTCAACAAGCTGGTAGTTTCTGTCAAGAAGTACCTGTGTCAGATTTTCTCCGTCAGTCCTTTTTCCTCCCTCGGCTACAGGTATGAGATAACCGGAACCGCCGCCAAAGACCACATCAATATCCTCATAAACCATATGTTCCATGATTTCATTCTCCATATCCCTATCATGGATATGGGAAGCAAAAGCTGCAGGTGTGGCATGGGTTACGCGGGAGGTTACCACAAGTCCGGTAGCCTTGCCTTGAAGTTTTGAACCTTCAAGCACTGTTGCAAGCGGGCTGTATTGCAGTTCTTCAGGAGGGGTTTCCAGCGTGCTCAGGACAGTCTCGTCAGCCGGGCCAACGCCCACAAATCCGTTTGTTGTTTTATACCCTGTAGCAAATGCCGTTGCTGCAGAAGAGGAATCCGTGATAACCGAGTCAGTACTGTAAGTTGAGATTGTTCCGGCCATCATTTCATCAACCTGGAGGGGTTTTCCGCTGTACCACCGGGCAAGCGTCTGTACACTCTGGGAACACCCATCAGGGACAAGAATGATGACATTTTTGATTCTGGCTTCCGAGTCCGCTTGAAGCTCGTAATCGACATCATTACTGAGAACGCTAATTTCGTTCGGGGAATCGTTTAAAGCTACTGCCGGAGCGATGCATCCGAGAAGTAGCAGGCTGACAATTGATAGAATAAATAAAGCGTGTAGTCTCCTGGTCTCCATAAAATACCTCAACACCAAAAATAGTTCTTTTTATAACAGGATTCAAGAGCAGGTCTATTTCAGACCTTACTCAGAATTTTATATTCCGATTTAAAAAAGGAACTAAACATATTTGAATTTTTCACATATGTCATTTACTTAACCATGAGGATAATATTTTGAAGATGAGCCCGTAAAATTGTCTTTGTATTCTCACTATCGAATGAAATGTTTATTATTTTCTTCTCATACTCCATCGAAAAGTCATGTACCCTCTTTCTGAGATCGGGCAGACCAGTAGAAGGTAGAACGCATTAGAATTTCATTGAAAGGTGTTAATAGAAAATAGCAGAAATAAGAAGCATGCACATTAAAAGAAGAGTAAGAAAAAGCCCGAAAGCTTCATGTTCCCTTTACCGTAGCCCCCGATACGGTCGATCCGAAGATACGCTCCCCCAAGCATATTCAGAACAGGATCAAAAGCTTCCGGGCAATTCTTTTACCTACTATTCATACCCGTTACTCACTCGTTCTGTTCTCCCCTAGTACAATGTATAATTATCCCTGTAATTATTTTAAATTAATTATGCCAAAAATTAGTTTCGAACGAAAAATGCTTTCGCATAAAAAGTTTTAAAATCGAAGTATAATTTCAGATTAAATGAGTTTTTAGCGTTAACCAGGGATTAATAAGCCTTGAAAAGGAAATACAGTAATAAAAGGTTTGATCATCAGGTAATTTACAGCTCATTATCCGGCTGAAGCTTTCAATAAAAGTCTTCAAGGAAATTTTTAACTCTTTAAAACCCTAAAAGAGACATGGGAAAGAAATAAGAAGTATTACTCAAAGACAAATTTTAAAATCACAAAGCGAAGACATATAGCAGAATAACCTTTTGTTATTAGAAATCACAGCAGAGGAACTAGCAGATAATAGAAAGAGAAATAAGATAACAAAAGAGTCAGAAAAAAATTGAAGAGAAAAGTCAATAAAAAGTGAGAAAAAATAAAAGGTTAACAGGAAAACAAAAAGGTTAGAAAAATGAAAGAGTAAGTAGAGAACAAAAATCAGAAGAGAACAAAAGAGTTAGCAGGGTTAGTAAATCCGGAAAAACCGCAAGAAAATACCCGGATGTGCTGCATCCGCTGGCTGTATCCCCCAATAAAGCCTCCCCGAATATTATGCTCCCCCAAGCATACCGGTTCGAAGAAAGATCAGCGACTCCAGGTCATTCTCTTATTTATTGTGGTAATTCCCCACCTCACTTCCCAACTCCAGAATATACTAAGAACATAAATTATTTTAAATTAATTATATGAAAAATTGTTTTTAATCAAAAAAGAGTTTGACATAAAAGATTTCAATGCCAGCAAAGAGTCAAATTTAGAGACTCCTATTTTCTGGCTAACAGAAATTTATATTTCCAACTCAGAGCACAAAAATGAACTGATAATCGATAAAAAGAGTTGTGTAGTAAACTAAAAGCATGAGATAAGTAGCAGAATCGGCATATAAACCAGGGAATAAGAGAAAGAGAAGGCAGAAAAAGAATACTTTTTAACTTTTACTTTTTAACTTTTTAAAAGTTCTAAAATAACAGATAAAGGTAAGAAGAAATTAAGATCAATACGAAGTCAAAATTAAAAAGAAATTGAAACTAAAAAGAAAGTTAAAATTAAAAGAATTGTTTAAAAAAATCGTTAAAATCATGCAGCGGCTTAGTAAGAAGAAGCCCGAGAGCAGTATAGTTCATTTACCGTATCCCCCAATACAGCCGCTTCCGAAATATGCTCCCATCAAACATATCCAGAAGCAAGAACCGCCAGCTCCCGGGCAATTCTGTCACAACCCGCTACTTCGCTATTCAGTCATACCCTTTCTCTTCCAGTTACAAAATATAGTAGTGAAATAAATTACTTTAAATTAATTATCTGAAAAATTGCCTGTAAGCAAAAAATCGTTCCACACCAAATATTTCAAAGCCAGAAAAGGACTGCAACTAGAAATATATGAGGATAAAAAGTCTTAAAGGGAGATTAACACAAAACGGAAGTAGAAAGAAAAAGCGGAAATATAGAGGAAATGGGTCCGGCTGGAAAAATTAACGCAAAATAGTCCCGAGCTGGCACAAAAATTAAGTACATGAATTAATCTATAAGTAAAAGCTTTAACGTGCAGTCCTGTAGGGTAGTGGTCAATCCTTCGGGCCTTTGGAGCCCGGGACAGCGGTTCGAATCCGCTCAGGACTATAACAATATTTTTAATAGTTCTAGGCAAATACTATTTTTCAAAAATATACACAATAAAAGTGAGTCCTAGCTTTATGCTCCGTTAATGGTAAGTGCTGCCCAATAGCAGGGAAGCTGGAAAGGTATCTCATCTGGGAATTTTTCAGCCATTTTAAGAAAATTTTCTCTGTACTGTTTTATGAGTTCCCTTATCTATACTTCCATTTGCCTGAATGGTAGCATTTGTTCACAGAATCTGCCGACTGCCTGGAAGTGAGGTCTCGGAC
>Ga0105091_10000116_pt1 | contig 27800 bp, 23 predicted proteins | sample PPLLak1March2015_FD_87022 | JGI IMG/M metagenome (GOLD analysis project Ga0105091, IMG submission 87022) | Freshwater sediment microbial communities from Prairie Pothole Lake near Jamestown, North Dakota, USA - PPLs Lake P7 Core (1) Depth... | ecosystem: Environmental > Aquatic > Freshwater >... | reverse complement strand
TGATTGACATGAAATAAGAAATGAAACGGCTTTGCTTCAATCTTGTGCAGTTGATCATAACAGCGAAGTTGAGACCATTCCCTTCCGACACCATCCAGTAATTTTATCAATATTTTAAAATCCCTGGTTTTTTCATTTAACAGCTTATCTGCGTTGAGAAATACAAGGACCCATCCATTATTCGCAATCCAATCGAGATCTGAAAGACATTCCTCCAATGCATCCCAATTGTGTCCAAAATAGTCGGGAAATTTTAAAGAATTAGCAATTTCTTTAAAAAACATTAAACGCGTTTTACATTTTGTGGAGTCTAAATAATAAACACTCAATTTTGTATGATCGCTAAGATTTTTAGCGTAATTCATCATGTCAGATTCTTTTTTCACAATTATGTGCAAATACGGCCCAGTAAACCCAAAACTGTATTCAAACTTGTTCATGAGTCCCTTAAAGATTATGAATTTTAAAAAGTGTCAAATCCCTTTTTCTTTGAAATTAATTTCTTAAGCTTTGCAATAAATCCATCGTGTTTTTTTATTCTAATATCCAATATTCTTTTCTGTTCTTGAGTCATTTCTTGTATATGGGCGTATTCTTCTGGATTAGCACAAATTATATCATACATGATTTTTCGTCTGCCTTCTCGATATTTAGTTATGTAGTTATTCGCAATTTTGTACGATATTCTTACCATTTTATTCCAATCGGTGATGTCTTTTGTCTCCTTGTCACAAGACCAGTTATCATATGTATAATAAGGTGTTTGTTTAGAAATATCGATCACATCCCCTCCTAAAATTTTATATCTATTTTCCGATAATATCTTAATGACTTCGAGAGCATCTTTCTTAATCCAACCAATGCTATTTGTGCCCATATCTGCTAGATCTCGTCCCCTGCTCATCAATTCAGAAGGAATTAACTTTGTCCATGAGAGTTTTTTGAAAACATCTTCTGATAATGGGGAGCTCATATTGAATTTTCTCTATCTTCTTCCTTTTGTCTCATCTATGTTTTCGAAATTTAATTTTTTGAATTCGTGCTTGTTTCGTATTTCGTTTTTTGGATTTTATTCTAAACTCTAAGTTCTCAATTTCAAATTCTAAATTTTAAAAACCTCTGTGTCCTCTGCCTGCCCTCGAAAGTCGTTATCGGGAGCTTTGTCAAAGGATGCCTAAATATTAAATTAAAAATTAAAAACTAAAAAATAAGTGAAAGTTTGTTCTGTATTCTGCATTCTATGTTCTCTGTTCTTTGTTCAATTTGTCTCTTCTAATTTTTTTAATTATTATCTCTGTGACCTCTGCGGCTTATAATCTCTATGGCTTCGGCAGATTATCTCTATTACTCATCCTGCCGTGTTTAAAAATAGGCCCGTAAATCTTGTTGTCCCGAACAACGCATCCCGTTGTCCCCCCATCCCTCATAATCTGTGTGCATGCGCTGCACGCAATACAGACCTTGTTCGGGTCCATCTTGCCGTTTTTAATAATGTCCCTGGCGAAATCCGGATACGCAAAAGACATCCTGCCTGCGCCCATCACGCTTGCCATTTTATTCTTCAAAACCCCCGCCCCGACATACGGCATCAATTGGCGTAGCCAGCTATATCCCGGCCCTATCAAAACCATCCCTGGAAATGCCTTCTGCATTTGGGCTGTCAGTCCAATCATCCTGGCGACACCTTCAAGCGGTTTTTCCGGCGACTTGTACCCATCTGCAATCGGCTCATTGAACGGCCGGTTAAAATGCGGATTATAATATGGATTTCCAATCGTGATATTAACCATTGGAATATTTCGCTGTGCCAATAATTTAAATAGCTTCTTCGGCTCACTCAAATCCGCCTTCCTGTAATCCTTCTTATCCACCCCCCATCCGTATGGATATGGTATAGCATCATAAATCCCCATCCGTGTAGTTATGATTTTGTTACTTCCAACTTCCTGTCTTACCGCATCGATGATAGAAAGCAATAATCTCGTCCTGTTTTCAAAACTCCCGCCGTATTTTCCCTCTCTCTTAAAGCACGCCAATAACTCATTGATTAAATATCCGTGACATGCCTTTATATCCACGGCGTCAAATCCAATCTCAAATGCCATCTTCGCGGCCGTAACATAATGCCCAATCAACCCATCGAGATATTCATCGGTAGCAATCGGCCCCGTAACACGGGCATCTTGCCCGTGTATTTTTTTCGGCTTCTCCTGAGGTTTCATCGCGTCCCTATATGGGTCCCTCTGCGGTATTATAGGTTTTGAAATCCCCTCCGGCTTCGAATATCTCCCCGAATGTGTCAGTTGCGCAACTATGATTGGATTATGCGAATTACCCATCGAATCATGTGCGGCCTTGCGCATCATTGAAATCATTTTTGCGAATTCATCTTTGCTCTTGTCATTTAGCCATAGTTGTCTTGGATTTGCCCTGCCCTCCGGCACAACTGCCATCGCCTCCGCCCATATAATTCCGCATCCTCCGGCCGCAAATCTTTTATATCTCCTCAGCGTCAGTTCACCAGGTCTGCCAATGCTGTCTCCATCCGCGCCTTCCATCGGGTTGACCGCCATCCGGTTCGGCGCATTAAGAGTTCCAATTTTTATTGGCTCACCTAAAATTGAGATGTCATCTTCGACTGGAATCTTCAGCCTCAGTCTTCTCGCCATCTCCCTTAAGTTGTCAGTTGTCTCTAAAAAATTGGTAGTCATATCGATATCGAAAAGTATCCTTTAGGGATAGTTTAGGGATCACTTCTCTATCGTTTCCGAGCGCAGCGCAGGTCCTCGGGTGTACTCCTTGGCCTTCTGCCGAGGATCCATTTTCATTTTTTCAGATGCATTCATATCGGTATCGTTTAGGTATCATATGGGTACCGTTTCGGGATCGTTTCTCTATCATTTGCAAACGTTTCAGGATCAAATTTAGCACGTTTCAAATCATATTATCGCAAAAAATTTAAAAAAATTCCAAGCAATAATACCTTAAAAACAAATAACTTACATACACCAAATCCTCTTTCTTTATGCATTGCCTTGACATTTGCCGACATTTATCTTATTGTGTCCACAATTGTCCATTGCATAGAAAGCATATATCAATAGGGTGATGAAATGCAGCTTTCAGTAAAAGATGTAGCAAAGCTCCTAAATGTAAATGAGAAAACGATTTACAGATGGCTAAAGCAGGGTAATCTCCCCGCCTATCAGCTCGGAAATCAGTACCGTTTTAATAAGGCAGAACTGCTCGAATGGGCCACTTCCCGCCAGATTGGGCTTTCCGCCGACCTCTTTGAGGAGCCCAATGGCACATCTCTCCCATCAGGCGGACTTCTTGCGGCATTAATGCAGGGCGGCATCTACTATCGTATCGAAGGCGATAACAAAGAATCCGCCCTAAAAACCGTCGTTAATTTAATGAGGCTGCCTCAAGAAATCGATCGTAACTTCTTGCTGCAAGTGCTTTTAGCGCGCGAGGCAATCGCCTCAACCGCCGTCGGCGACGGCATTGCCATCCCTCACGTCCGTAACCCCATTGTCCTCCATGTGTTAGAGCCAATTATCTCATTATGCTTCCTTGAAAAACCGATCGATTTCGGCTCTCTTGACGGCAAGCCCGTTACTTGCCTGTTTACACTTATAAGTCCCACAGTTAAAGCCCATCTGTATCTCCTTTCAAGACTTGCATTTGCGCTTCGTGACGATGCCTTCAGAAAGGTCATAGAAACTCAGGCCACCCGCGATGAAATTTATGCTGAAATTAAGCGTGTCGAAGCCAATCTAAAATCCAATGGAACAAGCCCAAACTCACCTCAAAGTCCGGCCCCTGCTGAAGTTAGAGAGGCAAGCTAAATGCAATTCTTCATCTCTGGTCTGGTGATTATCATTGCAGGCGGTTTGAGTTCTTTATTTTTTGGCCGAAAGCCATTAATTGCAACTATTCTGGGATCAACTTCTGCCGTAATCGGAAGCGCTATTTCATTAATCCCTTCTATAACTATCCTTATCACAGGCACTTGCGAATCATTGCGTTTGAACTGGAGCATGCCTTTCGGCTCCTTTTTCATTCAAATAGATGCATTATCAGCTTTATTTTTAATTCCAATTTTTGGACTTACCGCCATTGCCGCAATTTATGGTGCTCAATATCTTTGGCAATATCGCCAACACAAAAATCTCGGCATTTCATGGTTCTTTTACAATCTTCTTTTGGCATCAATGGCTCTTGTTGTAACCAGCAGAAATGGATTATTGTTTCTGATAAGCTGGGAAATAATGTCGCTCGCCTCCTTTTTCCTGGTTACCTTCGAATATGAAAAGCCAATGGTTCGTCACGCAGGCTGGATTTATCTTATCGCGACACATATCGGAACAGCTTTTTTAATTATATTTTTTATTCTCCTCGGAATTCAGGCGGGCTCATTGGATTTTGATAAAATTCCGGCGATTCCATCTTCAATGGAAAGCATATTATTTATTCTTGCGATAATCGGTTTTGGAACAAAGGCTGGTTTCATGCCAATGCATATTTGGCTGCCATACGCACATCCAGCCGCACCGAGCCATGTCTCGGCAGTAATGAGCGGGGTTATGATAAAAACCGGCATTTATGGTTTGGTCAGGGCATTAACAGTTTTAGGAATGCCTCCTAATTGGTGGTGCTGGACACTTATCGCTATTGGCGCTATTTCAGGAGTTCTAGGCGTTCTCTTTGCACTTGCGCAGCATGACTTAAAAAAATTACTGGCTTATCACAGCGTAGAAAATATCGGAATTATTACATTAGGTCTCGGTGTTGGGCTTCTGGGCATGAATATGAAAATGCCGGCCCTTGCAATCCTTGGTTTTGCCGGCGGATTATTTCACGTTATAAATCATGCAGTTTTCAAAGGATTGCTCTTTCTCGGAGCAGGCTCGGTGCTTCACGCTACCAAAACAGCTCATATTGATTTATTGGGCGGACTTATAAAAAGAATGCCGATAACTGGTTTAACTTTTTTAGTCGGTTCAATAGCAATTTGCGGATTGCCTCCTTTGAACGGCTTTGTTAGTGAGTTTTTGATTTACCTGGGAGTTTTCAAGAATGGCTTGGGCGAGAGATTTGCATCTATTATCCCGGCCTTGGTTGTCGTAGGAAGCTTGTCACTAATAGGCGGACTTGCACTTGCGTGTTTTACAAAGGCATTCGGAGTAATATTTTTAGGCGAAGCTCGAAGTAATCACGCAAAAGAGGCGCACGAAGCCGGTTTTTTTATGAAAATATCAATGATAATACTTGCAAGTTTATGTGTTTTATTAGGCATATGCTCACCATTGATTATAAAATCTGCAGAGAATGTGATTTTCGCAATAACATCGATTCCGATTAATACAATTCGCCTTGAACTTGTAAACACATCAGAGGCGCTGACATATATTGTAATTATATCTTTGTTTTTAGCTGGATTGATAGTCATCTTCTCGATTTATCGTAAATTGGTTCTTTCGGCACGATCTATAAGAAACGTGGGGACATGGGATTGCGGTTATGCAAGACCTGATGCAAGGATGCAATACACTGCCGCATCTTTTGCCCAGCCCTTAACTGATTTATTCAAGATGTTTTTGGGGAGTTTGAAAAAGATTTCGGTAATTAAAGATATTTTCCCCAAGGACTCGGCATTTCACACGAACACATCAGATTTAAGTGAAAAATATATGTATCGGCCGCTGTTTAAATGGATCAGCTCGTCTTTTTCGCAGCTTCACTGGCTTCAGAAGGGAAGACTTCAGATTTACATTTTATATATTGCCTTGACTCTTTGGGTCCTTTTAATTTGGAAATTGATGTGAGATGATAATCCTGAAATTAGCAAATCCGGTTCTCGCAATCGTTATCGCGCCATTTTTACTCGGAGTGATAAACAGGACTAAGGCCGTTTTCGCAGGCAGAAGGGGACAGCCTTTATTTCAAACTTATTATGATATTTTCAAACTCTTTAGAAAAGGGGCGGTTTACAGCAGGACAACATCATGGATTTTCCGGACCGGTCCTCTGCTTGGATTTGCCGTAACACTTACGGCCTCATTATTAATGCCTTTCGGGGGTTTACCTGCTGCCATATCTTTCAATGGTGATTTGATTTTATTTATTTATCTTTTTGGCTTAATGCGATTTTTCACTGTGATTAGCGCCATGGACACCGGCTCAAGTTTTGAAGGAATGGGGGCAAGCAGGGAAGTGACATTTTCTGCATTATCAGAACCGGCACTTTTGATTGGTCTTGCCGCCATTGCAAAATGCACAGGATTTATATCCCTTAACCAGATGTTTTCCACAGTAGTGCCGGGCTTATGGATTAGTTCAGGTGCTGTCCTTATTTTGACTGCTTTTGCTCTCTTGATTGTTTTTCTTGCGGAAAATTGCAGGATACCTGTCGATGACCCGAATACTCATCTCGAATTGACAATGATACATGAGGTTATGGTGCTTGACCATTCCGGACCGGATTTCGGATTCATCCTTTATTCCGCTGTGCTGAAAATGTGGCTGCTTGGGCAGGTCATTATCGGTATTACAGTCCCGATACATACCCACAATATCTGGATCGATACTTCATCAGCAATGGCGGCTATGCTTATTCTGGCTGTACTTGTAGGCATAATCGAGTCCTCTATGGCCAGGCTGCGGCTGCTTCATGTGCCGCAGCTTTTGATTGGTGCGACAACACTTTCGGTATTGGCGCTGGTGTTAAGGTGATTGAATGAATAATACCGCTGATTTAATAATGATATTTCTTGTTTTAACAAATCTGATGCTGCTAGGTCTAAGCAGGATGGGCGCTTGTATTCGTATTGTAGCCCTGCAGGGTGTTGTGCTTAGTTTTCTGCCTCTAATATTAAACCAATGGAATTTTGAAATGCATCTTGTTTTGTTTTCAATAGTCATCATCAGCTTAAAAGGCGGCGTATTCCCGTGGATGCTCAACAGGACCCTTAGAGAGCTGTCGATACAGCGTGAAATAGAGCCGTTTATTGGTTACGGAATTTCAATCATTGCAGGGACAATCGCATTTTTAACTTGTATGTGGCTCAGCCATCGTCTGCCTTTTCCACAGCCGCTGATGTCTCCATTGATTGTGCCTGTGGCGTTCTTTACGATTATGTCAGGATTGTTTCTTATCATTAGCAGAAAAAAGGCGCTTACACAGGTTCTTGGTTACTTAGTCCTGGAAAATGGTATATATGCTTTCGGAGTAGCACTGGTCAAGCAGCAGCCGATGCTTGTTGAGATTGGGGTACTGCTTGATATATTTGTGGCAGTCTTCGTAATGGGTATTGCGATTTTCCATATTAATCGCGAATTCGACCATATTGACACCGACCAGCTTTCGAGATTAAGGAGCTGAGGTTATGATTCTTGCACTCTTATTGATTCCAGTGATAGCCGCAGTTTTATCGCTGATAATACGTAACGATATGTTACGCAGAATCATTCTCATACTCGCGGCTATAGGCCATACCTGCGTTACTATAATAGCGTGGAGTATTGAGCCTGCACCCCTTTTTAATGGCTGGATTATGTTAGATAAACTCGGCCTGTTATTTTTAACAATTACCAGTGTGCTTTTTTTGGCATGCTCATTTTACACATTCGGGTATCTCGCCGGAGAAGCGCGGAATAAGAAACAGGTTTTCGAGGAAGAGACAATCTTTACCAATGCCCCTGAAGCAATTTTTTGCGCTTGTATCGAGGCGTTCCTTGCGACAATGACTCTGGTGACAGTGAGTCAGCATTTTGGAATACTATGGGTGGCAATGGAGGCGACAACACTGGCCAGTGCGCCATTGATATATTTTCATCGGCATCATCGCTCTCTGGAAGCCACATGGAAATATCTGCTGATATGCTCCGTCGGTATCGCCCTTGCTCTGCTAGGCAATTTCTTCATAGTAATAGCCGACACAAAGCCTGCAGCCGAAGGGACGGCGATAGTCTTAAACGCTCTTATACAAGAGGGACATAATCTCAATATTCAGTGGCTTAAGGCAGCCTTCTTATTCTTCCTCGTAGGTTATGGGACAAAAATGGGTTTGGCCCCTTTACATACATGGCTGCCGGATGCGCACAGCGAAGCCCCTTCAATAATTTCTGCTTTGCTTTCAGGCGCTCTTTTAAATTGTGCTTTTCTCGCAATATTAAGGTGCTATCAGGTTTGCTCGGCAGCCGGCGAAGCAAAATTTTGTCAGGGACTTCTTGTATTATTCGGGTTGATATCAATCGCGTGGGCAGCCATTTTCATTTTGGGCCAGGCCGATTATAAAAGGATGCTGGCATATTCCAGTGTTGAGCATATCGGTATTCTGGCTCTAGGTGTAGGCATCGGGGCGGGTGCAACTTTCGGTGCGGTACTTCACGCGGTCAATCATTCCGTTGCAAAGGCTATGCTCTTTATGGTAGCGGGCAATCTAATCGCTATTTATAAAACAAAAACAACTAAAGAGGTCCAGGGAATTTTATCTGTTTCCCCCATAACGGGTGTTTTGTGGCTGGGAGGGTTTCTCGCGATTTCAGGGATGCCGCCTTTCGGGATTTTTGTCAGCGAATTTACAATTGTTAAATCCATGATTGAGCAGGGTCGGATCGGTATTGCTATAGCTTTTCTTTCGTTACTTGCTGTTGTCTTTGTGGGCATGTCAGCAGCCTTTTTGAATATGACACAAGGGCAAAAAAACGACAATTTACAGGTTAAAGACAGACCCGCCGGCGTATTTAAAATTCTGCCGCCTCTTGCATTAGGGGCGATGACTCTCATGCTTGGACTATATATTCCACCTGTCTTTGACAGGCTGCTTCACAGTGTCGCTTCGGCAATAGGAGGATATTGATGATTGCAGGAAATTCAATATCATTGTTCAATTGCCAGTCCGTCGATATAAAGCAGATTCCTGTAGTTGGAATAAACAACTTTAGGTCATTTATTATTGAGGCCGTAAACTCAGGAAAAAGAATAACATCATTTTTCGCGTATCCGGCAACTCCGCAGAAATTTCGTTTATTTGCGATTCTCGCTGACGATAATGCAGGTAATCTTTCGGTGTTATCTTCAGAGGTGACGGATAAATATCCTTCGCTTACACCCGATTGCCCACAGGCTCACATGTTTGAGCGTGAGATATACGAACAATGGTCAATATCCCCAGAGGGACATCCATGGCTTAAGCCAGTTCGGTTTCATAATTCATACTCAAATATCATTCATAAAAAAGCTGAAATACTCCCATCAGTGATGGATTTCTTCAAGGTTGAAGGAGAAGAGATTCACGAAGTCGCTGTTGGCCCTGTGCACGCGGGAATTATCGAGCCGGGACATTTTCGATTTCAATGTTTTGGTGAAAATGTTCTAAATCTTGAAATATCGCTCGGCTATCAGCACCGCGGCATTGAACGAACGCTGACCGGCGGTCCTGATAGAAGAACTATTCATTTTATGGAGACACTTGCAGGCGATACAACAATCGGCCACACGACTGCATACTGCCAGCTAATGGAATCACTCTCGGATTGCAGAGTCTCACCTCGTGCTCAAACTTTACGCGGGATAGCTCTTGAGCTTGAAAGATTAGCGAATCATACAGGTGATCTCGGGGCTCTTGCCGGGGATGTCGGCTATCTTCCAACATCGTCTTTTTGCGGCAGGATTCGCGGTGATTTTCTCAATATGACTGCCCTTATTTGCGGTAATAGATTCGGCAGGGGATTAGTTGTTCCTGGCGGGGCCGGTTTCGATATAAATAAACAACATTGCGATGAGCTGCTGGAAAAACTTGCAAGGGACTTAAAAGATGTGAATGTCGCCGCTGATTTGCTCTGGAACACATCTTCGGTCCTTGCCCGTTTTGAAGAGACAGGTATTGTGCAGACGGATATTTGTAAAAAACTGGGGTTAGTGGGTGTCCCTGCAAGGGCGTGCGGCATGGAAATAGATTCACGGTTTAATTTTCCCGCAGGAATTTATTGTTTTTCACAGATACCAATTTCGAGCTGGCATACAGGTGACGTATTTGCCAGGGCTTATGTGAGGTGGCTTGAAATACAAAGGTCTATCGATTTTATTAATGACCAGCTCAACATGATACCTGACGGGCCAATTAACTCGGAGATAAAAGCGGCTTTGCCGAATAAAATATGTGTCAGTCTTATCGAGGGCTGGCGAGGCGAGATATGCCACGTCGGGTTGACAGGGACAGATGGGAAATTGAGCCATTATAAAATTGTTGACCCTTCTTTTCACAACTGGACAGGCCTGGCAATAGCACTTAGAAACCAGCAGATTTCAGATTTTCCGCTTTGCAATAAGAGTTTCAATTTATCTTATTGCGGCCATGATTTATAGGTGACGAAATGATTAAGGCTTTAATGGCAAGATTGCAGCAGGGATACCGGACGATTTCGTTTCCAAATCACACACCTGCGCTTCCGGAAAGATTTCGCGGCAGGCCTTTAATTGATTTTGCAAAATGTAAACGGGATTGCAGTCGCTGCATTGACAATTGCCCGACAAATGCAATTACAAAAACAAAATCTCTAAATATTGACCTGGGCAAATGTTTATTTTGCGGGCAATGTCAGCAGTCTTGCCCATCTGGAGCGATACAACTTAGTAAAGAATATCGTCTGGCGGCAAGAACAAAAGAAGATTTGATAATCTGCAATGGAGAATTAAAACTTGCTGAAGCATTTGATAAGCGGATGAAAAAATTATTCGGCAGGTCTTTGAAGCTAAGACAGGTTTCCGCCGGCGGCTGTAACGCATGCGAGGCCGATACCAATGTCCTGGGCACAGTTGTTTATGATTTAGGCAGGTTCGGTATTCAATTTGTTGCTTCTCCCCGGCATGCCGATGGTTTACTTATTACAGGGCCGGTCAGTGATAATATGAAACTTGCACTGGAAAAAACCTACGATGCCGTGCCTGACCCCAAGATAACCATTGCTGTGGGTGCTTGCGCTATATCAGGCGGTCCATATCGAGATTTGCCGCAGGTTCATAATGCTGCAGATAAGATAGTTCCTGTTGATTTATATATCGCCGGCTGTCCGCCTCATCCTCTTACTATTCTTGACGGGCTGCTGCGGCTTTTAGGCAAGATAAAATAATAAATTCATTTTTAAAGCACATCTGCTGCAGCACTTCTTAAGCAAAATACTATTAAAATTTAAGCATGATGCCACTTCTTTCCCTCTTTTTTATCACAGACAATTATTCATATTTAAAGGAGATTAAAATGAGTGCGCAAGACCTTATTGATACTGTAAAACAGCTTATGGCAGAAGGCAAAGGCCTTCTGGCTATGGATGAAAGCAACACTACATGCAACAACCGGTTTGAAAAAGTCGGTGTTCCGTCAATTGAAGATTTCCGCAGGGCCTACAGGGAAATGATTTTAACAACTCCCAATCTTGGAAAATTTATAAGCGGCGCAATTCTTTTCGATGAAACTATACGCCAATCAAAATCAGATGGAACGCCCTTCCTTAAGATCATGAAAGAAACGGGAATCATCCCAGGCATAAAAGTTGATAAGCATGCTGTAGATATGGCCTTTCATCCCGGCGAAAAAATTACAGAAGGTCTCGATGGCCTTCGGCAAAGGTTCGAAGAATATGCTCAAATGGGTGCCCGGTTTTCAAAATGGCGGGCCGTAATAACCATTGGTGAAGGCATTCCCACACGAGGATGCATCGAAGCAAACGCTAATGCACTGGCACGTTACGCCGCTTTGTCCCTTGAAGCCGGAATTGTCCCCATTGTTGAGCCTGAAGTTCTCATTGACGGCGACCATTCGATGACCAGATGCTTTGAAGTAACACAGGAGGTTTTACATTCCGTTTTCAACCAACTTAATATTCAAAAGATTGTTTTAGAAGAAACAATTCTTAAACCCAGCATGGTTCTTCCCGGAATCAAATGCCAAAGACAGGAATCTGTCGAAGAAGTGGCTGACGCAACAGTGACTTGCCTTTTGCGAACTGTTCCGGCCGCAACAGGCGGAGTAGCTTTCTTATCCGGAGGTCAGCCTTACGATTTAGCAGCGGCCCGTCTCAATGCTATGCATACAAGATTCGAATCGAGACTGCCGTGGCCCCTTACTTTTTCATATTCCCGCGCTATCCAGCAGCCTGCATTGGAAACATGGAAAGGTCATTACGAAAACAGTGCCATGGCCCAGCAGATATTATATCATCGTGCAAAATGCTGCAGCGCCGCCCGCCAGGGAAAGTATACGGCGGCCATGGAAAGGCAAATTGAGCAGTTGGTAACAAGCGGCTAGAAAGTATTTATTTAAGTTTGTTAATTAAAGCGATTGACTATCAGCCTTTTTTCGGCTGTAATTTCAATGAAAATATAACCTGATGAGGCGTTAAAAAACATCAAATTTTTTATATGCTTTGCCGAACCTTTTTATGTGAAAAACGTAATTTTTCTGAGTTTTTTACGCAAAAACAGGCTTTTTTACAGCTTTTATTCAGAAGTATTTGGTTTTGCTTGAGTTTGTATTTAGAGGAGATTATATATGACGACAGATGTCAAACAGATTGGGGCATTAGTTCAGCAAAAAAGTGAGTTTGTCCGGACCTTATTTTCAGAGATGGACAAGGTCATAATCGGCCAAAAATATATGCTGGAACGGATGCTTATCGGACTTTTATCCAATGGCCATATACTTCTCGAAGGCGTCCCCGGCCTTGCCAAAACTTTGGCGGTGACAACATTGGCACGGGCAATAAATGCCGATTTCAGAAGAATTCAATTTACCCCGGATTTGCTGCCCGCTGATTTGATAGGTACCCAGATATACCGTGCATCTGACAGTCAATTCTATACACGCAAAGGCCCGTTGTTTGCAAACATAATACTCGCTGATGAAATCAACAGGGCACCGGCAAAGGTCCAAAGCGCATTATTGGAGGCCATGCAGGAAAGACAGGTATCTATTGGAGAAGAGACCCATAAACTCCCATCCCCATTTATGGTCCTTGCGACACAAAATCCAATTGAGCAGGAAGGGACATACCCATTGCCCGAAGCACAACTGGACAGGTTTATGCTCAAGCTCAAGATTAACTATCCCAATAAAAATGAGGAGCGGCAGATTCTCGATAGAATGGCAGTGACAGATAAAAAGTTCGATACAAAGCCTGTTATAACTCCAAATGAAATTGCCGAAGTCAGGGCAGTCGTTGATGAAATCTACATCGATGAAAAAATTAAGGATTACATCGTCAACATAGTCACGGCCACAAGAGAGCCCGAGAAATTCGGATTGAAACTCACGAATATGATTACCTATGGCGCTTCCCCAAGAGCAACGATATACCTTGCAATCGCGGCCAAAGCACATGCCTTTGTTCAGCAGCGTGGATATGTCACCCCTCAGGATGTAAAGAGTATCGGTATGGATGTCCTTAGGCACAGGGTCATTGTCAGCTATGAAGCGGAAGCCGAGAACAAGAGAAGCGAAGATATTATCCAGACCATTTTCGATAACATCGAAGTGCCGTAAAGGAATTTTAGATTTCACATTGCGGATTTCGGATTGAAGTAATGATTCCACAGGAATTAATAAAAAAAGTCAGGCAGATACAGATTTATACATCGCGGGCGGTCAACGCCAGTTTCGCGGGCCAGTACGAGAGCGTTTTCAAAGGCAGGGGAATGCAATTTGACGAGGTCCGAGAGTACATGCCCGGCGATGATATCCGCACAATTGACTGGAATGTCACCGCAAGGACCGGCAAACCTTATATAAAAAGGTTTGTCGAAGAGCGCGAGATGACAGTAATATTTGCCGTTGATTTAAGCGCATCCGGCCGGTTCGGAACTTTGGAAAAAACAAAAAACCAGCTTGCCGCCGAATTTTGTGCAGTTCTCGCGTTTGCCGCCGCAAAAAATAATGATAAAGTCGGCCTTTTGATTTTCACCGATAATATTGAATTGTTCATACCACCAAAAAAAGGCAGCAGGCATGTCCTTAGGTTAATTCGTGAATTGCTTTATTTCCAGACAACCAAAAAACAGACCAATATACCTCTTGCTCTCGATTATTTGGCAAAGGTAGTTCGAAAAAGGGCAACAGTATTTTTAGTCTCAGATTTTCTGCAGACAGATTTTAAAACACAACTGAGTCTCTTAAATAAACGCCACGATTGCATCGCCGTGCCCGTCAGCGACCCGGCAGAATTGGCCTTGCCCAAAGTAGGCATAATCGAATTTACGGATGCTGAAACTGGTGAGACGATTACGATTGATACATCAAGCAGCGGTTTCCGCAGAAAATATGAAGGGACAAGTGCCGAGCGATTCAATCAATTAAAAACTTTGCTTCGCTCGATTAACGTTGACAGTATTAATATAAGCACAGGCAAACCATATATTAACGACCTGATTCAATTTTTCCATCTGAGGCACAGGCGTTTCTGAAATTAAATAGTTTGGAGCTATATTTATGGATGAACAGAAATTAAACTTTTCACTTCCGCAAAATAAAAAAACGCGTAATCCTGCCATTATTGTCCTGCTGCTGCTTGTCATTGTTTTAACAGGTTTAACAGCATTCAATTTATATATAAGCCTAAAAGGTGAAAAACCTATTTCAGCAATTGTTGCGGGGCTTACCAATAAGCAGGCTGAGGATTTGGCAGCAAAGCTTGCACAGAGAAATCTCTATGAGCAGGCGGCAAAGGTCTGGCAGGATTATTTAGCAGCTGAAACACTGACATCGGCACAAAGAGCAAAGGTATTATTTAATACCGCCACTCTATTGGAAAAAGCAGAAAAGTTCCCCCAGGCAGTGGAATATTATTATCGCAGCGAATTAACATCAAATCAGCCCGAGCTCGAATCGAGTATCAAAGCAGGAGTAGAAAATTGTCTCCAGAAGATGGGTAAATTTTCCGCATTGCGTTATGAATTGATGCAAAGGACGAGCATGAAAAAGGATGCAGGCCCTGACCAGAAAATTCTGGCAGAAATAGGACCTGAAAAAATCACCGCTGCAGACCTGGATTCCTTTATTGAAAACAACATAGATAATCAGATGATTTCATTATCCCAGTTTATGTCGACCGAGCAGCTTAATGAGCAAAAAAAGAAGGCGCTCGAGCAATATAAAAGCCCGCAGGCAAAGCAGCAGTTCCTGAGGACATGGCTTGCCCAGGAGGTGCTTTACAGGCAGGCACTCGAACAAGGGCTAAGTGATAAGGCGCAGACTAAAAGATTAATCGGCGATTTAACACGAGAGGTCTTAAGCCAGCAGATGATGGATAATCAGCTTGCCTCAAAAATTCATATAACTGACTCTGATTTGAAAACGTATTATGAAGTAAATAAAGCTAAATACACCGAAGATGTCAATGACGCAAACGGCCAACCCGCAAAACGGCAGAAAAGTTTTGATGAGGTTCGTCAGCAGGCTGCAGTATCCTTAATGGGTGAAAAACGCAGAGATGTGCAGCAGCAGTATATCACTGAAATGATGGATAAATATAATGTAATCATTCACAATGCCGAACTTGGAGCCGGCAAACAAGAGCCTAATGAGTAGAAATCAACAACAAAACAGCAGAATTATATTTAAAATAAGCGCGAATATCGCGTGCGCTATTTTATTGGTTTTTGCAGGCTGCAAAAAATCGGGGCAAGCACTGCAAAAACAGCAGGCATATGAAATAGACAAATCATACAGCCGGGGCCCGCTTACTGTGCATCTGCGTGCTGATAAAAATAAAATCACAATAGCCGACACCCTCTGGCTCGAATTTGAGACCGTCATCAGCCCAGGTTACGATGTAAATATGCCAAAGGTCGACAAGGTGCTGGAAAGTTTCGGCATTGTTGACTGGCAAAATCCTGGCGGCAGACTCGATGTGAATAATAATATTGTCAGCACATATCGGTATCGCCTTGAGCCCTTTATATCGGGAAAATTCCCGATTCCCGCCTTTACATTTGAATTCCTCGATTCAAATGAGCAAACCGGCAAGACATACCAGCTCGAGACTGAACCGGTTGATATCGAGGTGACATCGTTATTAGGTGAACAGAGAGGAAAACTTACAATTGAAGATATCGAAGATGTAGTTGATATCCCGGCAAAACCAGTCTGGTGGTTGCTTTTACCTGCTCTAGCTTTTGCCGGCGGCTCATCAGGTTTATGGTTATATCTGCGCAGAAAGAAAATAAAAGAAGCTGTAAGGATTTTCAGACCCGCCCATGAGATTGCGTATGCACGCCTGCAGGCACTTATAAATCAGGATTTGATAAAGGCAGGCAAGGTCAAGGAATTTTATGAAGCTATTAGCGATATTTTGAGGCATTATATTGAAGACAGGTTCGAACTCAGAGCCCCAGAGCGAACAACAGAAGAATTTCTGTTCGAAATTCGGGATACCGGAGTCCTTACACAGGATCACTCAAAATCATTGGCGGAATTTCTCACTCACTGCGACCTTGTCAAATTCGCAAAGCATAGTCCGACAAATGAGCAGATTCAGCACACATTTGATTCAGCGAAGAATTTCATCGAGCAGACAAAATCACAAATTAAGCAAATAGATGTCACCGATAAGATAGAAACAGCACAACCTCTCAGTGCGGGAGGTGCATAAATGCAGCTGTATTCGCCTTGGGCTTTAATTTTGCTGCTGTTTATCCCGCTGCTTGGCTGGCTGATGCTGCGAAAGAAACATACGGCCGCAGTTACTTTTTCATCATTGAATAATGTGAAAAATTGTCCGGTCTCATGGCGTGTGCGTTTACGGCCGTTACTTGCAGCTGCACGCCTTGTTTGCCTGGTGCTGTTGATAATCGCGCTTGCCCGGCCGCGAAAAGGAACAGTTTTATCGGAAATCAGCACAGAAGGTGTCGCAATTGAAATAGTTGTCGACCACTCCAGCAGTATGGGCGCCGAAATGGATTACTATGGCCAAAAGCTTAATCGCTTTGAAACACTTAAAAAAGTTCTCTCTGATTTTATTATGGGTAAAGAGGGTTTGGCAGGCAGAAGCGGCGATTTACTCGGACTTGTTACATTCGCCCGTTTCCCGGATACAGTTTGTCCCCTGGTGATAAGCCATAACGTCCTTCTTGAATTTTTAAAGAACACCGATATTGTCCGGCTTAGAAGTGAAGACGGGACGGCTATAGGCGATGCAATATCACTGGCAGCTGCTCGTCTGCAAAAAGCCGAAGAAGAGATTCAGTTAAGAAATAAAAAGCTTATTAAAGCGAGAATGATATCTACATCCGAAAAGCCCGATTTTAAGATAAAAAGCAAGGCGATTATCCTGCTGACAGACGGCGCAAATAACAGGGGCCAATATACCCCTATGCAGGCTGCGGAACTTGCTAAAAAGTGGGGGATTAAAATTTACACCATTGGTATCGGTTCCGGCCAGGCATTTACGACTGTGCAGACTATGATGGGGACATTTAAGATGCCCATTGAGCAGGATCTTGATGAGCCGCTGCTTAAAGCCATTGCCGAGACTACCGGCGGTTTTTACGGCCGGGCTGATGACGCGGATGCCCTTAAAAAAATAATTGAAAAAATAGATAAGCTAGAAAAAACCGAGGTTAAAGCCGTCCAATACACCCAATATGCTGAAAGGTTCGGACCATGGACAACGGCGGCTTTGGTTACTTTGCTTTGTGAAATGGTCGCAAGCTGCACAATTTTAAGGAAAATTCCGTAAGGTTGAAATATGAATCTTGGAAACGATAAAGCATTGTGGCTATTGTTTATAATACCGGCAGTTCTGCTGCCGGTTTACGGCTGGTGTTTTTACAGAAAAGCTTCAGCATTAAAGGTGCTTGCCAGCATGGAAATGCTCAAGCAAATCAATATTGGCGTTAGTCTTAAAAAACAAATCCTCAAAGCAGCGCTTTTAATATTTGCTTTTGGCGCAATCATTGCGGCAATCACAGAGCCAAGGTGGAACCCAAGGTCCCTTGAGATAAAAGGAAAAGGCAGAGATGTCGTTATCCTCCTTGATACTTCCCGCTCCATGCTGGCTGAAGATATAAAGCCCAACCGGCTCGAGCGGGCAAAAATAGCCATCGGCGACCTGCTCGAACAATTAACAGGAGACAGAATCGCTATTGTGACATTTGCCGGAAGCTCAACAGTAAAATGTCCCCTTACACAGGATTACGCGTTTGTAAGAATGGCACTGGCGGAGATATCTACTGAAAGCACTTCAAAGGGCGGTACAGCCGTAGGCGATGCGCTGCGAAAGGCCGCCGAAGAAGTTTTTGATAAGCAGTCACGCGAATACAAAGACCTTATACTTATAACCGATGGTGAAGACCATGACAGTTTCCCCGTCGAGGCAGCACAAAAAGCAGCCGCGCAGGGAATCAGAATAATCGCTGTCGGATTAGGCAATGAAAATGAAGGTTCACGCATACCATTCACAGGTCCGGATGGCCAAACAACTTTTTTGAAATACAAAGGTCAGGAGGTATGGTCCAAGCTCGATGCTGATACACTGAGAAAAATTGCCGCCGAGACTCAGGGCGGCAGATATATAGGAATTGAACCTGGAACAACTCTCGATTTAGGTAATATTTATCAGGAGCTTGTTGTTTCAGCCGCGAAGCGAGAAACCGAATCGGCCACAATGATAACCTATGATGAAAGATTTCAGATATTTTTAGCTGCTGCTATTTTGATTTTAATTTGCGAGGTGCTGATAAGTGAGCGGAAGAAAGCTTAAGTTATTTTTGGTTTCATTAATACTGTTGTTTACAGATCAGCAGCTTCGTGCTGAATCTGCCGGCGGCATCGTGCGCAAAGCGAATAAATTATATAAACAGGGACAATTTAAAGAAGCTGCCGATGGCTACGACCGCGCATTGACGGAATCACCTCAGATAATCGAGCCAAAATTCAACAAGGCAGACAGCCTATATCGTCTCGATGACCTTAAGCAGGCAATTGATTTATATAAGGGAGTTGCCGCCGAAAGCAAAGACATGAAACTGGTCGAAAAAGCAAAATACAATCTTGGCGATTGTTTCTTTAAACAAGGCTCGAAACTGAAGGATTCCGACCTGCAGAAGGCATTGCAAAATATGCAGGAGGCAATCAGCTCATGGCGACAGGTTCTTGATATCAATCCAGCCAATGAAAAGGCAGCGAAAAATATCGAAGTGGCTCGAATAACCATCAAAGATATCATTGACCAGATTAATAAGCAAAAACAGCAGCAGGAACAACAGCAAGAGCAGCAAAGACAAACTCAGGAAGAGTTAAAGCAATTGCTTGAGCAGCAAAAATCTTTAGCTGATAAGACTCAGCAGACAAAACAAAATGCAGATAACAACAGCATCTCGCAGGAGCAGGCTCAGCAGGATTACAAGGATATCGCTAAGCAGCAATCTGATTTGAAGGATAAAACTCAGCAGACAATGGAGAAAATCCAGCAGCAGCAGGACCCCAATACTCCCAATCCGCAGATGCAGCAGGCCGCCCAGAATCTTCAGGACGCGACTGACAAACAAAAGGATGCCGCTGAAAAATTAAATAATTCACAAGCCGGTTTGGCAAAGCAAGCTCAGGATAAGGCCGCAGATGAAATTGAAAAAGCTTTAAAGAATTTGTCTGACCAACAAAACCAACAGCAGCAACAGCAGCAGAATCAGCAGCAGGATAATCAACAGCAAAACGAACAGCAACAAAATCAATCACAGGAACCAAATGAGGCGCAACAGCAGCAGCAAGAACAGCAAGCCGCTCCTGATGCTACAGCAGAAGAAATCCTCGATAATGAGCAAAAACAAAAAGAACAGCGTCAAATGATGCAAAGACCCGGCTTCCAGAACGTCGATAAAGATTGGTAGTATGACTAAACATTTGTTTTACATCGTTGGATTAGTAATTTTGGTATTTGCATCTATTGATGCAAAAGCCGCGGATATTCGTGTGCTTGCCGCTGTGGATACCTCTCGGGATATTTATGCAGGCGACCAGTTTACATACCAGATAATTATAGATGGCCATGATCAGCCCGGCCAGATAGATATATCGCCGCTTGCAAAATTTAACCCACGAAGCGGCGGAGGCGGTAATAATTCTCAAACATCCATAAGCATTGTTAACGGCAGAACCACGACAACTGTGGTGAAGCAATACATAATGAATTATACCCTTACGGCATTAAATCAGCCCGGCCCAATGCATATACCCGCAGTAAACGTGACTGTTAATGGCACACAATTCCAAACTAACGAGGTCGTGCTGACAATCGCTCAACCCGGCACAACCGACCAGATTGAACTCGAGGTGACGCTTTCAAAAGATAAATGCTATGCCGGCCAGCCGATAATAATGACTGTAAAATTTTATGTCTATTCGAACATCGGCGATTACCAGATTAATATACCTGCCCTTACAAGCGATGAATTCTTCGTTGAAGATAATGAAGCAACAAAGCAATACCGAATCAATCGAAAAAACAGAGATGCGGTACTTTTGACATACAGCAAAGTTTTGATTCCAAAGCACGATGGTGAAATTAATTTGGGGACACCTTCGGTTTCCGCTGATGTTGCTGTTGGACGTACCCGTTCAAGAGACACGTTCGATAATTTTTTCGGCAGCAGCGTTCAGTACAAACGATTCTTAGTCAGCGCTGTGCCGCTGAAATTATCCGTTCTGCCCCTGCCTGGGCAGGATAAACCCCCTGGTTTCTATGGCCTGGTCGGCCGTTATATGATTTCCGCCGCCGCAAGCCCTGCTAAAGTTAGCGTAGGGGACCCGATTACTCTTACAATTAAAATAGGAGGCGATTATCTAAAGCCCATTCAATGGCCCGAATTAGAACAAATCAGCGGATTAACTGAAAATTTCAAAATGCCTTCGCAGAAATCACCACCTGCAGTCGAAAATGGTCTTAAAGTCTTTACCCAGACAATAAGGCCTGCCAATGATAAAATTACTGAAATACCATCTATCCCGCTTTCTTATTTCGATGCGGAAAAAGGTCAATATGTCACCGCAAAAACTGACCCGATAAAGCTCGAGGTCTCACCTGCAAGGATACTTACAACAGCCGATGTAGAGGGCAGGGATTTTTCACCTGTTTCAAAAGAAGTGGAAGCTGTTAAAAAAGGTATAAGCGCAAATTATGAAGGGCCTGATTGCCTCACAAATACGGGATTCTCATTAATGGCAGCAATTACGACTCCCATTTATTTAGCAGGCTGGCTCGCTCCTATAGCTATCCTGCTTACAACTTTTCTCGCCAAATCTATTGTGCAAACTAATCCCGAAATGGCAGCACGTAAACGCAGACGCAGTGCCGCCGCCAATGCCATAAAACAATTAAAGAATATGGAGCTACAAATTCAAAATCATCCTGAACTTTTGGCCGAACTGATGAAGCAGTATATCGGTCAGCGTTTTGATAAGGTTGCCGGTTCCCTTACGGCCGAGGATTGCCGACAGGTGATAATTTCCAGCACAGAGGATTGCCAATCGGCTAATCAGTTCAGGGACATTATCAGCGATTGTGAGGCATCGCGTTATTCTTCCGTCACCAGACAATTTGATAATGAAACAATTAATAATGTTTCTCAGTTAATCAGGACCATTGATAAAAAATCAAAATTATGATTACAAGGTTATTATCTTCGTTTTTCTTCTTAATAGCGGCCGCATCAGGTTCAGCCAAATTGCCCCAAGACCAATTGCATTCTATCTTTAACCAGGCCAATGATAGTTTCAGACAAGCCAACTCCGCAGGAAATGATACCGATAAAGCAAATTCCCTTTATGAAAAAGCAGTTCTCGGATATGAAAAAATTATTCATGAAGGTAATGTAAAAAATCCGAAGCTCTACTGCAATCTTGCTAACGCATACCTGCTCAAAGGCGATATCGGAAATGCCATACTGAACTACAGACGGGCAGAGAATCTCGATAAATCGAATTCAGAAATTGAGAAAAATCTTACTTTTGCCCGCAGCAGGAGAATGGATAAAATTGAAATAAAGACAGAAAAGCAGGTTCTGCAGACGCTCCTTTTTTGGCATTATGGCCTTTCAATGAAGGCAAAATTTATCTTGTCATTCATTTGTTTTGCTGTTTTCTGCTTTTCTTTGGCCTATATGATTTGGTTCGGCCGCAGGACATCACTGACTTTCATAACCTGTATTGCAGCTATTTTATTTTTATGTTTTATCGGCTCGCTTTCTATCGAACAATATTCCAGAACTGTAAACCTCTCAGGTGTTATAATTGCTGACCAGGTGGCGGCATATCAGGGTGACGGCACAAATTACCCAACCAGTTTCAAGGCCCCGCTTCATACCGGCACTGAATTTGATTTGATGGAACGCCGGCCGGGATGGTTTCATATAAAACTCGCTGACGGCAGCGACGGATGGATTGTCCAAAATACCGCTGAAATCATTTAATCACAAAAAGTATATTTAAGAACCTTTGATTATGTCCCGCGTATAGCCATAAAGCTTGATGTGAACAGCTATTACGCTTTAATCCTCGAAATTTTTTAGGATTCGAAACGCTGAACAAATAATGGCTTTTTTGACGATATAGATAGTTGTATTAGAAGTCATTTCATAACCTGCGCGACCGCATTATCAGTATTGAAATCGCGGGTTTTAAGGGCTATGAAAGTACTCTTAGGAGAAAAAATGATAAGTATAAAAGATTTAAGACGCAGTTTCGGGCCGATTGTCGCGGTTGACGGTGTATCCTTTGATGTCCAAAAAGGCGAAGTGCTGGGCTTTCTTGGTCCAAATGGCGCGGGCAAAAGCACTGTAATGAGAATGCTTGCCTGTTATTTACGTCCTGATAGCGGCACTGCATCGGTTTGCGGCTATGATATCCTGAGAAACCCCCTCGAAGTCAGAAAATCCATCGGGTATCTCGCTGAAAATGTTCCTGCATACAATGAAATGACCGTCGGCAGTTTTTTAAACTTCATCTGCGACGCCCGCCAAATCAAAGAAAGTGAACGAAAAAAATCCCTTGACCGTGTGGTCCCCATGTGCTCAATAGACTCGGTTTACCATCAGGCCATCGACACACTTTCAAAAGGATACCGCCGCCGCGTAGGTCTTGCGCAGGCACTTATTCATGACCCGCAGGTGCTTATACTTGATGAACCGACAGACGGCCTTGACCCGAACCAGAAACATGAGGTCCGCCAGCTCATCAGTAAAATGGCAAAAGAAAAATGTATCATCGTCTCAACTCATATCCTCGAAGAAGTCGAGGCCGTATGCAGCAGGACCATAATCATCTCAAAAGGCAAAATCATCATCGATTCAACACCGGCCGAACTGCAGAAAAAATACGGCTGCTCGCTCGATGAGGTATTTAGAAAAATCACAAGAACTAAAGTTGCCTGAAAACATCAAAAATAATTGGAGTAAAATATGAGCGGTTTTAAAGCAGTATTCAAAAGAGAACTAAAGTCATATTTCACCACGCCTATCGCTTATGTCTTTCTTGTGGTTTTTCTTTTCTTCTCCGGCTATATGACATTTAAAAACGGCTTCTTTGAGATTCGCCAGGCAGACATGACTGCCTTCTTCGTAAATATGCCTTTGTTATTCGCCTTCCTTGTTCCGGCCACAGCTATGAGGCTCTGGGCCGAAGAACGCAAAACCGGTTCGATTGAGCTTCTCTTTACACTGCCAATAACTGTTACACAAGCGGTGCTCGGTAAATTTTTCGCCGCCTGGTTCTTCCTTGTAATAGCACTTTTTTTGACCTTCCCGATGATTATCACTGTTTTCTATCTGGGCAATCCTGATATAGGATTAATAATAACCAGTTATTTAGGAAGCATCCTTATGGCCGGCGGCTTTCTGGCGGTCGGCTGTTTCTTTTCGGCTCTAAGCAAAAACCAGGTAATAAGCTTTGTGCTTTCTGTTGTTGCCTGTGCCGTTTTGATTTTTGCAGGGGTACCTACGACTATGAATTATCTTTCGACGTTCCTGCCTGTGGGTCTGGTTGCGGCGATTGGAAATATGAGTTTCGAAAGTCATTTTACATCGATTCAAAAAGGCGTCCTTGAGTTCAAGGATGTTACATATTTTGTGCTGTTGATTATCGGCTGGATTGCTGCCTGCACAGTTGTTCTTGAAGAAAGGAAGGCGGGCTAATGAATAAAACAATTAAAATAATATTGGCTGTCATTTTAGTTTTCTTGATTACGTTTAGCTTCATAAGCATATGCCAGAATATAGGCAAGCGGCTTAAAATTGATGTCACTGGCCTGAAGCTTTATACGTTATCCCCGGGAACAAAATCGATTCTGGGCAAACTGAATCAGCCTGTTAAGCTCAAGCTTTATTACGCTAAAACTGCCTCCATGAAGGGTCCCGACCAGATTAAATATTTTAATAACTACTATGAATTCATTAAGGCCCTGCTCGATGAATATGCAGCCGCCTCCAAAGGAATGGTCAATCTTGAGATAATCGATCCAAGGCCTTTCTCGGATGACGAGCTCGAAGCCACGCGCAGCGGCCTGAAAAAATTCCCGATAACTGAAGAAGAAAATTTCGTCTTTGGACTTGTCGTCCAGACACAGTTCGGTGCGGAAAAATCGATTCCCTTCTTTTCACCCGACCGCCAGAATTTCATCGAATATGATATAAGCTCTCTTATCGATACGGTGATGACACGCCAGAAAAAAAATATCGGCGTCCTGAGCTCGCTTCCGGTAATGGGCGAATCAAGCGATTATATGGCTCAAATGATGATTATGCAGGGTCAGGAACCCAAAATGGCGTGGACCATAATCGAGCACCTCAAGCAAAAATATGATGTAAAAAGTATTCCGGCAGATACAAACGATATCAACAATATCGATGTCCTTCTTGTAATTCATCCCAAAGATTTCCCGGCTCAGACTGTTTTCGCGATAGACCAGTTTATACTAAAAGGCGGCAGGACTATCATCTGCATCGACCCGTATTGCTATGCTGACCAGCAGCAAAGTCAAATGGCGATGATGCAGTCCGAAAAGGTGTCTCAAAGTTCGAACCTGAAAAGATTTCTAAACAACTGGGGACTCGATATGCCTGAGCTTACGTTTGCAGGAGATAGACAATTGGCCCCCGGCACCCAGATGGCGGGCAGCCCCTCGATGGAAAAAATCATCGCCTTCCTTAATCTTGCGGCACCTGCCAGCTTTAACCGAAATAACGTAATTACGGCTCAGCTCAACAGTGTCCGCGTATGGTTTGCGGGTATTCTTAACGAACTGCCTTTACCTGCTGATTCCAATAATGAAAATAAAATCGAGCGGACTCCTCTTCTTATGACTACCGCAAAAGGCAACTCCTTCAGAGTCGATAGCCCGTTCGATTTGCAGATGCTCGACCCTCAATCTCTTATGAAGAAATTTTCAGAGGGCACAAAACCTGTAACTATGGGCTATCTGCTGACTGGTAAATTTAAAAGTGCCTTCCCTGATGGTATTGTGCTTGTGTCTGAACCGCCGGAGGATGACCCAAACGCCCCGAAAATAAAAACACAGGTAACAGGCATTACTGAGGCAAAGGAAAATTGTGCCGTGGCCGTTTACGCGGATGTTGACTTTTTATCAAATTCTCTTGCTTACTATAGAAACCAGCTCTTCGGCAATATAGTCGTCGGTGACAATAGCGCTTTGTTGATGAATACCATCGATGACCTGTCCGGCTCTACCGACCTTATCTCAATCAGGTCCCGCGGTAATTTCCAGAGGCCGTTTACTGTTGTTGACCAGATTGAGGAAAAAGCCGAGGCCCAAACCGCAGACCAGGTTGCCAAAATTAATGCCGAAATCATGGGCTTTGAAACTGAATTGAAAAAACTTGTAACTTCCGCAAATGAAAAGGAAAAACAGGTAATCGGCAGCACCCTTGCACAGAAGACAAAAGACCTCGAGCTTAAAAAGTTAAAGGCCCGCCAGCAATTGCGCGAAGTAAAAATGCAAAAACGCCAGCAGATAGAGACATTAGGCAACAAACTTCGTGCATTCAATATGCTGGCCGCACCCGCAGTCGTATTGCTAATCTCTATAGGCCTTGGTTTAAGACGCGGCGTAATGAAAAGACATTATATAAGTCACGCAAGTGACGCATAACTTCTCATAATGAACTGGAGTCAAATATGAGTAATCGGAATTTATCTTTATTGGTTGTTTTGGCCGCTGCATCTATTGTCCTTGCCGTTATTATGGCACAGCTCGCGGACAAACCTTACGCTAAAAAATCACAGATTGCTTATCTCATACAGGGTCTTGACCCTGACCAAATCGCGAAAATTACAATAGGAAAACCCGGCGAAGAAGTTATTTTTAATCGCCGCGGCGCAAATTTCGTTATAGCCAATCTCAATAACTATCCGGCCGTAACCAGCGAGATAAATAAGCTCATAACAACCTGCCTCGACATCCAGACAAATGAGCTTTATACAGAAAATTCCCAAAATCATAAAGATCTTGGCGTTACTGAAGATGATGCCCGAATTCTTGTAAAATTTTACAAAGCCGACTCAACATTATTGACAGGTATCGTCATCGGCAGGCAAAAACAGCAAGGTCAGGGACTTGGGTTTATCAGGAGAGTCGATGATAATAAGGTATATCTTGCCTCCGCTCAGATACCCGCTATTAAAAAACAGTCAATTGAATATATCTCGCAGCAGTTAACCAATGTCCAGCGCGATGACATTAACTCCGTTACCGTAAGCTGTCCCAATGAAACATACGTCTTGCGCCCTGGTCCTGATGAAAAAACTGTTTATTATGAAATCCTCCCTGAAGGTAAGAAAATCAATATCGATGTGGCAAACAAGGTTCTGTCCGCGCTTTCAGGCCTCACCATCGAAGATGTTAACTCTGAATCTGCTAAAGCAAATTTAATTTTTGATAAGAGATATCTTTGCCGTTTAAAGGATACTACAATTTATTCGATTTGGCTGGCACAAGATGGCGAAGACTGGTTTCTAAAATGTGATGCCGATTTTTCAGATAAAACCCCAATAACAAAAACCCAGGGTGAAGTTGAAACCGAAGAGCAGCTTAAAATCAAGGAAGCCAAGCTGCTGGCACGCGATGCCGCTGAGGAATTTTCGCAAAACCATAAAAATTGGGTTTACAAAATCCCTTCTTATCGTGCCGAAAACCTGACAAAGACCTCCACTGATATATTCGAACAGCCTCGCCCGATGATAGAGGAAGTAAATGAAATTTCAGAGCCGGTTACTCAGGAAGAATAAGCGGCAATTATTTAATATCCACCGGGTCCCGTAAGGCCTGAATATCTGCTGCCGGCTAATTCCGGCGCGCCTTCCGGCCAGAGATTAAACACAACCGACTGCCTGTCGAGAGACGCATCTGTGCTCAATGTAAATGACCAGAATATCCGATGATAACGCCTGATTAAAGTCAGTTCGCTTTCGACATTTGCCCCATAATCGAAATCATACTGCTGTGAAAACACAAGTGTGTATCTCTCATCTATATTATAACTCGCGGTAAACACAAAAGCGTTTGTGCCATGCTCATCCAATATCTGCGTGTTGCGCAAATACCTGCTTCCTATATAAAAGCTCAAATCCGGCCACCTCATCCGCGAAAACCCTATATCGAGCTGCTCAATTGTCCCTTCGTGAATATCATAATATACATCGCTCAATAAAGCCGTCATATCATTTATCTGCCACATATATTCTGCATCTAAATAGTCCCTGACCGGGCCGTATTGCTCGAATTTCTTCAATCCTTGA
>Ga0105091_10000114_pt1 | contig 27967 bp, 24 predicted proteins | sample PPLLak1March2015_FD_87022 | JGI IMG/M metagenome (GOLD analysis project Ga0105091, IMG submission 87022) | Freshwater sediment microbial communities from Prairie Pothole Lake near Jamestown, North Dakota, USA - PPLs Lake P7 Core (1) Depth... | ecosystem: Environmental > Aquatic > Freshwater >... | reverse complement strand
GGTCGACTCTCGTTGCCTGCGGGAACACGCGACGGGCCTGGATCAGAACCAAATTCAGCGACTTGACCTCTTCCGTGCGCCAGCGATACTCGTTCTTGAGGATAGCCTCGCGCTCCGCACCCTCTATGATCCTGATCCCGACTTTCTCTTCGAGTCCTTCGACCTCGAACCAGACATTGCTCACCACGCTTTCTTCCCTCGGCTCGGCATCAAGCTCGAGGATGAACACCTGATTCTCATCGATCCCGCGCGTGCCCTCCCAGGGATTGGACTGGATGATGGCGGGGCCGCCGGTGGAAAGCGCGAAGCTCCTCTCTCCCGTCAATTCGCGACCACTGAGCGCCTTCACCCCGCTTTTGAGCGTGAACGTGCATCTCACGCCGGCAGGCAAGTCACGGGGGAAATCGAAAGCCCAGTTCCGGCCATCGACCCACCGGCCGGTTCCCTGCTCCGAACAGGAGACTTCGAAAGGTTCCAGGTTCGCTCTCGGGTCCCCGAACGGCACCATCTGTTCCGAGAACCGAACTTGCACCTGCCTGACTTCCTTGACCGTTCCTTGAGGACTGAAGAGCTCGACTGTTGCCGGCCGGGATTGATCCGCCTGTGTGAACAGCGCCATCCAAATCGGGAGAATGGTCTTCAAAAAGAGGCACATAGTTTTTGTCCTCAGCTTCGAGGGTGGTACTTGTCGTAGATCTTTTTCAGGCGCTCACGCGTCACGTGAGTGTAGATCTGCGTCGTCGAAATGTCCGAATGGCCGAGCATCAATTGCACCGACCGAAGGTCTGCGCCGTGCTCGAGCAAGTGTGTGGCGAAACTGTGACGCAGGATGTGAGGGCTCAGGTGTTTCGATATTCCGGCCAACCGTCCGTAGTTCCCCACCAGCATCCAGAAATACACCCGAGTCATCGGCCGGCCCCTGCGCGTCAGGAAAAGATACGGGCTGGAAGCGGACTTGCCCAATAGACCACTTCTGGCTTCCGCCAGATATGTTCGAAGGAAAGCCACCGCCGCGTCGCCCACGGGGACAATCCGCTGCTTGTTGCCCTTCCCCGTGGTGGTCAAGAAGCCTGCCTCGAGGTTGACCTCTCCCATACGCAACTTGATCAACTCGCTGACCCGCAGGCCCGTCGCATAGAGCAGCTCGAGCATCGCCCGATCCCTCAACCCCTGCAGTCGCGTGATATCCGGCTGAGAGAGAAGCAGTTCCACTTCCGGACCGGTGAGATAGCCGGGCAACGTCCGCCACGTTCGAGGCGATTCGAGGTTCTCGGTTGGGTCGTTCGTGATGTACCTGTCGAGGATCAGGAAGCGAAAGAAACCTCGCAGGCTGACGATATTGCGGGCAACCGAGCGAGCGGAGAGCCGGGAATACAGTTCCTGCAGATATTTTGCGAGGTCATCCTGCTCGATGTTCTCCAGCGAGAGCCCCTGCTCCTCAGCGAAAGCAAGGAAGGTCGAAATGTCGTGCGCGTATGCCTGGACGGTGTTCCTGGCAAGCCCTTTCTCGACCTGCAGGTAGTTGAGGAAGTTCTGGTATGTCCGTTCAGTGGTCATCGTCGCAGCCGGTCGATTCGATTCATCAGCATCCGCACCTCTTCGACGTGTAAGAAGTGACACGCTGTGAAGTATACGACCGCTCCGGCACCTATCGTGATCGACAGCGTCATCAGATCACCCCACCAGGCCTGGCCAAACGAAGCCGTCAAAAGACCATTCAGCACGTAGATGACGACGCCCATGATAGCTCCCGCAATGGCATTCTTGACCAGCGCCCTGCTCACCCCCAGTGACGCCAGTGCACCCAACCGCCTTTTAAAGCTGTGGGCAAGCAGAGTGGTGTTAAGCAAGACTGATGCCGAAGTGCCAAAAGCCAAACCAAGGTACTTGTATGGCAGCGGCAACAGTGCCATGAGACTCAGGTTGATCGCTACGTTTAAACCGACCGCCATGATGCTTATCCTGACCGGAGTTCGGGTGTCGTTCAAAGCGTAGAAACTAGGGACGTAAATCTTGATGCAACTGTACGCGATGAGACCGATCGAATAAGCGATCAGAGCGTACGCGGTCCAGCGGGTGTCGGCCGGGGTGAATCTTCCGTGCTCGAAAATGAGGCGAACGATGGGCCCGGCGAGCACCATGAGACCGACAGTTGATGGAATGGCGACCAGCGAGACAAGCTTGATCGAATTGGCCACCGTCTCCTTGAATTCATCCCACTTTTCCTGCGCGGCATAGACCGATACTTCTCGAAGATTGACCACGCCGACCGCTACCCCGAAGAGTCCGATCGGCAAGTAGAGTATGCGGAAAGCACACTCCAGCCAGGACAGCGGGCCGTTGTAGCCCAGCTGAGACGCGAGTTGGGTGTTGACCAGGACGTTGAACTCCACCGCACTGATCCCGACTATGGCCGGCGCTATCAGCCTGGCTATCTTGCGAACGCCTTCATGACGAAGACTGAACCGGACCCGGTAGCGAAACCCCTCTTTCCAGAGCACTGGGACCTGAACCGCCAGTTGCAGCACGCCACCGAGCAGGGCGCCCACCGCCATCGCGAAAATCGGCTCAATCCCCCGTGACTGAAAGGCCGGGATCAGAAACAGGAAGGCGCCAATTGAAGCGACGTTAAACAACGCAGGGGCAAGCGCCGGCAGGAAGAATCGGTTGAGCGTGTTCAGCATCCCCATGGCGACGGACGCCAAGGCGACGAAGATAAGGAAGGGCGACAGGATGCGCAGCAGGCTTACCGTCAGCTCGACTTTCCCGGGAGTCTTTGAAAAACCCTGCGCCATGATGAAAACAAACGCGTCGGGAAACAGCAAAAGGGCCAAGGTAAACACGCCGAGGAGGGCCAGCAGGGAGTTGATAACCAGGTTGGCCAGAAGCCAGGCTTCATTGCGGCCCTTGTTCTGGAAGTATTCGGTGAAAGTCGGGACGAACGCCGAACTGAGCGCACCTTCGGCGAAGAGGTCGCGAAGCAGGTTGGGGATGCGAAAAGCGACCCGCCAGGCGTCGCTGTAAATCCCGGCCCCGGCGCCAAAGAAATGCGCAAAGACCTGTTCCCTGACCAGGCCCAGCACCCGACTCGTCAATACGGCCAGACTTACTGTTCCGGCGGCGCGGGCAGACTGCGCACGTCGAGCCATTTCAGCAGACGCTCCCCCCTAGATCCAGCCCTTTTTCCGGAAGAAGAAGAACATTCCCAAACCGATCCCGAGCATCAGGAAGAGAGAGAAGAAGTAGCCGTACTTCCAGTCGATCTCCGGCATGAAGCGGAAGTTCATCCCGTAAATACCGGCCACGACTGTCATTGGGATGCAGATCGTCGAGATGACGGTCAGAAACTTCATCGTCTCGTTCAGCCGGTTTGACGCGGCGGACATGTAAATGTCCAGGAATCCGGTTAGAAGATCCCTGTAGTTGTCGGCGATGTCGGTCATCCTGAAGAGGCTGTCGTAAGTGTCGCGGAAGTAAAGGCGCGTCGATGGCTTGATATAGAGGATTTCATCACGGCTGAGCCGGTTAAAGACCTCGCGTTGCGGGAAAACGATCCTTTTCAAGTGCATCAAGTCCCGCTTCAGCCGGAGGATTCGATTCAGCGTTTCGGGGTCTTGCGCCGCCGCGAAAATCTCGTCCTCGACTTCTTCGATCCGATCCTCGAGCTTCTCGAGCTCCGGGAAATAGTGATCTACGACTTTGTCGAGAATCCCCTGGATAACGGTGTCCAAACCGGTGCGCATCAACTGCGGGTCCTGCAGGATGCGTTGACGCATGTCCCGGACACTGCGCATCCGGTGATCGTGGTGCGTGATCAGGAACTGCTTGCCAAGAAAGACATCTATCTCAGCAGTCGTGAACTCCTTCGTGTCCCTCATGTAGTTGATTCCGTGAAGAACCAGGAAGATATACTCCGGATAAACATCCAGCTTCGGGTACTGAATCTCGATGAGGGTGTCCTCGACGGCCAGCGGATGCAACTGGAAGTAATCCTTCAACACATCGGCCTCCTCCGGTGTCGGATTCTCGAGGTCGACCCACAGCAGCTCGTCCGGCTCAATCTTGAGCAGCTCCGGCGAGATCCGGTCATCGTGCAGAAGACCCGCCGTGGGACTGTATTTGAGGATATAGATCATCGACGGGTTAAGTTATCATCTTCTTTTCACTTTGGGCAGAGGTAAAAACCGCATGAGACTGGGCACGATTGCAGAAACTCTAAGATGCGAATTGAAGGGACCCGCCGACCTCGAGATTACGGGCGTGGCAGGCATTGATGAAGCAGGACCAGGCCAGCTCACTTTTGTCGCAAATCCGAAATACGCGCCGAAAGTCAAAACTACGCGGGCAGGCGCAATCATCCTGAAGAAAGGGGCGGCAGAGGCGCCGGTGCCGGCTCTACTGGCCGATGATCCCTACGTGACCTTCGCCAGGGCGATTGAGCTTTTTTACAGGCCACCAACCCCGACGCCCGGCATCCATCCCACGGCCAGCATCGCTCATCGCGTCCAGCTCGGGGAGAACCACTCTATCGGAGCTAACGTCGCAATAGGCGCCGGCGTTCGCATCGGCAGGAACTGTGTGATCCATCCGAACGTCACGATTTATCCGTTTGTTGAAATCGGGGACGATTTCCAGGCCCATTCCAACTCGGTCGTCAGGGAGCATTGCCGGATCGGGAATCGAGTGGTACTCCAGAATGGCGCGGTCATCGGGGCAGACGGTTTCGGCTTTGCCCCGCAACCCAGCGGCATCTATTACAAGATCATTCAGTCCGGCATTGTGGTCCTTGAGGACGACGTGGAAATCGGTGCCAACACCTGCATTGATCGAGCAACCGTCGGCGAGACGCGAATCGGTAAGGGCACGAAGCTGGACAATCTCGTACAGATCGGGCACGGCTGCCGCATCGGGGAGAACACAGCCATGGCGGCGCAGGTGGGGCTCGCCGGCAGCACGCATGTGGGCAGCCGCGTGTTTCTGGCCGGGCAGGTGGGGGCCGCCGGACACCTCGAGATCGGGGACGGTGTGATTGCTATCGCCCAGACGGGCATTGCGCGCTCGGTCGAACCGGGCAAGATCATTTCCGGGAGCCCGGAGCTGGAATTCAACCTCTGGAAGAAGAACTCCATGCTGATGCAGAAATTTCCCGAGTTCGTTCAAAGCGTAAAGCAGCTGAAGAAGGAAGTCGAGGAGCTGCGAGCCAAGGTCGAGAAAACAGGGACATAGGGACAAAGGGGCAGAGGGAAAAGCGGGGAAGCATCGCCCGTTGCTCGTTCTCTCCCTTTGCCCCTTTACCCCTTGCCCGCTGCCGGCTGCCGCCTGCCCGCTGCCGGCTGGTTATTGGTAGTAATCCAGCCCCAGGTGGGTGATCTGCTCTTCGCCCATCATGTACCTGAGCGTGTTCTTGAGCTTCATCAGCTGAATGAACAGGTCATGCTCGGGATAGAGCGTCGGCAAGGTCATCGGGCTCTTGAAGTAGAACGAGAGCCACTCCTGGATGCCGTGCATTCCCGCCCGCTGGGCCAGGTCCAGGAAGAGCGCAAGGTCAAGAACCAGCGGCGCGGCGAGAATACTGTCGCGGCACAGGAAATCAATCTTGATCTGCATCGGATATCCCAGCCACCCGAAGACGTCGATGTTGTCCCAGCCTTCCTTGTTGTCTCCTCTTGGCGGGTAATAGTTGATGCGCACCTTGTGGTAGAAATCCTTGTACAACTCCGGGTAGACGTCCGGCTGCAGGATTTGCTCGAGAACCGACAGCTTGCTCTCTTCCTTCGTCTTGAAAGAGTCCGGATCATCCAGGACCTCTCCGTCACGATTCCCGAGGATGTTGGTCGAGAACCAGCCGGAAAGACCGAGCAGCCGAGCCTTCAAGCCGGGCGCAAGGATCGTTTTCATGAGCGTCTGCCCCGTCTTGAAATCCTTTCCGCAAATCGGCACGCGATTCTGCTGAGCCAACTGACGGAGCGCTTCGACGTCGACCGTTAAATTCGGCGCCCCGTTCGCGTACGGTATTCCACTCTTGAGCGCGGCATACGCGTACACCATGCTGGACGGGATATTCTCGTCGTTGTTCTTCAGCCCGGCCTCGAAGCACTCCAGGGAGCTGTGGACAACGCTCGGCTGAATGAAGATCTCAGTGCTGCCGCACCATACCATCACCAACCGACTGAGCCCGTTCGCCGCCTTGAACCTGTCGATTTCGTCGATTAACTGCTGCGCCAGCTCCCACTTGTTCGGCCCCTGCTTGATGTGATGGCCGTCGAGTCGCTTCACATACCGGCGATCGAAGACCCCCTTCATCGGCTTTATCGCCTCCAGTTCAGGCTTAAGCTGGTTGACGAGCTCTTTCTCGATCACGCCGGCGTGGAGCGCGGACTGGTACGCGTCTTCCTCGAATATGTCCCACGCACCGAAGACCAGGTCGTTGAGCCCCGCAAGAGGAACAAATTCAGAAATCTTGGGGAACCGGCCTTCCGTCCGTTTACCAAGACGAATAGTACCCATCTGGGTAAGCGAGCCGAACGGCTTCCCCAGCCCTTTCTTCACCGCTTCAACACCGGCTATAAAGGTCGTGGATACCGCACCCAGACCTACCAGCAAGACCCCGACCTTTCCTTTCGGTTCAGCGATCTTGGTCCCCTTTTCGATCATGCTCCCGCCTCCTCGCGATTACCGCGATCTCCCGACTCCTGGATCTCCGAGATGTCGGCGATCATGAGGAAAAGTTGGGAGATTTCAAAAAGTAGACGCAGCCTGTTGTTCCGCAGCCTGCTGTCCTCTGTTAACACCATGACACCGTCGAAAAACCGATCCACCGGATTCCTGAGCGTGGCGATCCGCCGCAGAGCCGATCCATAGTCATCCGCCTGCAATTCTTCAAGAACCTGAGGGCGAAGCTTCGCGAACACCGCGAACAGTTCCTTCTCACTCGAGTGCTCGAGATCACTTTCCGTCACCCTGTCCACGCCAATTTCCTGCTTGGCCAGGATGTTCTTGATTCGTTTGAAGGCAATCGCCAGGGCCTCAAAATCCGCTTCGTGTCGGATTTCCGCCAAGGCAGCTGCCTTGCGATAGGTCTTGTGCACCGAATCGACACCGACCGCCATGACGGCGTTGAGCGCATCGACCGCAATTCCCTGCTCCTGAAGCACGAAGCGCACGCGCGCCTGCAAAAAGTCCAGGACGTCGCGCCGCACGTCTTCGACGGGGCGGGTCGGCTTGTGATTGGCAGCCGCTGCGTCGATCAGGGTCGCCAGTGTCAAACCGTCCAGCCGCCGGTCGAAGAGCACTTTGACGATTCCCTGCGCCTGTCGACGCAGGGCGAACGGGTCACTTGAACCCGAGGGAATGATCCCGATGCCAAAGCAGCCGACCACGGTGTCGATTTTGTCTGCGATCGAGAGCAACGCCCCGTTTTCAGTACCGGGCGAACTGTCCTCCAGCGAAACCGGTTTGTAGTGCTCGTAAATCGCCTTCCATACGCTCTCCGGTTCTCCTTCTCCGCGCGCGTATAGCCCTCCCATAACACCCTGCAACTCGGGGAACTCCCTGACCATATCGGTCACGAGATCGCATTTCGACAGGAGGGCGGCGCGTTCCAGAGACTCATCCTTCGAAAGGCTACCGCAGATCTGTCTGACCCTCTCGGTCTTGGCGCCGTAGGATCCGAGCTTTTCCTGGAAGAGCACGGAATCGAGCATCGGACGGCGATCTTCCAGCCGAGATTTCTGATCGGTAGCCCAAAAGAACGCAGCGTCTTCCAGCCTGGCTCTCAGGACTTTCTCGTGACCCAGCCGGATCTGTCCCACCGGATCGCCACTGGTGTTGAGTACCGTCAGGAAGTGCGGTTTCAGCGCCTCGTCCCCTCCCACGACGGCGAAGTACTTCTGGTGATGGCGCATCACCGTTATCAGGATCTCCTGCGGGATCTTCAGGAATTCCGGGTTGAAACCACCCAACAAGACCGAAGGGTATTCGTTCAGGTAAGCGACCTGCTCGAGCAGGTCGGGATCATCGACCATGCGACAGCCAGCCGGCAGCTCCTGCTCCAGCTCCCGCTTGATCTTGGCAGCTCGCTCGTCAACGTCGACCAGAACGAACTGTTCGCGCAACCGGGCCACATAGTCCTGGGCCGAAGAGAGCTGGACGTCGGAGTTTCCAAGGAACCGGTGACCTCTCGTGGTGGATCCGGCCGTGAGCCCTTCGAATTCAACCGGGATCACCTCGTCGTTCCAAAGGGCAACCAGCCATCGGATGGGCCTTACGAAACGGAACCGCGACTCCTGCCAATACATGTTCTTCGGCCAGGAGATCGACGCAATGATTCTCGGAAGTCCCTCTTTGAGGATGTCGGTGGTGCGCTTTCCCTCGAGGAGCCGGCGGACACCAACATACTCCCCTCGGTCGGTGGGCACCAGTTTCAGCTGATCCGCAGGGACTCCCATCTTCCGCGCAAAGCCGAGCGCCGGCGGCGCCGCCACACCATGTGCATCGAACGCCACGGACTTGGGCGGACCGAGGATCAGTTCCTCGCGGTCTGCCTGCCGATCGGCGATTCCTTCGATCAGAAAAGCAAGCCGGCGCGGTGCACCAAACACCTCGAGCGACTCGCGCTCGAGAGCATTGTCCTGCAACAGAGCCCCGACTGCCGCACGCAGCTGCTCGGCAGCCGGCTTGATCATGTCCGCCGGGATCTCCTCCAGGCCCAGTTCAAAAAGGAATCTATTCTTCATGGTTATTGACGTAGGAAGAAGCGACCCTGACAGCCAGATTTCGAACGCGACCTATTAGCCCGACCCTCTCGGTAACACTGATCGCGCCCCGGCTGTCGAGCAGGTTGAAGGTATGCGAGCATCGCAAGCAGTAGTCATACGCGGGCAGGACGCAGTCGGCCTCGAGGCAACGCAAACACTCCTTCTCGTAGAGCCCGAACAGTTCGAAGAGCATTCGTTTGTCCGCCACCTCGAAACTGTACTTCGAGAATTCCCGCTCTTCACGCTGCCGCACGTCACCGTAACTAATCTCGGGACTCCATCGCAGGTCGTAGACGCTGTTCTTCGCCGTGACAAATGTGGCAATCCGTTCGAGGCCGTAAGTGATCTCGCCCGAAATGGGCATCAAGTCTTGGCCGCCCGCCTGCTGAAAGTACGTGAACTGCGTGATTTCCAGTCCGTCCAGGAGTACTTGCCACCCTATCCCCCATGCGCCAAGGGTAGGACTCTCCCAGTTATCTTCTTCGAAACGGAGGTCGTGCAGCTCAAGGGGGATTCCGATGGCCTTCAGGCTTTCAAGATAGACATCCTGGATGTCGTCCGGGGCTGGCTTGAGGATCACCTGCAGCTGGCTGTGCTTGTACAACCGATTGGGGTTTTCGCCGTAACGTCCGTCGGTCGGCCGGCGCGAAGGTTGCACATACGCAACCTTGTACGGCTGGGGCCCCAGGACCCTTAGAAACGTTTCGGGGTGCATTGTCCCGGCGCCGACTTCCAGATCGTACGGCTGTTGAACGACACACCCGTAATCCATCCAGAATCCCAGCAGTCGATGGACGATCTCCTGAAAGGTGAGTTGCTGTGTAGACATGCCTTGTATCCGATGAAAGGGGTGATCATAGCACAGAGAAAGGCCACGGTTTTCACGGATTTCAGGGATTTGCCCGTCCGTTGAATCCGTGAAATCCGTCGTGAGAAAAGGCGGTCTTACAGCAGCTGCTTCAGCAGCTTTCTCGACTTCAGTTGCTTTTCGAGGTGGGACTCGATGATCTGACCGCAAAACTTCTCGAGGCGTGCAATATGCTCCGGATCCAGGGCGGTCAGGGCGCTTGGGTGCACCTTCATCATGGCTCGTGCCGCCTCGGCGGTTTCGGCAGGCAGGGCCGGCTCGAAACCAGGCAAAATACCTTCAAATCTCAGCAGCCACAACTCGAAGTATCGGGCAAGGGTCGCGGTCGGTGCGGCAAGCGAGGCGTCCAGGACCGCAAGAGCCAGGCGAAAAAGCCGCTCGCTCTCGGCCTGCTGACGAGAGAATTCCAGCAGCAATTCCGCAAAGTACCCGAAATGGAGATTCACCTCCCAGGACAGCTGGAAGGCTGAGTATGCCTTGATGATTTCGCAGTTTTGGATAACGGCGAGCTCCTGGTGCTCCTTCCGGTAAAAAACGACCCGGGTATGGGTCAGGAGCTCCAGGCTGCACCCGAAGCGACTCCTAGCTTTCCGCGCGCCGTGGGCAATGCCGCGCAACTGCCCGAAATCGCGCGTCAGGAACACCACTATCCGGTGCGCCTCTTCGAACGGATACGTCTTGAGCGTCAAGCCCTCTGACTGGTGAACGTTCATGCGACCGGGAGGTAGTGTATCAGGGCGGACGCCAGGCCGAGAAATGACAGGAATCCAGTGACATCCGTGAAGGTCGTCAGCAGTATCCCGGAGGCGATGGCCGGGTCGATATTCAAGCGCTTGAGCACAAGGGGGATGACGCTGCCGGTCACGCCTGCCACGAACATGTTGATGATCATTGCGCCGCCGAGCGCAACGCCCAGCATGTAACTCGATTTCCAGATATAAGCCGCAACACCCGCAACGAGGCCCAGTGCAACTCCATTGGCGATGCCCACCATGGACTCCTTGAAGAGCACGTTTCTGGCGTTCTCCCATGTCAGCTCGCCGAGCGCCAACCCTCGGACGACCACGGTTAATGTCTGAGTTCCGGAATTGCCGCCCATCCCGGCGACTACCGGCAGAAAAACCGCCAGGAATGAAAAGCGGGCGATTGTCGGCTCATAGATCGCGACAACAGTAGCAGCCAACAGGGCGGTGACAAGATTGATGGCCAGCCACGGGAGCCGCTTGCGTACGGAGGCACGTACCGGTGTGTACACGTGGTCGTGAACGTCCACTCCGGCCATGTAGAAGATGTCCTCGGTCGCCTCCTCGGTTATGACGTCAATGACGTCGTCGACCGTGATGACCCCGACCAGCTTGTTTTCCTGATCCGTGACCGGGATTGCGAGCAGATCATAGTTTGCAACCTGCCTCGCGACCTCCTCCTGGTCCGTGTCAGTCGTGACTGAGATGACGTTGCTACGCATGATGTTCTTCAGCAGCGTACCGGGCGGCACCATGATCAACTGACGCAAGGAAATGACTCCAACCAGATGCTGGCGTTCGTCGACCACGTACAGATAAAACACCATCTCCAGGTCTCGGGTCGTCTGAATGGTATTGATCGCTTCTCCCGCCGAGAGTTCTTCGGAAAGCGAGAAGACGTTGGGGTTCATGATGCGCCCGGCCGTCTTCTCCGGGTACTGCAGAAGGCCCTGGACCTCGTTCGACTCCTCCGCCCTCATCCGGTCAAGGACTTCCTGCGCGACCTCTTCCGGCAAGGCAGCGATGAATAGGGCCGCATCGTCTGATTCAAGTTCCTGCAGAACTTCCGAGATCTGTGCGGCCTGCATCTGATTGAGCAGCTCAAGGCTGCGCTCGACGCCGAGTTCGTTGAGCGTCTCGGCTGCCAATTTCCGGTTTCGACTCAGAAGGATCGCGAAGACGGCCTGGCGTTCCGGCTCCGTCAGACTCGAGACCATCTCGGAGATATCAGCCGGTCGGAATTTTCCGAGAAGATTGGCAATGTGCAGGCGGGCGCCCCGGCGTAGCAGCCTGCGAAGTGACGCCGTGGCGACCTTGGTCTTTTGCGGCTGCATCCTAACGTATTGTAATGGAGTTACTTTGCGAAGAGAAAACGAACCGGAAGGGGCAGAGGGACAAAAGGAAAAACCTGTCGGGCATTTCACCGGCAAAGGGGGGAATTGAAGAGGGCAGATGTCGTCTTGGGACTTCCCTCTGTCCCTTTACCCCTTTGTCCCTTTGCCCCTTCTTTCTTACCGATCGGCCCGTTTGGTTGCCAATCTGCCCGGTTCCGGGGTGCGCCGCAGGAAGTGGTATACCCTTACGGCCGGGCCGCTCGCCGTGTAGACGGCTGCAATAGTCATCAGCACTTGCTGCGAGAAGAGGAAGACTCCGCCCACCACGATCGCCAGGACGAGGATCAGAAGGTGTGATTTCCCATGTCCCAGGTTCAGTTGTTTTAGCGCCGGGTACCTGATGGTGCTGATCATCAGGAAGGAAACGATATACATGATCGCCACGAGGTAGAACTTGAAGAATGTCGTATCAGGCGGGGTGACGAAGATATGGACCGTCGCGGCCATGAAACCGGCGCCCGCCGGGATCGGGAGGCCTGCGAAGGATTTTAGATTCTTGTTCTGTACGTTGAAGCGGGCAAGTCGCATTGCGCCGCAGGTGACGAATACGAAGGCCGATAGCCGGGCGAAGTTGTCGAGCTCCGCCAGCCCCCATGAATAAATCAGTACGGCCGGAGCCACGCCAAAGCTGATGACATCCGCCAGAGAATCCAGTTGCAGTCCGAAGTCACTGGTTGCGTTTGCCATCCGGGCTACCCGCCCGTCCAGACCATCCAACACCACCGCGATACCGATCGCGATCGCGGCGCTCTGGTAGTTGCCGTTGAGCGTGGCAATCACCGCGAAGAACCCCGCAAACAGGTTCCCGACGGTAAACATCGACGGCAACAGATAAACGGTGCGTCGCAGCTTTTTCGGGGGACAAAAAACCTCTTCGGCTTCTCTCCGCAGGTTAAGACCGTCTTCCTGGTTCACGCTTTTTCTCTCCACCTGGCGATAATACTTCTGCCGGCGTAGACCTTCTCACCCTTGCGCACCATAACCTCGCAATCGGGCGGGAGCATCATGTCTACCCGACTCCCGAAACGGATCAGCGCTATTCTATCACCTTTGCTCACCTTGTCTCCGAGCTTCTTCCACGGAACGATCCGGCGGGCCAGGATTCCTGCGATCAAGGCGAAGGTAAGCTCCCTCTCGCCCCGGATTGTAAAGATGAGCTGCTCATTTTCCACGGATGCCCGGGCGTCGAAAGCCAGGAGGAACTTCCCCTTCTTGTACTCCTCGCGTGTGATTTCTCCCCCAATCGGCGCTCGATTCACGTGTACATTGAAAACCGACAGGAAGATGCTCAGCCGATGTCCCTGCTCCGTCGGTTCGATGGCAATCACCCGCCCGTCCGCCGGGCTCACTGCGGAGTCCACCCCGTCCGGCACATCCCTTTCCGGATCGCGGAAGAAGAAAACCACAAAGCCGGCCAGTAACAGGAGGATCAACCCAGGCCACCAGAGGGCGAAGGCAAAAGCCACACCGGCGAGAAGGATGAGCGGAACCAAAAAGTACCAAGCGTCTCGAGCCATTGCAGAGTTCCCCAAAACAGAAAAGGCCTGCAGCTGAGTCCGTCCGGACCAACTGCAGGCCGAGCGTCTTCACGTATGACCGGCTCAGTGCGCGGCGTGCTCTCCCTGATATCTAGAAATCAACGTTTGCATACGATCTTTTAGGGCCAACTTTTTTTTCTTCAAAATCGTCTCGTGAACCTGATCCTGATGGTTAAGGTGGGGCTTCTGCTGGAGTTCCTGGAGCTGTCGCTCGAAGCTCTTATGTTCTTCCGCTAGCTTGCGGAATTCCTGATCAGTCTGAAGCAAATAATCCTTGACCTGGCTTTCGTCCATCGGAATCCTCCTTGGTTAAGACCCATAAATCCGCCCTCAAAGTTGGCCTGATTTCTCAGTTGAGGTAAATGTAGCAAAACGATCCAAGCCCCGCAAGACAGTCGCACAAGCTCTGCGCGTGCACGGAGCGAACAGCCTGAATCGGATGGGAAGAGGGGTTGTCGCGCTCACCTGATCGCCAGCATACGATCTAGCGCCACCCGTGTCCACCGTTTCACATTTTCGGGAACCACTATCTCGTTGATAACGCGTCCCTCCAGGAGATTTTCAAGGGACGCAAGCAGGTGCTGAGGCGCAATTCTGAACATGGTGCTACACAGACATCCGTGCTCTTCGAGAGAGATCACGCGCTTTGCCTGCTCGGCTGATTCCTGGGCCAGTCGGTTCACCAAATGGAGCTCTGTTCCGATCGCCCACTGGCTTCCCGCGGGTGACTCCCGGACTGTCTTCATAATCTGCTCCGTGGAACCGGAGAGGTCGGCTTTCTGAACTACCTCCCACGTGCACTCCGGGTGAACCATCACGTTGATACCGGGGTACTTTGCCCTCACTTGATCGACCATCTGGGGCAGAAACCGCTGGTGTACGCTGCAGTGCCCCTTCCACAGAAGGACACGAGCGGCGCGAATCCGGTCTTCCGCATTCCCGCCGAGCTCCTGGTAGGGATCCCAGACAGGCATGGCCTCGAGAGGAACACCCATTTGGTAGCCCGTGTTACGCCCGAGGTGCTGATCCGGGAGAAACAGGATCTTCTCTTGCCGCTTCCAGGCCCACTCGAAGACCGCCCGCGCGTTGGCGGACGTACAGACCGCACCGTCGTGCTCACCGCAAAATGCCTTGATGGCCGCGCTCGAGTTCATGTACGTGATCGGAACAACCGGTGGCTTATCGCCGAACAGAGAGCACAATTCCTCCCACGCTTGTTCAAGCTGGTCAATATCGGCCATGTCCGCCATGCTGCAGCCCGCCGCCAGATCCGGAAGAATCACCCGCTGATGCGGCTCACTGAGCACGTCGGCACTCTCAGCCATGAAATGCACACCGCAGAAGACTATGTAGTCGGCCTCCGGATGACCCGCTGCTAGCTGCGAGAGCTTGAAGGAATCACCGGTGTAATGGGCGAACTTGACCACATCGTCCCGCTGGTAGTGGTGTCCGAGGATGACCAGACGCGGTCCGAGCTTTTCCTTCGCTTCCGCAATCCGGCTATCCATTTGCGCGTTCGAAACGCCGAAATAGTTCTGAGGAAGTATGCACGCCTGACTCATGTTGTAACTTGCCATTTTACCACCCCGGCTCGGCGAAAGGGCGGGAACGTTGGACGGTTCACGGTTGCACGGTTACACGGTTCACGGTTACACGGTTCACAGTTCTACGGTTCCACGGTTTGTCGGTTCAAAAGTTGGCCGGTTCAGGACCTTAGCATCTGCGTCGGGTCAAAATGCGACAAGACACCGTCGGCCGTGAAGCCGTGAACCGCATAACCGTGGAACCGTGAACCACATAACTGTGGAACCCTGAACCGCATAACTGTGGAACCGTGAACCGCATAACTGTGGAACCGTGAACCGCATAACTGTGGAACCGTGTAACCGTGTAACCGTGAACCGGGCACCGGTCAATTGACTCCATTCCGGCGTGGCCGTATGATTTGACTCTTCACCCATAGGATCAAGGACTCATATGAACCAACAATCGACCGCTCAAAATAATCGGCTCAGCGAAAACCGGAGACGATCGCTTCAGACCATGGCCAACCGTCTGCGCAAGCATTCGCTTGTGTCGACGAGCGAGGCGGCTTCCGGTCACCCGACTTCCTGCTGTTCATGCGCGGAGGTGGTGGCGACGCTCTTTTTCAACCATCTCCGCTACGAGGTGGCGAATCCCTCGAATCCGTATAACGATCGTTTCGTTCTCTCCAAAGGGCACGCTGCACCGATCCTTTGGGCGGTCTGGGCGGAAGCGGGTGCATTTCCGACCGAGAAGCTCCTGACGCTCAGAAAGATCGACAGCGAACTCGAAGGCCATCCGACTTTCCGGTCGCCGTATTCCGGCGCCGCCACCGGCTCCTTGGGTCAGGGGCTTTCGATCGGGCTAGGCATGGCCTTCGCCGCCAGGCTCGACAAGACCGGCGCGCGAGTTTTCGTACTGCTGGGTGACGGCGAAATCGCTGAGGGCTCGGTTTGGGAGGCGGCCGCCTTGGCCAGTTATTACAAGCTGGACAATCTCGTTGCCATTGTTGACGTTAACCGCCTGGGACAAAGCCAGGCCACGATGTACGGCCACGATCTGTCGTCCTACCAGGCGCGCTTTGAAGCGAATGGATGGCGGGTGATCGCGGTGGACGGTCACAATATTGGCGCAGTCGATGAAGCTCTTGCAGCGGCGACCGCGCAATCCGGAGTCCCGACCGCAATCCTGGCAAAGACATTGAAGGGAAAAGGAGTATCGTTCCTCGAGGACCAGAACGGCTGGCACGGAAAACCGTTGAAGAAGGGGGAAGAGCTCGACAAGGCCCTGGCCGAGTTAGGCAACAATTTTGAGCTGGCCGAGCCGCTCACCGTGAAGGCACCCAAGGCAACAGGCAGTCTGAGAAAACCAACCGCCAAGCTCTCCACCCCTCCCGAATATCCCCTCGGGTCCCAGGTGGCCACCCGGGAAGCCTATGGCACGGCGCTGAAGAAGCTGGGTCAAAACAGCCAGGACGTCGTCGCGCTCGACGGCGACTGCAAAAACTCCACTTACTCCGAACGATTCATGAAGGAGTTCCCCGATCGTTTCGTCGAGTGCTTCATTGCCGAACAGGACATGGTGGGAACGGCCGTCGGACTGGGGACTTTGGGAAAGATACCGTTCGCCTCGACCTTTGCGTGCTTTCTCTCGCGCGCCTATGACTTCATCCGTATGGCAGGCATCGGGAAGGCGAACCTGAAGCTGTGCGGCTCACACGCCGGGGTCTCGATCGGCGAGGACGGACCATCGCAGATGGGTGTCGAGGATCTGGCCATGATGCGACCCATCGCAGGCTCAGCGGTCCTGTATCCTTCCGATGGTGTTTCCGCCGAACGTCTGGTCGAATTAGCCGCGCAAAATCACGGGATCGTCTACATACGAACCACCCGACCGAAGACGCCGGTCCTGTACGGGCCAGACGAAAAATTCGAGCTGGGCGGCTGCAAAGTCATCCGATCGAGCGGCGAAGACAAAGCGACCGTGGTCGGGGCGGGAATAACGCTGCACGAAGCCGTCAAGGCCGCGGACCAGTTGGCCAAGGAGGGCATCAAGATCCGTGTCGTTGATCTCTACAGCGTCAAACCGCTTGACGTTGACACCCTGCGAAAGGCGGTCCGGGAGACCGGCGCAATCGTCACGGTCGAAGACCACTATCCGGAGGGAGGCATTGGCGACGCCGTCTTCGCCAGCCTTGCCGGTGAGCCGGGCAAGTTCCGAAAGCTCGCGGTCAACGGGATCGCCCGTTCGGGCAAGCCGGAAGAGCTGCTCGAATACGCGGGCATCAATGCGCGCCACATCGTGGCCGCGGTGAAGGAACTGATGCAGAAGTAGGGGTAACGACTCACAAAGACCTCAAGGACACCAAGGACGTCAAGGAAAGACACAGTGGCGTTCGTCCTTGAGGTCCCCGAGGTCGTTGAGGTTCTTGAAGCTGGTAAGCTGTTGAAATGGTTTGCGTGTTGACGCCTTTTCTGGGACGGCCATCGACCGCCTGTCTCTTGGCCACGCTGTTCGCATCCGTTTGCCTGGCGCAGCCACCTGAAACGGCTCCTCGCGAACCGGCGGCGCCGCAACCCGTCTCCCCTAAACAGCAAGGGATTGCTCTGGCAGTCGACGGCCAGTACGACAAAGCGTTGAGAATCTTCCAGAGGCTCCTCCACGAGGACCCTGAAAACGGCGAAATCAACTACCTGGCCGGCGCCGCCTGCGTGCGCCTGGAAAGGCTTGGGGAAGGAATCGATTACCTGGAAAAGGCGGTGAAGTCCAAACCAGGCTTTCCTCAGGCATATGGCGAGTTGGCCGAAGCCTGTCTGAAACGAAAGATGAAGGACCGTGCTCATGCGGTCGCCGCCGAGGGACTGCGTTTGTTCCCTAAGAACGAACAACTCAAGAAGATCCGCGCGAAACTTGGAGACTGAGCTAGATCACGGTGGCTCCCACCATCTTCCCACCGGGGTAAGCAGCGAACAGGCCGCGAGTTCCCGAATCGCCTAACGCTCTTTTCACGTAACCGAAAGCAATCACCGTCCGGGCCTCCGGGGAGTAAGCCCCGCTGGTGATGACCCCTACCTTTTTCGACCGCTCGTCGAGGATTTCGATACCGGGAGGCACGACTGATTGATCGTGATCGTCGAGCCGAAGTCGGACCAGTCGGCGACTGACACCTCCGACATAGGTTGCTTTGGACACGACCTCCTGACCGACGTAGCATCCCTTGGTAAAGCTCAGGGCGTGCTGTAAACCGGCTTCGATCGGATTATTGCGCCCCGTAAAATCGACGCCAAACTGGGGGATTCCGCGTTCGAGCCGGAGAGCTTCGGCGGCCTCGGGCCCTACTTCGGGGAAACTTCCGGCGCTAATGCCCCAGGCCTCCTTCCACCGGTCGTCATCCTGAGTGCGAAACAAAACGTCCAAGCCGCGTTCCCCAAGGCTCGCACGGCACGTCAGGAAGACGTTTACACCGGCATGCTCCACACAGCTGATCCCCAACTCGCCGACCGGAAGCGAGGCGCGCATGACCGAGCCATCCAGCCAGGCGTCCAGAAAACCAAAGACCAGCTCCGGGGCTCCAGGGCCGTGAACGCTCAGGTGGCGCCATTGTCCGGTTGTGTCGCTTAACTCCACCTCATCCATGACGATGAATTTGTCGACTTCCCCCACCAGCCGGCCGGCTACACCAGGAGAAGTATCGATCAGGATCTCTTGCGGCAAGCGGTAACAGTAAAGATCGGCAACGATTTTGCCTGTCGGTTGGAGAAACAGCGAGTACAAGCCTCGATACTCGGGCAGTGTTCCGATGTCATTCGTTAGCATCGCCTGCAGGAATGGCACACGGTCCGGACCTTTAACCAGGATCTTCCCGCGGGCTGAGAGATCCATCCATCCGGCTGTTTCCTTCACCGCCCAATACTGTTCCAAGCTGTGAGGAGTCATGAAGTTAATGATACGCAAGCGGGATGGCGATGACGAGCGCGAGTGTGCCGCCTCCGTAAACCGGTTACCGGGAAGCTGCCCTGGAATGGTGGTAACTACTTGCGTCCGTCCCTTCGGGCTTTCCCGTCCGAGCGGTATTGGACAAGGCGCTGCTCGCCTTCGAGGTTCTTCTTCTCAGTGAGATCCTGCGTGACCTCCAGAGTTCCAAGATAGTTGCCCTCCGGGTCGCGAACGGCGAAATACTCGATGTGAACGAAACGACCCTTGAAATTGATCCAGAACGGGGCGCTGTCAGCGCGCCCGGCCCGAAAGTCGTCCAGGATCTGTTGCACCATGTGGACGCTCTTCGGAGGATGGCAGAGCTGAACTTTCCGACCCAGGACTGCCTTTCCGCGGGCGAAGATTTTCTCCTTGCCTTGGTTAAAGAAGCGCACCCGGTCATCGCTGTCCACGAAAGTGACCTCGAAAGGCAAGGCGTTCAGGAGGGCAGTCAACTCGGTGACGGAAAAACCACCCGTCGGCAATTGGATGTTGTGCCCCTGTTGATCGGCCTCCTTTGCTCTCTCGCCCGCTTCCCAAAGATCGGTCGGTTCATACAGACAGTATCCGAACTGAATCGTCTGGTTATAGATCTGATGCCACTCGTCATCGCTCAGGGTGTCCAGGGACATGGGCAGCAGGATCTGCTCTTCCTTGTAAATCATCTCCTCCACGGCCGCACAAGCGGGCTTAAGGACCAGCTCGGCAATGGCTTTCAGTTCCTCCGTCTCCGCGTTTTCAACTTCGCACAGTACCTGGTTCGCACCCTTCAGCAGATTGCGCACTTCGTCGTCCTTGCCCCACATCACGCGCGAAGGCCCAGTGATCCCGTGTTTTTCCAGAAAGGGAAAGAGCAGGTTTTCTTTTCTGTTGTAATGCTTGTCGACATCGGAGAGTGCCATGAAGCACTGCCGAAGTTGGTTCACAAGCTCCGCCCGTCCCTGCCCTTCGGGGCTTTCCACGTGCGCAAGGAGTTTCGTCAACCCGGCCAGCTGCGCCTGGATGGCCTTGTTTTCCTGTCGAAAGGTGTCGACCGGATGCCCCGGCGAGACAGGCTTCGGGGGACGCTCAAGATTGATGGCGCCCCGGAGCGCGGTCGTGTGGACGTCGCAGAATTTCAGGACGTCCTCCATGGGCAGACCCTCCTCGATCAGCTCCTGTTCCACCTCAACAACCTCTTCGTAAGGAACCTGGCCTAACAGTCGGACGAGGTGATTTCGAACGACGGCGGGTGCTGTACCATCGCGAAGTTGAAGCATCAGGTGTTTCAGGACACCCTTTCGTTTGCTGGTTTCCGCTAGCAGTTCGCTCATTTTGCCTCCGGAGGTCTCAATCTTCGCCAAGGTTAGCAACCGCGATCATCCCCGGTCGTTGACAAAAGTCACGTCCGGCCAGTGGAAGTGCAGGCGACATCTGTAGGAAAATTCCCGTAGCACAGGTCCCACTTCAGGTGGGATCTGTGTCCGAGCTCGGAAGTTGGCCCCACGGTTAGGAGTCAAGAATGGTCAAATTGTTTATTCTAGTGGCGTTGCTGGTTGGTCTATTAGCTCAGATTTCTGCAGCGGAAGTCGAATACCCGACGCTTGCGATCGGCGCCTCCGCCCCTGACTTCAAATTGCCCGGTACCGACGGCAAGACATACAGCCTGAAAGATTTCCAGAAATCCCCCATCCTGGTGATCATTTTCACGGCAAATCATTGTCCGACCGCCCAGGCTTACGAGGAACGCATTAAAAAGCTCGTCACTGACTTCCGCGGCAAAGGCGTCGCCTTCGTCGCCATTTCTCCGAACGACCCGCAGGCGGTCCGTCTGGATGAGCTTGGCTGGACGGATCTGGGCGATTCGTTCGAGGAGATGAAATTGCGGGTAGAACACAAGAAGTACAACTTTCCCTACCTGTATGACGGAGACAACCAGCGGGTATCCAAGGCATACGGGCCGAAAGTCACACCTCATGTCTTCATCTTCGATAAAGAGCGGAAATTACGCTATGTCGGGCGCATCGACGAGGATGAGCGCCACCCGGACACGGTCAAGAGTCCCGATGCGCGGAACGCGATCGAGGCATTGCTGAAGGGCGCACCCGTCCCCGTGGAGACAACGCGAACGGTTGGCTGTTCAGTCAAATGGTCGGACAAGCGAGAATCGGTCAAGCAGGCTTTCGCGGAGTGGGCAAAGGAAGAGGTGAAACTGGAGACCGTGGGCGCCGCAAAACTCGAGGAAATGCTGAAGAACAAAACGGACAAGATCAGGCTGGTCAACGTGTGGGCCACCTGGTGCGGACCCTGCGTGATCGAATTCCCGGAACTCATTACCATGCATCGCATGTACCGCCATCGTGAGTTCGAGCTAATCACCTTGAGTGCCGATGATATCGGGAACAAGGACGCGGCATTTGCCTTCCTCAAGAAGCAACAGGCCTCCAGCCAAAACCTCATATTCGAGGGCAATACGTACGCGCTTTTCGAAACCCTGGACAAGGTCACCGGAGGCAAGACCTCCAGCGGGGCACTCCCCTATACACTGATCATCAAGCCCGGCGGAGAGGTGCAGTACCGCCGGGAAGGCAGAATCGACCCGCTGGTCGTCAAGCGGGAGATCGTTAAATTCCTCGGAAACACCTATCGCTGATAGTGTCGCCTGTCGCGCGGGTTTGAAAAGGTTTCAGTCCTGCCGGCAGGCTTTCGTTCAGGAGGAAGCACTCATGCCATTCACTCTGCCGCCTCTGCCATACGACGCCGGCGCCCTCGAACCTCACCTTACACGGGAGAACATGGAACTGCATCACGGGAAGCACCACCAGGCCTATGTAACTAATCTGAACAAGTTCATCGAGCAGGGGAAGGTCGATGGCTCAAAATCGCTCGAAGAGATCATCATGTGGAGCGATGGACCCGTCTTCAACAATGCCGCCCAGGTATGGAACCACACCTTCTTCTGGAAGTGCATGAAACCCAAGGGCGGCGGACAGCCCGGCGGGGATCTCGCCACAGCGATCCAACGCGACTTCGGCTCCTTCGACAAATTTAAGGAGCAGTTCTCTGAGGCCGCAGTCACGCAGTTCGGCTCGGGCTGGGCCTGGCTGGTCCGGGATGGTGGAAAGCTGAAGATCACCAAGACGAGCAACGCCGACCTGCCGATGAAACAGGGCCAGGTTGCCCTGGTCACCTGCGATGTCTGGGAACACGCTTACTACCCGACCTACAAGAACCTGAGGCCTAAGTACGTCGAGGCATTCCTTAACAACCTGGTCAACTGGGAATTCGTCGCGGAGAACTTTCGGAAGTAAGTGAAAGACAATCCGCGCACTTCGCGGAAAACGCTTCGTTTGCGGTTCTGTGCGGCTCGGCAGCGGCTGCATCGTGCCCGTGAGCGTGATCAGGATGTCCGACTTGGAAGTCGGACCTACGGGATCCTGCCCATCCGGGTCGTCGAGCAGAACAGAACCGCAAACGGAGCGTCTTTCGCGAACTGCGCGAATTGTCACCCGGCGAACCTCGTCGCCCGCATCAACCACAGTGCTTATCGCCCGCGCAACTGCCTGCATCCTCGATCTGGATCGTTGTGTGGCCGATATTGAATCGCTCTCGGGACAATTCGCTGAGCCGCGATAGGACCTCGTTGCGTCGTCCCTCGTCTCCCACCACTGCATGGCACGTCATTACGTGGACACCCGAGGTCAGGGTCCAGACATGAAGGTCGTGGACCGCCTCCACCCCCGGTACCTGGGCGAGTTCGCGTTTCATTTCCGGTATGTTGACGTGTGACGGGGTGCCTTCCAGCAGAATCGCAACCGAGTCCCGGACGAGCTTCCACGCGCTGGCCAGGATCAGAAGGCTTACCAGGGCGCTCACTGCCGGATCTGCCCAATAGGCGTCACCAAAGCGGATGGCCAGCGCTGCAACGATGACCGCGGCAGAACCGAGTACGTCGCCGATCACGTGCAGAAGGGCGCCTCGGACATTCAGGCTGTCCAGATGACTGGAGTGAAGCACCCAAGCGGAGGCGAGATTGGCCACGAGACCCAGCCCGCCAATCGCGAGCATTTCCAGGCTCTTGACCTCTTGTGGGCGAAGCACGCGCTGGTACGACTCGTACAGAACGGCGAGCGCAATCACGACCAGGGCCACTCCGTTGATCAGGGCAGCCAGTATCTCGACGCGAAAATATCCGTAGGTTTTATCTGGAGTGGCTGGTCGCCGGACAAACCAAACGGCAAAAAGGCTGAGTCCAAGCGCCGCCGCATCGGTCAGCATGTGCCCGGAATCAGCCATCAGGGCGAGGCTGTTCGTCCACCAGCCGCCGATAAACTCCACCACCATGAAAACAGCGGTGATGATCAGTGCCAGCCTCAAGCTGCGGGCGCCAGTCTCGCGATTCAACCCCATACGACGTCATCGTCCGGTTCAGCAGCCTGCGCATCGTCTTCAAGAGCGCCGGACAGGCTTTCGAAGTAGCGGATGGCGAGCAAACCTAATGCAAGGGTCGAGATACCGGCCAGCGAAGCGGAGATTAGAGCCCGTCCACCTGACATCCGCTCACCCAGCTTTTGGCCTCCGTAAGTCAGGAGCAGATCAATTGCGAGCACACTCAGTAGTTCGGTCGCCCTGCGCTTGTCCAGGTTGAACCCGAAGGCGTAGCCGATTTTGACGACCATCGGAGCGTGAACTGCGGCCAGAGGGAAGAACGGCGAAACGGGTACGGTAATCGCACCCGCCACAATTCCGGCAAAAGTCGCCTGCGTTACGATTCCCTTGCAGAGCGGCTTCCGGTAATCCGGATAGCTCCATGCCAGGGGATAAAGTGCACGCGGATAAGCCGCGACGATCGCCCGGAAAAGGTCCTCGATCCTCTCCGGTTCCCTGATCGACATGGGAACCACGGTCCCGCCCGTCAGTTTCTTGGCGTTCCTTATCACTTCCGCGGGACGCTCGGCTTCGTCTATTTTATTCAGGACTACGAGGACCGGCTTACCGAGGCGCTCGACTTTCTCATACATCTGCACCGTCTGCCCGGTCAGCTCCAACCGGGCGTCGAGCAGGAAAAGCACCAGGTCGGTCTTGGCAAATTCTTCCGAGCCCGGCAGTCGCCCGTAGCCGAGCAGCTCCTCGAGACCTTGGGAATCGACGATATGGAACACCTGCCGGCCCGGAAACCGTTGGCGGCGCTCGATGATCTTCGCGAGCGATTTCTTCCCGGTTTGCGCGGGACCCGTGAGTGCCACCCTCAGCGAGTGCTTCGGCTGAATATTCAACCATTGTTGCTTGATCACTTCGAAGACCCGCAGCAGGCTGTTCCCCCCGGCGGGCAACGCGTCGACGACACGGCGAAGGGTCGCCTTGACGTCATCCGGGAAGAAAAAAACGATCTGGTCAAACAGTCCCAACAACTCCTTGGGCGCCCACGGTCTCAGGTTCTCAAACACGTCAACATTCGACATATTGGCCCTCGGTCTGCTCGTGCGCAGTCTCTCGAAGAGTGACAGGGCTACTGGCTCTCACATCCGTCAACTGACAACGATGTACTCGATCCTGTCGAAGTCCATTTTACTCCACGAGAAGCACCGAATATCAGGCGGGTTTGTAGCCAGAGATACAATCCAGCAGGTTACCTCCGGATGGAAGAAGCATTCGTAATCGCGCCTGGACGGGACCGGCGCAGTGGCGGGATGCGAATGATAGATCCCCCGCAGGCTCAGCCCTTCTGCTCTGAGCAGACGAGAAAGATCGAACAGCTCAGCAACGGGTACCGAGAAGCCGGTCGGGCTGTTAAGCTCGTTGCTAGCCCGGATCAACCGATCGATAACAGTGCCTCCGCCCGCCAGAAAGCCACACGCTTCGATCGGCGAGGCGAGGCGGGCATGTTCAATCATGCCCTCGAGTACCGCGCCACGGATGTTCATTTCGGTCTCGCAGTCAGAACAGTGTAATCGGGTCGATATCCACCGAGATTGCCGCGGCTTTTCCTTTTTCTGGCACGAGGCTGGAAATGGCTCGATCTATCACCTCATGCAGTTCCCGGCGGCTCGTTGCCTTGACGAGCACCTGGAACCGGAACTCTGACTTCAACTTTTCCCGGGCCGCCGGGGCAGGACCGAGGAAGTTCATCCGGCTGCTCGCGGACAGCTCTTCACGTCCGCGGAGCAAGTGGCGGTGCAGCGCCGCAGCCGTGTCTGAAACCTCGGCCCGATCGCGTCCGGTGATCAACAGGTTGGCGAGCGCCGTAAAGGGCGGGTATCGGAAACGGTACCGGTATTGGACTTCCTGGCGCCAAAAACTGACGTAGTCCTGGGCAGAAGCGTACTTGAGGCTGTAGTGGTTGGGGAAGTACGTCTGCACAATCACTTCGCCGGACTGTTCACCCCGCCCGGATCGGCCGGCTACCTGCGTCAGCAGCTGAAAAGTTCGCTCGGCTGCACGGAAGTCGGCAATCCTCAACGACTGCTCTGCCGACAGCACCCCGACCAGCGTGACGCGAGGGAAATCGTGTCCCTTGGCGATCATCTGCGTGCCCACCAGGATGTCGATCTCTCCCCGGCCAAATTCCTTGAGGATGCGCACCATGCTGCCCCGCTTCTGAACGGAGTCCCGGTCGAGCCGGCCCACCGCAGCGCCAGGAAAGAGCGTCGTGAGGATCTCCTCGATTTTCTCGGTCCCTTCACCAAGGAAGTAAATGTACTCCTTGCCGCAGTTGCGGCACGACTTCGGGACCGGCCTCACGAACCCGCAATAGTGGCACGAAAGGGTATTCTCCCGCTGATGATAGGTCAGGCTGATGCTGCAGTTGTCGCAGGCTTCCGTGTAGCCGCAGCTGCGGCACAGCAGGAGGGGCGAATAGCCCCGGCGGTTGAGCAATACCAGGACCTGCTGACGGCTGTCGAGACGCGCCTGGATGGCCTCCTTCAACGCTTCGGAGATTACGGCAGCGCGTCCATGCTTCTGGAACTCGACACGCATATCGACCACGGTGACGGCCGGCAAAGACCTTTGTTCGACACGGGCCAGAAGTGGCAGGTACTCGTGCTGTTTTTTCCGCACAGCCAGATGGTAAGTTTCCAGCTGCGGCGTGGCGCTGCCGAGTACGACTGCCACGTTCTCTATCTGGCCCCGTTTGAGCGCCGTATCGCGGGCGTGGTAACGCGGCATCTCCTCCTGCTTGTACGAACCGTCATGTTCCTCGTCAATAACGATGAGGCCCACATCTCTCAATGGAGCGAACACGGCCGAGCGTGTCCCGATAGCTACTGTCGCCTCGCCTGCTCGAATGCGCCGCCACTGGTCGAAGCGCTCCCCATCCGACAGCCCGCTGTGAAGGATGGCTGCTCGGTCTGCGAACCAGTCCCTGAAGTAGCGGGCCACCTGCGGAGTAAGCCCGATCTCCGGCACGAGCATCAGCGCGGTTCGGCCCGCTCGAAGCGCCGCCGAGATCGCGTGAAGATACACCTCGGTTTTACCACTCCCCGTGACCCCATGAAGCAAGATGCTGGCGAAGGAACCAGCTGCAATCGCTTCCTCAATTCGCGAATACGCCTTTTTCTGCTCCTCGTTCAGCACGTGCCTTTGGACCTCTCCTTCGACCACGTGCGTAGTCGACCAGGGTGACCGCGAAATCTCGACTGACTCGACGCGGATGACCTTTTTTGCCACCAAGCCCTTTACGACTGATTGTCCGTAACCCGCCCCGATCACCGACGCCAGAATTATCGGCAGGCTTGCCTTCTGATCGAGCAGAAACCGCCACAGCTTGTCCTGGGCGACCGGAAGATTCTCGGCAGCGCCGGCCACCTCCACCACAGCCAATTGCCTTTTGACCGGCCAGGTCTTTAACACCGAGTCACGCTGTCGGGACAGGAGGCCCGGTGGAAGCATCACCCGGAACACCTCTCCCGGCGGACACAGGTAGTAAGACGACAGCCAAGCTCCCAACTTCAGCAAAGGGATGTCTATCAGCGGGGCGTCGCCGAGCACGTCGCTTACCGGCTTGGTTACGGCCACGGATTCGGAATGCCGGCGGACGGCGATCCCCGTTATCAGGCGGTTTCCGAAGGGAACCACCAGCCGCCACCCGGGTTTTGCTCGCGCCGACAGAGCTTCGGGGACTGAGTAGGTGAACAGCTGGTTGATCGGCAGCGGGACCGCAACGTCCACGAAATCGCCGGGGACAATTTCCATAAGACTAGCGGTAGTACGAAGCCCCGAGGTCCTTCAGGCGCGTCCGGACAGTCTTCATGTCATCCCAGACTTCCCGTTTCGCCTGTGGATTACGGAGCAGGTACGAAGGGTGGAAGGTCGGTATAAGCTGCCGACCGCGATACTCGAAGAACTTGCCGCGAAGGCGGGAGATCGGCGTCTCGGTCTTGAGTAACGTCTGCGCAGCGTGCTTGCCAAGAGCCACGAGGATCAGTGGGTTAACGCTATCTATCTGCGAAAACAGAAACGACTCGCACGCCTCCACCTCGTCCGGCTCCGGGTCCCTGTTCCCAGGGGGGCGGCACTTCAAGACGTTTGCAATGAATACCTGCTCGCGTTTCAGCTCAATCGCCTCGATGATCTTAGTGAGGAGTTGACCGGCCTTGCCGACAAAGGGAAGGCCCTGGGCGTCTTCGTCCGCTCCCGGGGCTTCACCTACGAACATGAGCTCGGCATGGGGGTTGCCCGAGCCGAAGACGATGGAGTGGCGGGTCGTCCAGAGCTTGCACCGGCGGCAGTCGCCGATCTCCGCCCGGATGTCCGGGAGCCGGTCAACCGCTTCTCCATAAGCTGTTGCGACCGGTTCGGATACGTGAGGCTCGACAAGGGGCTCGGGTTCCGAAACACGCCTGATGTTGAGGTGCGACACACCCAGCTCCGAATAAAAGCGCAAGTACTCGCGAATATCCATGGTTTCGGCGAGATCTTAGCATCCAAGGGCGACAGGTAGCCCCGTCATGAGGCGCGGACCTCCCGTCTCACGGAGCGCGGACGTCCCGTCCGCACTGGGATCGCGGGCATCTTGCCCGCGCGCCGGGCATCCTGCCCGGCGTTCTTCTCTTTGAATGGGAACAATCGCAAACCCAAACGGCGGGCAAGATGCCCGCCGCGCGGACGGGACGTCCGCGAACCCAGTGCGGACAAGATGTCCGCGCTCCAAGACACGACATCCGCGCTCCGAAGCGAGCCGTCTCCCCCT
>Ga0105091_10000113_pt1 | contig 28023 bp, 34 predicted proteins | sample PPLLak1March2015_FD_87022 | JGI IMG/M metagenome (GOLD analysis project Ga0105091, IMG submission 87022) | Freshwater sediment microbial communities from Prairie Pothole Lake near Jamestown, North Dakota, USA - PPLs Lake P7 Core (1) Depth... | ecosystem: Environmental > Aquatic > Freshwater >... | reverse complement strand
TATAGTGAGGGTCTATCAGAAGATACGATTCGTTGGACTTTGTGGCAATTTCCTAAAGAGCCAACCAGCATTGTCTGTGCTCTAGTTAATAGTGAGCCTGTCCTGAAGTTTGGTAGTATTCAGGACTATGTCTATAAGTTAGATCCGGCTATCAAGCTAGATATCGGTCAGCGTATCCCGAATCTAGTTAAGTTTCCTTTGTATCCTGTAGGTGCATCTGATGAGTCTATCCATCACTTCACAGGGATACGGTTGCGCGCACGAGGCGTAGGAGAGATACGTATAACCTGTGAAGGATTAGATGGAGCCAATCGCTTACAGTGTCAGAGTCTACTCCTAACAGAGTTTCCTGGTAGACCTCTCTGGCGTGGTTTCAACTTTACATCTGAGCATTGCTCTGTGACGTTGGAACTTACGAATGCTGGAGACTGGATTACCTTAACCAAGTTTGTGCTTTATCCTACTCCAGTCTGGGAAGGTAGAGCGGTAACTTAATGGCTGGTGGAGAGGAAACAAAAGAGCTATTTCTCGGCTCAGTTCAGCGAGAAGTAGAATCTCTTATTGCTGGAAGACAGATAGGCGACCCGCGTCTATATGAGGCTATCCTCCTCCTAAATAGACAGCTAGAGTCGATTTCCAGAGAGTTATCACCTCTTGCTCGTCAGGCTCTCGATATAGAGATTGGAGTCTCTAACCTTCCCGCGCCGACAGGCTTTACAGCGTTTACGACTAAAATTACCGTTAGGTTTATATGGAACCAAGTTACGTATGCCAGTCAGTATGAAGTTCGAGAAGGAACAGACTGGGATACTGCAACTTTCAAGTTTAGGACTATAGGTCTACAGGGTGACATCGATGCGTTACTCTATGGGACTTATAACTACCTAATTAAGACGGTAGATTCTCTTGGTAACTACTCAGCAGACGTAGGTAGAACGAGTATAACGATTACAGAGATTGGTCCAGTAATCATAACGTCCTCTGTCATCGATAATAACGTATTGCTATACTGGACTGAACCCTTTAGCCTCTTTAAGATAGACTATTATCTATTGGACAAGACCGGCGACGGGGAATCAGCGGGACGAGTAGATAGCACGTTTACTAGCGTCTTCGAGGTCGTTGCAGGAACTTATATCTACCAAATTAGGGCAGTCGACATAGCGGGTAACATAGGCGCTCCATCCGAAGTCGAAATTCAAGTTAATACGCCGCCTGACTTCGCTCTACAGGATGTCAGAGTAAGCGACCTGCTTGGTGATAGGGTTAATGTTCTTAAGTTAGCTGATAGGAAAGCCCTATATGCGTGCTGGAGATTCCCTCAGACGTGGCAGCAGCATTTCTCTGTTTACTGGGACTTTATCAACATCAAGGCCCAGATGGATGCGGGCTATCCGCTTTACATCCAACCGACTCATCTCTCTGGTTCATATGAGGAAGTCATCGACTATGGGCTTGTAATCCATAATACTATCGTTACAGTCACGTGGAATACCTACTTTTGGACTCCACAGTTTAACATGATTGTAACGGTGAAGATGGCAGTCTCGAATGACGGAATTACGTATACACCGTTTACGCTAGGTGCTAGTCAATACTTTCGAGATATCCGCTACTTGAAACTAAGGCTAGAGTTCGATGCGGAGAACGATAGGACTCTAATCGAGATTTATAACCTCACCATCAATCTTAACGTTAAGAGAGAAAACGACGGTGGTGAGGTCTTTGCCGATGCGGGTCATGCTGGTGGTACAGTTGTAAACTTCCTTAAACCCTTTAGGGATATCGAATCGATTACCTGTACGACCAAGTCTGATATCGAGCCTTATGTGGTGATTTTCGATTTCGTAGATATACCAGACCCGGTAAGCTTTAGGGTCTTTGTCTTCGATACAACTGGTAATCGTGTAAGTAAAACAGTCGACTGGAAGGCGCGAGGTATCGTCTAGTAGGTCAAGATGTGGCAACGATATAACTTCACTAACCAGAAGTTCGAGCACTCCAATGATAAAGGCAATAATTGGGCTGTTACGCCTAATATTCCTTATCTAGACGCCGTTAATGCGTTCCGTAACAAGAACTACTTTATCAATCAGGGCCAGATACTTTTCGAGGACCAGACCCAACCAGCAGATGCTAGAAAGTTTTCTGTTCAGGCTTATGGACAGGCTTTACTCTTTCAGACGTTAACCGATAACGAAACTGTAGCTCCAGAAGCTATGGTCTTTGATAGGACAGGCAACCTAAAGACTAGTGGTTGGTATTATGCTGGACGTAGAGTAGTCGCAGAGGGATTCTGGAAAGAGGTTCCGTTTGCTGCAAGTAACTTCGCTGGTAGTGGTGGAGGAACCTGGACAGTCGGTTCAGCCGCTATCTTACGGAATAGGTATACTCTAGTCGGCAAGACGATGTTCTGGACCATATACGTTTCATGGTTCAGTGGGTCTAATACACTAGCAGGAGCTGTAAACAATCTTATCTTCGTCATACCTGATGGCTATACTACTCCTGGTAATCAGGCTACTGTAGTAGGTCTCGGTATAGATGGAGGAGTAGAGAAGTTTATGCGTGGCAGTCCTTCTGGTAATTATGTTGCTGTAGCTTTACAAGGTGGCGTTAACTTTGCTGCTGGGTCTCCGGGCATCATTACAACGTTTTGCTTTGAGATAAACTAGGAGATAAGATGGCTGTAGAAGACTCAGTTAAGCAGATGGCACTCACTCGCGATGTAGGTCCAGGTGGATTTATGGAGCGAGTTCAGGCTATGTTAGCTCGTGTAGCTAGTGTAGTCCTGACAGAGGCTGGAGTTACGCCTTATCATCAAGCGAGGGCATTCTACGCTCAGAAGGTAGTGCAGAATCCAGCCCAAGCAGCACAGCTAGCAGGACCACAGGTAGTTATGGGAGTCAATATCGTAATGACGACTACCTATGATGAAGCTACTAAGGTAGCAACCTGCACTGCTACTGACCCAGAGTTAGAATCTCAGATTACGACGCTTTGGAATGCGCTAGGTGCTATCGATTCTCCGAGTTAGCTATGGAAGATTCAGCTATTCTCTATCAGATAATCGGCGAATTGTTCGTAGCTCGGGCGCGCACTGAGCAGGTCTATCAGAATCTACTTAAGCAAGTCGACGAGATGGCTGAGCTTATTACAGAGCTTAGGCAGAAACTAGGAACTCAAGATGGCCAACTGGCTAAACCCGACGATAACAACACAGTATGATGTTTTCGTAGCTGAGGCCAAAGAAAGGGACGTAGATGCTGCTACTATGTTCCTTAATCAGTCCTCCAATCCTCCAATAGGTTCTGTGCGCTTTAACAGGACTAGTAAGATATTCGAGGAATGGAATGGCACATCATGGCTACCACTGGTTATCGGCGTAACTGGTGGTGGAACTGGCGCAAATTCTGGTGCGGGAATAGGAGCAGCACTGGGACTAGGCACGATGGCCTATCAGAATTCAAATAGTGTTGTTATCACTGGTGGTTTTATAGACCAGATTACTTATCTAGCTCCTAACTGTACTATTATTCCTGTCGTAAATAATACATATGATATTGGTACACTTAATAATCGCTGGAGGAATGGATTTTATGCTTCTGGTTTAGTAATTCCAGTTGGCGTCGACAAATTCGTGGTTGGCTAGGCTACAGGTAAAAAATGGCAAAGCGTCCTGGCTCAATATGGATAGAAGGTTTTAATCTTCACTATATTGACCAGTTTAATAGAGAGTGGATGTTAGCTGGTGTAATAGTCCATAGTAGTGCATCAGGTGTTGTGCCTGGCTCTATATGGATTGACCCTAATAACAGCTTCCTCTATTATATAAGCGAAGATGGAACTAGTCTCTGTCGTCCTCCACTAATCGGCGATGCAGCAGTTCCAGGTACAGCTACACCGGGTTCTATCTGGATTGGTACGGATAATCTACTTCACTGGCTTACTCCTCATATTGGGACTCAGAGGCTTAACGTACGCGCTCACAATGATGTCGCTCAGATAGCAGAGCATACAGATACTCATACAGATACGCCGCACTCAGATAGTCCTCATACCGATACAGCACATACTGACCAGACAGGAAGTTCGACGCATACAGACCAGCACAGTGATACTCCTCATGCAGACCATACCGATAATGTGCATGGGGACTTTAACGATGAAGGTAGTGGACAGACACATCAGGACTTTGGCGACCAGATTTACTATTACTACCCGCCACCACCCTGGGTATTTGAAAATGGTTTGTTCTGGTATCATGATGATTACTACAGTCCTGGCGGAACATTCCATAGCGACTTTAGGACTGCCTCAAATCATGGGGATACGGCCATCTATAATACTCAGCACTACGATTTCACTAATCATACAGATGTGCCTCATGGTGATAGTCCTCATGTTGATACCCATAGTGATTCACCTCATCAGGATAGGGCATCTTCATCAGGTCACGCAGACCATACGGATACAGTTCCTCACGTAGATACGCCTCATGTAGATACTCCTCATGGGGATGGACATACAGATACTCACGCAGATACGCACGGTGACGTAGCACATAGCGACGAGCCGTTTTACGTTGGGCCTTAGGAGAGACCTTAGGAGAGAAATGACAGTAGAGTACCTCCCAGTCGGCGTCAAGTGCAATCTCAAATGCACCTATTGTTATCAGGAGCCTATGAGAGATGCAGGGAATTTTTCCGTCCCGCTTAATTTTGTGCGAGTTAAGGATTCTATCATTAAGAGTGGCGGAAAGTTTGCGCTCTTTGGTGGTGAACCGCTCCTTGCCACGATGGAACATCTGGAGACTGTCCTAGCCTTCGGAACAGAGATAGGCAATCATAATGGACTACAGACGAATGGTCTACTAGTTAATCCTGACCACGTAGACCTGTTCAAGAAGCATAAGGTCCATGTCGGTGTTAGCATCGATGGACCTGGTCTCTGTAACAGTGCACGTAGCTCGGATTTCGATACGGAGCTTATTATTAGCAATATCGTAGGTATGTTGCAAGAGGGCATATCGGTATCGCTAATCATAACGGTCCATGCGCTGAACGCTATGCACATGAGAGACCTATTATTTTTTATAGATGATATGGAGAAGGCAGGAGTACGGTTCTTTAACTTCCATAATCTCGAAGTAGATAACCACCTAACCGACTTTACACTTAAGCTATCGGATACAGAGAACTTTCGAGCCTTTGCTACGATATACTGGCATACGAAGCGTAAGGATATCGATTGTCTTCCGTTCAAGGATATACGAAGCCTTCTTACTGTTGAGAAGCCTTATGTATCTTGTATTTGGTCAGGATGCGACCCTATCACGACTCCAGCAGTGCAAGGTATTAATGCGGAAGGCTCACTTACTAACTGCGGTAGGACCAATAAGCTAGGTATCGATTGGATAAAGTCTAATAACTATCCTTCAATGGAGCGATATCAGGCTTTAGCTATTACGCCTTACGCTAAAGGTGGCTGTAAGGACTGTGAATATTTCTTCGCTTGTAAGGGTCAATGTCCTGGAACAGCTATCGACGGAGATTGGCGTAATCGTACGAAAGACTGCGTATTCTGGTATAGCCTGATAGACATGATACGCGGTGACTTAGTAGACGATGGCGTTCCCGTCCTAGACCTTAAGGAAGCTAATCAGAGATTTCTTAGGTCTATCTATGCGCCTCCGTCCAGACAGCAAACGCAACACAGCGATACACCACATGGAGATTATCATGGCGACCACACGGACTTCACTAGTAACGCTAGCCAACCTCCCAAGTGAATTTATCCGTGTTAACTGGGTATCTGAGCGGGCCAACGCTAAGTGGGAGCCTATCTTTGGTACGTGCTCGTCCTTCTTTCAAACCTTAGAGCATGATGCTGTTCGTGCGGGACTGAAGCAAGTTACGCTACAGATAGTTAATCCAACAGAACTTGAGTTATACTCTGAGCTTTGGGTTAAAGAAGGCTTCATGGTAGTTCCAGTCGAAAAAGTCCAACAGAGCAATATCTATCAATCAAGTGGCGGACCTTGTGATTTGAGTCTCCCTTGGAATTATAAAGTCGCAATCGGCAAGTTTGAGGCTGTCAGAGACTTAGTTTACGCACACAAGAATAAGGATAACAAAAAGATAGGGGAGCTTCTAGGTTATCCTAAGTGCTGTTGTGACTTCTTTGAGGATGTCTGGGTAAACAATAACTGGGTAGACACAACAATCCCGATGGCTAACATGAATGGGAATACAATAGAGTATGAGCAATGGATACCTTATTGCAATATCCTCCTTCGTTGGCTTGGACTTCGCTTTGTCTCTCATCTACCTTGTTCTTTTAATTGCGCTAGGACTTCTAGTATTGGCATAGAGTATAAAAAACTAGCATATGATAAAGGGTATCGGACCACAGCTGATACTCTCTATGATATTCTAAGTTGGCCTGTAGAGTGGTCTGGTCTACATGGTATCGGACTCGTTACGACGCCAGTATGCAGAGTAGGCTTCAGGACTGATATGCTAGAAGATAAGCATACAGTTCGCCTATTGAGTGAGCATAAACCAGACGAGACTCAATCGGGGCTGTCGTTTCCATTCCTGAAGCAGAGGCATCTCGTTGTTAAGAAACCTAATGCTAACGGTTTCTATGACGAGGCAGGTCAGACCCGCGCCCACAATATGATTCTTGACCTGATTAGATATATAGAGCCTAAGCCTAGGTCGGTTATAGACCTAGGCTGCGGAGACGGGACTCTACTAAAGAAGATATTCGAGGACTTTGGCTCTGAAACTACTGGTGTAGATATCGACCCTACAAAGCAGCCTGACATAGTCGCCGATATCTTTGACGCTACATATCTCGCGCGCAAAGGTTTCGATTTGGCCTTAATCAGTAAAGCTCGTATACAGGAAAACAGGGCAGCGTGGTTGGTGTTCTTACCGATACTGGAACAATACTGCAACTACCTTCTAATCTATAGCTACAATCAGGATAAGAGTAGAGTCCCCACTGGCTCCTTTAACTTACGTTCAGCCATTGGCGTAGACCCTTATCATATGGAGCTATACAAGCTGTGAGTTTACAGCTAAAACAACTTAACTACGAATATGCACTTCAGATAGATAAGATATGGCAGGAATTCTGGAGTGAGTATTCTCTACCAGACGATAGCACTAAGGTCATAGATGCTGTCGTAGTAGATAATAGCGATAGAGTTTTAGCTTACGGTCAAGTTAAGATGTTCGCTGAGCTTATGCTATTTACGGATATGGACGCTTCGTTAAAAAACCGTATGGCTGCGCTCCATCTCCTTATGGCTGAAGCTTTTAGAGGTAGCGATCGCGCAGGATTGAAAGACGTCTATTGTCTGATAAAGGACATTCGATTCGCGCGTCTGGTAGCTAAACACTTTGGCTTTACCCTAGTCATGGACCCAGGTATCTTGTTAGTGAAGCATCTAGGAGAATGAAATGACTCTGAGTGCTCTCATCAGTCTAGTCATAGTCCTTATCATTCTTGGAGTGCTGCTTTATTTGATTGAGCAGTATATTCCAATAGCACAGCCACTGAAGCTAGTAATCAATGTCGTAGTGATTCTAGCTGTAGTCCTTTACGTGTTGTCTCTACTTGGACTCTGGACTGGTTTCAGATAAGAGGTGTATCATGGGTGGGGGCAAAGACCAGAAGCAGGCAAATAGCCAGCTCCAGCAGCAAGCAGGATATCAGAGGCAGCAACAGAGTGCTTTTGATACTCGTAACACTACTGACCTAAACGCATCTAGAGGTAGGGGAGATGAGCTTTATAGTTCTCTTAAGGGAGGCTACGAAGGTCTACTTCAACCCGGCACTGGTCTACCTTCTAGTTTTAGCGGTGGTGGTTCTGGTGGTGGCGGTGGTGGTGGTTTTGCCTTGCCAGGACTAGATTCCAGATTTGGTGCCATCGAGGATATGTATAAGAACTACATGTCGACAGGTGGCTGGGATGCTGGAACTAAAGCTGCACAGAAGGAACGTATCGGTCTACTCACTGACATAGGTAAGACTGGTGGAGTAGATGAAGCTGGACAAGCTCGTGCGCGTGGTGGTGGGGTCTTTGATGAGTTTTCTCGTACGGGAGGACTCAGTGATAAGGACCAATCCAACATTCGTACTCGCGGGACTTCTGGTATTCCTGCTATGTACGATAGGGTAAGAGCAGAGCAACAGAGAGGTCAAGCAATAAGTGGTGGATATGGTCCCGGTGGAGCAGTTCTAGCTAATAGGATGGCTAGGGACCAATCTAGAGGAGCAGCCGAAGCAGCACTTAACGCTGAACTAGGTATTAAGCAGCAAGTTAATCAGGGTCGCCAGTGGGGTGCTCAGGGCATGAGTCAGTCCGAGCTTGGCCTACAGGAACTACTAAATCGTAATAAACTCTCTGGTCTTACCTCAGCGAGCGATATCGAAGGTAAGATGATGGAGTCTATTATGGGTGGTCAGCAGTGGGGCACTCAAGGACAGTATGGGCTGGTAAGTGACCAACAGGCTAGACTAGATAATGCTGCTGCTATGAATGCTAGCATGGGTGCTTCTAGCGCGGCTCAATCTGCGGCTAACGAAAAGTGGGCAGCAGAATTTAATGCACGTCAGAAAGCTGCTGGACTAGAGGGATTAAATTCTCTCTACAGCGGACCTGGGTCTGGAGAGTATAATATCAATAAACAGTTTGCTCTCGACTCAGCAGGAACTTACGGCAATCAGATTCGTGACCTATCAATGGCCCAAAAGACTGGTAATAGGTCTGCTTGGGATACAGCTGCACAGTTTGCTGGAGCTGGTGCGGGTTTCGCTACTGGTTTGTTTGGCGGACCTACAGCGAGGAAGAAGGCTTAGTCATGCCATTCAATCTAGCTAACAATCCGCTGGCTGGTCTCCGTCTAGGTAATATAACTCAGCAGCCTGTAGATAGGACTGCTGTAGCACAACCGGGGATATTTAATCCTGCAGCATCAGCAGGTAATAATCCCTATAGTGGACTCCAGAATCAGAAGCGACTGTTTTCTGGTATCGTCCCTGGTGCTGGAGCATCTACAACTCCTAGTCCTAGCATGATGCGTGGAGGTAGGCCGAGTTATCAGGATGATTCTTTCGCACAGAGTCAATCCTTCTACGATAAGCTCCGCTCGTTTAATGACCCCGCTAACAGACCCGCGCGCACAGCATATGAGCAAGCAGTTCAAGATAGTCCACAGGGACAGGACTATGCTCCTTCTAAGTGGCGTAGACTTGCTGCTGCTTTAGGTGGTGCTGCTGGTGGTTTTGCCGCTGGTCCAGCTCAGGGTTTAGGCGTAGCAGAGAATATCAATACGGCACCTTATAGGACAGCTTTGGATTCCTACGAGCAGCGTATTAGTGGTCTTGGTGAGGCTGCTAATCTTGAAGCTAGCGATATCGATAGTGAGCGTCAAAACTTTATCGCTGCTACAGAATACGGTAATACGCTGTCTAACAGGAACTTCGAGCGTGCTTACAAGGGACGTGAGCTAGACGTTAAAGAGGAAGAAGCTTGGAATAAGTATCAGGCTGATTTGGCTGATATCCAAGTTAAGATTGCTCAAGCCAATAATGCTGCTGAACGTAATCGACTCATCGGTGTGGGTCATGAGATTACGCAGAACTATAACAATGCTAGGATTGGCGTCGATAGGACTAACGCTCAGACTAACCAATATAATGCTCAGACCCAGAGAGGCCAGCTAGGTGTTGGTCAGAAGAATGCTGAGTCTGGTAGGATAACTGCTGAAGCTGCCAAGACAAGAGCAAACAAGTATCGTCCGCCTCAAAGTAGACCTATCCTTGAACCTGATGCGGCTTGGGACTTGGCTCTTGAGCAGCTTTACAGTGATCCTCAATTTAACGATAGAATTGAGTTCGATAAGACCTATGGTAGTTACCAAATAAAGCAAGGTGCTTTTGCGGATGATACCCTTAAGAGAGCTAGGCGTCTGGCAGATGCTATCTCTAAGGGTATAGAACTATCTGGCTTTGGCACTTTCGATGATGGCTCAGACGTAGAAGCAGGCGATGACTTCGACGATATAGACATTGGTACACCGCGTCTTAGATAGGGTAGAGAGATGCCGAAACAACTCTACGTCACGATAAAAGACAAGAAAAGCGGCAAGTCCTATGATATGCCGTGGAATGATGCTGTTACTAAGCCTACAAGGGACCAGGCTAAACAGTTCATTTATGACCAAGAGAACGAAGGAACCTTTAGCAAGATAGGTCGTAAAGCCTTTACACCGATGACTACGGTGATAGGCGATACGATGGATAAGTATATCAATGAGCCTATACAACAATATGGGGAGGGTCAGCCGCTTAAGATGTTTGGTTACGAGATAGCTCCAGCATCAAAAGAGAATAGTTGGGGACGTACAGCAGCTAGATACGGTGGAGCCTTTGGTGAAGCTGTAGGAAATGAGCTAGACAATCTTACGTCTCCCGGTGGTGCGGCTTTGATGCTAGCTGGTCCTCTTGGTAAGGGACTACAAGCTGGTAGTGGTTTACTAAGAGCTGGACGTGCGGCTAACGCTGTAGGTCGAGCCGGAACCGCACTAACATATGCTCCGAAAGCTGCTGGACTAGGTGCTGTAGCTCATGGAGGATATGGTCTAACTCAAGTCGATTATGACCAAGATTTAACAGATGTCATGAGCGACTTGCGTGGACCATTGCTGGAAACCGGCCTCGGTGCTGTAGGGATGTTTGGGCAGAGAAGCTCATATCAGCCTAAGCCTAGACCAGCAGTAAAGCCAAGGTTACAGCTAGGTAGCGGTATAACTCCTGGCAGACCACAACTTCCGCCTAGCAATAGACCTTTCTATGCTGGTGCGGGTGGAGCAGTTAGTAGGAACATGGATGATGTTAGTAATCTTACTGGAGTATTAGAGGGTGAGATAATTCCAGAGATTGCATCCACGGGTCCAGTAATAACTCCACCTCCTACGCCACGTAAAGGACTGCCTACTCCTAAGAGCTACTATGGTGATGCAGAGGGAACTTTGTATCCTAGACTAGAAGATATTAGTGGTAGTGTAGATGATATAGGAGAAGCTGCTGCACGTCTAGCTAAGACTACTCCTAAGCCTGAGACTGCCAAGCTAGAAGCTCCAGTTAGGAAGCCACCTAAGTCTTGGAAAAGTCCTGAGCCAGATGATGTTACGGTTCATAGCGAAAACCTACGCGACCCATCATCAGCAGCTAGGTCTAAGTATTCGCAGAAGGTTCTCGATAAAATAGACCTAGAGACTGTTAGGAATCCACCACCTGGTATAGGCAAGAAAGCACTAGCCGCAGTCCGTGCGCGTATCGCTAAGAATCCTATGCTTCGTAAGGTTCTAGAGCAGCAAAAAGGAGAACTAAACATAGGATCTATAACCGGGGATTTTAGTAAAGGCGCACAGAAATTAAAGCTTGGTCTGGGCGATGTGCGCCGTAAAGCTCTAGCAGGCATTGAAGCGGCAGAGGACCGTGGAGTCTTTGGTCCAGCTAAAGGTGCGGTTAGTAATGTAAGAAAAGCTGGTGCCGCACTGACAGGTAAGGATATAACTAATGCTTCCTTTAGTAGCTTCTATCGTTCTGGGTGGGCAGAACTCGAAAAGATGGGGAAGCCAGAAGAGCAACTAGCTAGACTCCTTAAACGAGAGCGTATCGATACAGGAGCAGAGTTAGCTGATGCGGTTAAAAGAGGCACTAAGCTAGTAGACGAGAAAGGTATGCCTATTAATAGAACAGGTGGCCTTATCGTTAAGAGAAATAAGGAGCAGATTAATCGGCTCATAAACCAGATAAAAGATCCAGAGGCTAAAGCTAAGGCTGAAGCTATTGTCGCTCGATTCTCTGGTGGTGAGCGTAATCTAAATGCTCCTTATGAGAAAGGGATTAACGCACTTAAGACTATTCAGGCTGTTACTAAGCTATCACAGTTTGCTGTCAGTAATACGGCTGGCTTAGGCACTACAGCTATGAGAAATAGTATCGGAACTACTGTTAAAAATACTTGGCGTGTCATGAAGGACTATCAAGGAGCCCTCAGAGAAGCAAGAGAAAGTGGTATGCTTGACGACATGGTTAAGTCTGTTGGAGGTGATGCTGGAGAAGGTGGAATAGGTAAGCTACTGAATCGTGTCTACGGCATAGAGGGATCTGAGAAGCGGCTTAGGACTATTGCTACTTTGTCAGGTAAGTCTACAGCTAAGGACTTGTTCGCTAAGCTTAAGGCTAATCCGACAAACAAGAAGCTCTATAAGCAACTTGATGACCTGCTCCTAGAAGATGATATGGGTGCGGTTCTCAATCAGTCTGGATTAACCGATAAGCAACTCAAGCGCGCTGGTGGACGCATGAATGAGTTGACTCAAGGTCTAGCTGAAGGTATTGACCTTCCCGCACAGTGGACTGGCAATGCTGCTGTAGACCTTGTGACTCAATTCAAGAAATACTCCTTCATGCAAACTCGTAATATGAAGGAGGCTTATAAGGCTAATAAGGTCAAGACGATAGCGACTCTGCTTACTGTCTTTCCAGCCCTTGGTGAAGTTATTGGAGATACTAAGGCAACTATTAAGGGTGGTGTTAAGGGATTCATGGATGAAGGAGCAGATAAGGAAGCTATAGCGTCTGAAATAGTAAAGGCTATCGAAGCTCGTGGTGAGGTAGGAGTAGATAGATATCTTGAGAACCTAGGACAAGCTTGGGCATTTGGCCTATTCGGAGATATGTTTAAGGGTGCAGCCCGTGGTCCTTCTGGATTGACTGATACGCTAGCTGGACCTACAGCAGGTGATTTGTCTGATATCGCCTCTGGTGCATATAATCTAGGGACTAAGGGTCAGGGTTATCATCTTGCTAGGACAGCAGCAAGGGCCATCCCATTTGTCGGGACAGCCATTGCAGGTAACATTCAGGGGTCTTATCAGGGTCGTCAGCAGCGACGTAAGCGAGATAAGAGGCAGCGGAAGCGTTAGGACTTCTCCTTCTTTTGCTTATCTAGGTATCGCTTAACTATCTCAGGGTTAAGGATGTACTTAATCTCAGGTCGTCCCTGAGCATCTCGACTACCCTTAACTGTAATAGCTTTCTGCGCGCACAAGTCCTCTACTATGGAATCCAATTCAGGTGCAGAAAAATGACTCCAATACTTCTGTAACGTAAGCGTCCGTGTCAGTGTATGGTCAGATGAAGCGATAAGCGCACCTAGGAGTACAGCGGTTCCTGGTGCACTCTTAGCCGCACCTACACTCATTAAGTTAACTCGCCTAGCTGCTGGAGCGAAACTCTGACAGGCTGTTATAGATTCCTTTATCTCAGCTAGACCTATCTTTAAGTCCCGCCTATTAGACAAAGAGAGCAACATAGCAGTCTTTAGAACATGGTCATGTAGCCTCTCTAAAGTCCCTGTGCTATCATCTGCTAAATCTTCCATCTCCTGTAGCTTTCCATACCACTCCTCGTAGAGTTCCTTACTTTCATCGTCCATCTTAAACTCACCCTTGCAACGTGCTATATCTGCAAGTTCGGTAGTAAGCTTAGATAGTGGAACTGTATCTACTGGCTTTCTCATGAGCGCATTGACGCCGGATTTCTTATCAGCGTAAACTACGAAGGTGCGCGCGATAAAGCCTCCACCTATAGCATTCTTAGGGATGGCATCTTGTAGATGTATCTCATTGCTCGCACCTAATAGAGTCAGAGTCGGCTTTGCTAGTTTCTCCTCTGGCGTATTCCTTAACAGATAGCTCCAACCACCCTCGTTATAGTGACGGTCATAAAGGTCTGTCAAGATAGTCAATGCATCTGGGTCTCGTATAATGAAACTAGAGAACTCAGATGCAAACAGAACTCCAGAGGACTCAGTGTTAGGTGGTCCACCATTCTTAGAAGTCTTAACCTTACTCAGGTCCGAGATAACTCCTTGGATTGATACACGTCCAGCATATAACTTGGTGTTGTTAACATGAGATACCAAGTATTTAGCTAGGTTAACTGGTGGACCCTTCCTAAGTCCGCTACGTCCTACAAGCAGCACATAGATGTTCGGATAAAGTTTACTGAAGAAACGATCCAGATAGACGTTATCCTTAACAACCGCTGATATTGCTGCTAGAGATGACCAATAGTAATAGCGTCTAGGAGACTCAGAGTCCTTTGTGTAGTAGAGGACTTGCTCCACGAAGCTCATGCTGCCACTTTAACCTTGTAATCCTTCAAGCCATCTGGATTCTTCTCAGACCAATCCTTGTAGTTATAGCCGACTTTAGATTCAGCCGGGATAACTACAGTTCCTCTTGATAAAGTACAGCGAGAGAAGTCAATCGGTACCTCTATCTCGCCATGCAGTATCTCAATGTAAGCATCTACATCCTTTTCGCGCACTAAACTAATGAGAGAATCATGTCCTTCTAGTGCGTAATAGGCTTCTATGCCTTCCTTCTCAAACTTATGTTTAGCTCTTATCCCTGCTAGCCTTATATGGTCAGGCACAGTAGACTGAGGTATATGGGCAAAGGCTTCCTTGAACAAGTCATCGCCCCACCTATCAAAGAACTGACGATATCGACCATAAGGGCTGACTAGGATACGATTGTTGTCTGTTAGTGCGCGGCGGATACCTTCATGGAATACTTCTCGGATGTTAGGAGAGAAGCCGTGGAACTTATCCAGAATCTGACCCGCGCGCCACTCACTAATCTGAACATCGATCTTGAACTTCTTAGCGTCGGTATTAACAATCTCCATCAACCGATGCTTCTTCATCCCGTAGTTACCAGCATGACGTGTAGTCTTGCCGATAAATCGAAGCTCCTTAGTTACAGCCTTTCGCTCGATGCCAAATATCCAACTAGTCGTAACTGTATGGACATCGATCTTCCGAGCGAACATATCTTGTAGACGAGCGTCACCAGCGAGAAGTGCGACTATCCGCGCCTCTGCCTGTGACATATCTGTCTCGACTATAACGAAGCCCTCATCAGCAATGAACATCCGACGGATTTCAGTTCCAATATCTCCATGCTTAGTGATGGTTTGAAACGGAATACCCATCTTAACTGGTCTGACTGGTGGCTTAAGAATCTTAGTATTACTACGTCCGGTCTCAGTTCCGGCAATAGTATATACCGTCTTCATCCTACCATCATAGTCCACAGCCGCACCGAAGTACTTTTTGCGTGCTATCTTATGCCGTCTAATCGAAAGGATAAGCTCTAGTCCTCTCTTGACTTGAGGCGGCATCTTCTTCTGGTTAGCTATGAGTGCAATTAGAGTTTCTTCTGCTGTCCCTACTCGCCTAGGTTGTTTCCACTGATCGTATACGAGAATAGGACAGTCCTTGGGAGAATTGACGTTGACTTCCCATCCTGCAAGCTTATCTAACTCCTCTTGCATTAGGTTAATCTTCTCTGTATACTCCTTGACAAGAGCAGCTTGCATATCGAAATCAATCTTGAATCCGATATTCTCTAGGTCTCGATAGAAGTAGTGAAGCTCACGTTGATAATCTAGACAGAAGTCATCGACCCAGTTAGGAAAACCGGGGACAACCATCTCGCGCGCGTCCTTGAGCATCTCTGTATAACACTCAAAAGTGACGCACGCATCTAGACCATTGTAGTGGAGAATCCTTTCGACCTTATCCTTCTTCCAGTTAAACAGCTTACCTTCCTCTTTGTAGTAGGGGACATTAGTATAGATGCTCGTGTTGAACTCTAAAGCTTTAGGAAACTCAGAGTGGATACAATGAGCAAGCAGTCCCGTATCACAATGGAAGTTAGCTATCTGTAGACCACAGAGTAGCTCTAGCTGTCCTTGGTCGAACTTGAAGTTTTGGCCGATTACCTTGATGCCTGACTGAAATAACTCGTCGATTAGTATCCACATCTCAGCAAGTTGATGAACTGCTATACCTTCCTCTCTACGTATCTTCCAGATATCAATAAGTGGGACAGACATTGCATGCCACTCATTGAAAGCTAGGCCAATACAGAAGGGAATAGCACCTTCAACTTCGATATCGACTGAGACTAAATCCTTAGACTTATAGTTATCTAAGAATCTATGTAGTGATACACTGTCGCGAGCTATCTCAATGACTCTATCTGGGGGATGATATATTCTATCCTCTGCCTCCTTAACTGCCTTGAGAATGTCTAGTTTGATAATGTGACGATAGCTATACTTAAGCGGCCCCTTCCTCTCGAAATCTCCCTTATCGGAGTGGAGTAAAGCAGCCGGATGTATAGTTGGAACTACCTTATAATCGAAAGCCTGAGTAGGGAGACAGCTACCACGCCACTTAAGTATACCAGTCTTACCAGTTATAGCCTTAAGCGGAGTATTCCCAAAAGCTACGATTACATTAGGATTAATTGCTACTATTTCATCCCATAGCTGACTGATGGACTTCTCCCATGTTACAGGAACTCCATCATCGTCTAGAACTTCGCCTAGCTTACGAAGGTCGTTGTTAGGCGGACGATACTTGACTACGTTTGTTGTATAAACATCGCCACGGTGGATGCCTATCTCACGACATATTTCCCACAGCAGCTGACCTGATTCTCCAACAAATGGAACTAGCTGCCTATCTTCATCAGCGCCGGGTGCTTCGCCAATGAACATGATAGTAGCATCACGTTTACCTTGGCCCGGAACATAGTTACTCATCTCTACTTAGACTACTTAGACTATTTAGACTACTCAGTCTACTCAGACTCAGCCTCTACTACATCCTTCGGCCTGTCCAGATAACGATACTCTATAGGGATAGAGCAGTGACGATAAAAGTCCATGCCCATTTGCATTCCCTTGGATACTCCTCTATCAGCATAGACTACTACGACATCAGCCATGCGACCCCATTCGAGTCCCATAGAGATACCAATGTTTCGCTGGCTCTGTACCAGGTCATTCAGTATCTCATCGCCCTCATAGAGCAGATGGCTTGCAAATGGTGCTTCTCCACGTGAGATACAGTCCAGCATAGCGCGACGGGCATATTTTTTATTTTCCTCAATGCCTTCACGCGATGTTGCACTTAGTGGGCTTTCGATAACGACTCGCTTCATAATTCGATCTCCCATGATTTTTCCTAAAACTCTCTAGAAACTACTTAACCTTTGCTAGACGGCTAACAATACCATCATAGTAGGTTTTCTCCCTCTCTATGATTATATACCGTCTGTTCTCCTTTTTGCAAGCGGCTGCAACTACACCAGACCCACCGAATGGATCAATGATGATATTGTTGTCATAGGAGCAATCTGTTACGATGTCCTGTATGAGAGCTAACGGCTTCTCGTTAGGGTGGATTAGAGAAGGGGAAGGGACTATATCGTAACGCTTAACCCCGGAGAGCGTGCTAGTGCTAGGTAGGACCGCGTTACCTTTACAGGCTACGACGATGAACTCGAAATCCTTATCGTATTCCCATGGCCTAACACCACGTCTACTAAGCGACTTGAGCTTATGCCAGATCACCGGAGTAGTAGCGACCTGATAGCCAAGTTTCTCTAGTTCTCCTTTAGTATGGATGGTTTCATTCTTTTCACTTGGAAGATTATATCCTGAGTAATAGAATACGTCATCCATACCAGCAAATAGATACAGCATCGCACCCGGCTTAAGGACTCGAAATAGCTCCTTAAACACTGGCAGCGTTCGCTGGTCTATTCTAAGTTTAGCGTCGAAGAACTTAATCCATGGTGGGTCTGTAATGCAGTGGTCGATACTGGCAGCAGGTAATTGCTTGAGGATGTCTACGCTATCCCCGAAGTATACCTGGTCGACTTCAAGCCCCGCACTCTTACGCGTTGAACGCATAGGTGCATGAGACTCGATAAAGTTTTGTTCCCTAGTTGTCGCGATTCTAGCTAGCCTAACTGCTGTTCGTTTATCTTTTACCTTAGCTAGATTAGGGTCTATCTTTATGGCGCGCGCAAGCAGAATGTCTTCGCTTAGATTACCAAGGCCGACGTTAAGTTCAGCCGCAGTATCACGTAGACCCCAGCCCTTTTTACCATCCCACGGACGACCTTTATCAGGAACACCGTGTTCGACTTGACGTAGTGCATGAAGCTCCTCAACAAGAGTGACTTGCTCGTGCCAGGGTAAATTATGCCTACGTAGGTTCTCATGTAGACGTATAATCTTCCCATCGTGCGCGTTTACTTCACGAAGGTCAGCTTCTATGTCTAGCCAGCCAAGTTGTTTAGCCGCTCTAATCCTACGCTCACCTGCGACTGGAACGTAAAGCGCACCATTTAAGTGTTCGTCCGGCGAACATTTACGAATGATAATAGGATGTGATAAACCTATCTCCTTCATAGAGTCCGCAAGATTCCGAATAGTCTCTATCTGCTCCTCGTCTAGATTCGTTTCAGGTAGAGCTATCTCTGACAGGTTTACCTTCATGATGTCCCTTATGTCTTTAGCTAAGATGCGTAGATAGATAGAGGGGCCAGCTATAGTGTTTAGGCTACAGACTGGCCCCTCTATACTAACTAAGCTTCGTCGCTCTCTGCGTCCTCGTCCTCGGTGTCCTCGTCGTCCTCATCTTCGTCGTCATCTTCATCTTCATCGACGACTTCTTCTTCCGCGTCATCATCATCGTCGTCATCGTCGTTTTCTTCGACGGGAAGTGCTTCAGGGTCAAGCTCAGAAAGCTTCAGATCGTCGTTATCCTGCGGACGGTACATGGTTATCTCGTTTCTGCTATCTGCTGTTAAGTACTTGTTGTTAGTAAAGCGGGGAAAGATAGACCTTTATAAAGCCTATCCTCCCCCTATCGAGTTAGTCTAGGACCAAGCTAGACCTTCTCGAATCCCTCCACATCCGAAGAAACATCGACGACTGCCTTGGCTAGTTCAGCGTACTTCTTCGGCAGTGGTGCCCAGTCCTCGATGACGTTACGCGGAGGATCGTTGCCATCCTTTCCGCGATTCTGGCCCCACTTGGCGTAGATGTAGCGACCCTTCATGTCGCCGAACTCCACATCTGCGAGCTTCGATTCGTCCAGCGCAGGATTGAACGCTTTGGCGAGAGAAGCACCACCACCAGGGAACGCAACACCTTTCTCGCTCAGCCAGTGTTTGCAGGGCACTCCGAAGAAGTCCGACTCACGGTCAGAGTTCTCCAGATCCAGAACGATGTTCATGCTGTCCTTCTTAGCCGACAGCTCCTCATTGACGTCCTTGATGAGGGTAGGATACCAGCCCGGCTTGACCAGCTTTGCGCGCTTGAAATCATCCGGTGTAATTGACATTCTAGGCATGTTGTTGTCTCTTGTCCTTGTTTGCTTGTTTGCTTGTTGTGTTGTATTGGACTTTGGTCCGCTACAGATACCTTGAACTTCTTTTAACTTACCACCTCAACTTTCTGCTCGACCTTCTTAGCACGAGCGGTTTCGAGCTTTACGTTGAACTCAGCGAGATATTTCTGAATCACACCGTAAAGCGGTTTGTCGGTAACTTCAAAGACAGGAGGCAGGGGCAACGCTGTCTTAGCTGCTACACCAGACTCCTCAACAGTCGAAATGAAACGCTTAGGTTTCTGTCCGCGCTGTGTTGAAACCTGGTTGTAGAAGTAATACATCTCGTTAAAGTAGATGGGAATAAAGCTTGGTGTCTTTGTCCCATATCCAGTAAGAGATGTAATCGAACGCATCGACTCCATATCGCCAGGAATTGTCACCTCCAGCTTACGGATAGGATGGGCAGTAGCGATGACATGAGCTGGAAGCGACTTACAAACTTCCAGTATCTTTAGCATCGTTGCTGTTTCGCCCTTGTATTCATCGAACTGAGGACGTGGCAGCTTACCCTTCCTAAGATTGAACTCCCCGTTGATATGAAGCGCGTAGAGTACACAGCAGGCAGACATACTCGTGAGGCTATCTAATACGACAGTTTCATAAGGACATCTATCCTGTAAGTCCATGAACTCCTGACAGAACTCCATGAAGTTGATAGTATCCTTCCGCTCCGAATCCGATGACACCACTGTGATGTAATCGATATCAGTCCTGTTCGGATAGAAGGACAGCAATGGGTCTACTCGGTCATCGAAGTCGTAAATCTTCATAGGACCGGGAAAGCTACCAGCCGCGATAGTTTTTCCAGTCCCAGGGTCGCCGACAAACAGACCCCTAAAGAGTCCGCCTATCTTCTTTGTGTGGAGGTTCGGCATTATCTCTCTTGTCTTAGGCGATACGCTAGCTTGTAGTCTGTCTCTCTATTGTATCGCCAGTTAATGAACCACCAGCGAAGTAGTCTAAACATGACTTATCTTCGCCATGTTCCATTCACAGAGACAAGAGCGCCAATGTTAGCACTCGAAGCCTCTCTGAATAGGTTTCCGTTTACAAATATCTGAACTGCCATAAACGGGTAGAGACTGTTGAAGTTCGTCTGCACCGGCAAAGCATCCAGGGATAGAAACACCGATGGTTGATTTGACCGGAACGATATCACAAACGGAAGCGACGTCGTGACTTGAACTAGCCCGTCCTGAGAGTTACTGTATCGCACTATCACCGATGCTGGTGTCCCTGTGACTCTATACTCGACTACGTCATAGACTGTGCTTGGCGGTGCTGGGTTGCTTGGACCAGTCGGATTTACATACCCACCACCATCAGGATAACGTGGAGGATACGTGGTCTGCTGGCATCCGGCAATCGACACTGCTGACACTGTCGACACTGCTGTCACGATGACTCCAACAAGATAACGCATACAGTCTCCATTCCTAGAGGTTCTCTAGCAAATCGTCGATGTTGATGTTCGACAAATCAGGAATGGACGGCTTTTTATCTCTACGCGCACGAATCACCTTGCCGGTGATTGCATCCTTTCTCGGTCCTTGACCGCTTTTATGTTGGCAAGCATCGCACTTGGGTCGCTTCCGTAGAAGTTTGGGAGCACTCATGATAAACGATTCACCACACTTATAGCAGCGGCACCGTTTACCGAGAATAAACTCTACATGAAGATAGTGCGGACAGTCCTCTAGCTTACACTGCCAAATGACGGTCCCGTTCTTGCCCCACTTGGTTTTCTCGTACTGGTGAATGTGAGTCTGTTGAGCCATCTTGGACAATGTAGCCCTAGAAAGCTGTAGCTTCGGCATGGATGTCTGGGCGCTCTACGCCATCACGAGTAAACACATCCCACGGCTTGTCCTTAAAGAAACTAACCGTAAGCTTGTGTTCTCTAACATCGGCTGGTTCCTTACATACCTTCTGAAAGATACAACCAGACCACTTATCGCAGCTGGTCCGATTTTTACGAAGGCGCTTACCCTCTTCGATTTGCTTTCTCCACCCGATGGATTCGATAATCAAACGAATGGCATCTTCTCGCCACTCTCTTATCGCTTCCTCACCGGACTGATGGACTAAGCGACGAAACCTGTTATCGACTTTCTTCCTCTCAGGTCCAGTCCCCTCGTTTTCCATCTTGGGCGTTTGCTGGTAGCCTATCTTGTTAATGATAAGCGGAAGTCCACCACTCGCCCACTCATAACCCTGAAACTGGTTAGACAAGACAAATGGAGTACTCTCACGACTCTCTGTCTTGTTATCGACAACGCAAACACCCATCTTAGGATCTCTCACTACGAGGTCGATGATACCATCGTAGAAGATGATGAGCTTCTCGCTCTCGAACAGTATCTTAGAGAAGGGTCGCTCGACTTGGAGTATCTCCCATCCGTCGTATTGCCAACGCTGGAAGTACTCCTTAAAGACTCTAATGTCCTCTTGTAGTTCAGTGCTATCGATGTGAGCAGAGTTAGACGCAGCGACACGGCCAATCATGATGCATTCTTCTACCAGCATCGGCATGTCAGTAGGTCTATTACGTCCTCCACCACCAGTAGGCTTCCCGTCTATCTCTTTGGGCATCCTCTGACGATAGAAGTGCTCTAACATCTGATGCATTAAGATTCCACGCTCTAGAGCTAGAGCCTTTCGCTGTGGTCTCCAATTCTCATAATACTCCAGTCTCCACCGCTCGGGGCAGAGATCCATTGTATTGAGAACAGTGGAGTCTACGTTTATTCTGATGGGGTATTCCATTTGTCCCCCTATTTGAAGTCGTTGATGGAGAACATTTCCTCTACGTCATCTCCACCAAGGATTTCCTTAGCTGTCTTTCTCCTTACTAGGCGTGGTTTGTAGACTTCCTGAACTTTCTTAGCGTTGCCAAGATCGTCCACATAATCTGCATTACGCATAGTTATGAGACGAAGATGTACATCGATGGCGCGGCTCTGGATTGAGTTAGAAGCCATTGCACAGATAGCTGCCTGTGCTTTGAGTTCTGCCTCAGTCGCTTTATCGATATCAATGTCGGGAATCTCGATAATCACTGTTGCGCCCCCTTCTCTGCTGCCTTCTGCGCTTTACGCTTCTTGGCCCACGTCTTCTGCATCGTAGCAGCAAACTTGGCCCGACGCTCTGGAGTCCATGCTGGACGTTTGTCTTTCTTGAGCTTCTTCTCTGCGTAGTCAGCTTTCTCGACGTTCTTCTGACTCCGATGTCCGTTAGAAGCAGTAGGCACAGTCTGGTCAAGAAGCGCGCGCAGTCCGAGGTCGATTAAGTACAATTCCTGTTTGCGCGTTAGGGTCATCTGCATCTGTCTGTCTCCTCACATACTCAGGTTTCTTAAACCCAAAGTAATCAATGATGATTTGCTCCAACACCCACGAGACGCTCTTGTTCTCCCGATAAGCGATTTCCCGTAAGCCATCCTTGACGTGAGGAGGTAAGCCGTGTGCTAATGACTCTCGATGTTTACCATTAGCTAAGCGTGGTGCTATCGTGCGCGGCTTCTTGTATCGTATCTTGGACGGCATAAGGTTTCGTTATCTGTTACAGATACGTTAGTTATCTAGATAGGTGGGAGATTCCTATCAGTATCGTTTCGTTGACTCATTCCACAGCAGCCAGTCCTTAGTCTCTATCGGATGTGCCGCATCACTATCAAGAAGCAACCTCAAAGCGTCAACATAAGCGACTCTAAGATGCACCTGAACACGAGAGACTGCATCTGCTGCTGTGACAATGGTTTCGTCTTTAGTCTCTTTATCGCGTGCAATGATGACCAATGGAGCCATGTTAGCCTTGTAAATTTGATATTGGATGGACACAGCAAAGACTAATGAACCTGCCGACGACACCACAACTCTACTAGTGGCAGAGAGTCAGCGGTCTTAAGGCTAGAGCAGTAGAAGATATGCAAACTCTCTTGCTCATCCTCTAGCTCCTGAAACAGAAACAGACTGAATCTGAAATTACCTGGTAATCTACTCTGTATCTGTCCAGCTAAGGTAGTAAGCAGAGCCTCTACCACTGGGTCACGAACCTCAAACTTATTCAGGTCAGAGTTAGCTTGAGAGTTAGCTTGAGAGTCAACTTCGTCTTTTTCATCATCGCTCATGGAATATACACCTTAATAAGGATAGCTACCAGAGCACCAACAATAAGACTGAACATCCACTTGATGACAGTCATATCTGCCCGCATTCCAGCCATATCGACTTTAGTATCGATAAGCATCTTGTAGGCATCTGCTATCTCCTCTGAGGCTTCACGTGCTTTAGGCTCATTAGGAGTAGCTTCAATCAGTGCGTAGTAGAGTTTAGCGAACATGAAGGACATACCTATCTCTATCCTTATCTAAGCTCTACCTGACGTACTTGAGGTGATACTGTCGGCAATCAGGACAGTGGATGACTCGGAGCTTATTGGTGTCTGCTCCACGTGCTGTCATGAAGAAAAGGACTTCTCTTGCGCGCTCTGGAGTCTTGTAGGCAGTCCTACGGCAGGAGTTCGTCTTGACTAGACTCAGAGGATTGGTAGACCTAAACTTCTGTTGCTGCATTGGCGTCTCCGTTACAGATATAGATACAGTTAACTCTACTTGCTACGGGCTTGTGTCGATAGCTTCTCCGTCTTGGCTAACAAAGACTTAAAACTCAGAGGGTCGATTCTGAACCCCCATTTGTTAAGTCTAACATAGTTTTGTGGCTTTGTCAAGTAGTATAGACTACGCTGGCCCTCTATTGCAGTCCGCTTTAAGACTATAGAACCACCACTCCATGGTTTCGAGCGCGTCTCCGTTTATATGGACTGGCATAACCACATCTACTCGCTTCTCACAGGTCTCACAGTGGCCAGATAGAATAATACCTGGCTTACCTGTTATCTTCTTAAGGACAAAGGACGCCTTAATTAACTCGACTGAGAAAAACGGAAATGGATGCACCCTATCGTGGTTTGTGTCCATACTTCAACTCATACTTAACCCAGGGCCAGTTACCGTAAGCGATACCGTCATAGATAGCAGAGACCAACTCAAAGATAATCTCTGCCTCGGTCGTATCCTTTCTGCTCGTAAAGTTATCTACAAGCTTCTCAGCAGCAGGCGAATCCGCATAGGACTTGAGTATAGCTGCTAAGGTTCCGATACGTTTAGAGTCCTTGGTTACCTTTATTTCTATTTCTTTTACCATCTAAACCCTCCTCCACTGGAGCAAGGGGAGTTAGCTGTCCTCCCCTCTTATCTCCGCCGATTCCGACCCGCGCTTATCCCTAAAGCTTAATCTTCCCGTTAATCGTCCACCTCTGAAGTCCCTTACGCATTAGGACATCTTTGAGTTGAGACATGATGCTCTGTTCATCCCACGTTACAGACTCAAAGTCCAGCGTCTGCTTTACGTTACGACGCTTCTCCTCGACAATCTGAGTCAGAAAGTCATCAACAGTTCCAGCAGCGATAAGATATGTTGCATTAACCTTATCTGCTGTAGACCCAGGGCGCGGGAATCGACCTTCTGCCTGCTCCTCTTGGCTAGGATTCCACTGACGCTCCATGATTAAGCAATCAGAGCAGAACTGAAGATTGAGTCCTTCTCCTGCTGCCTGTGTAGAAGCTAGCATGATACGATTGCCGGGCTTCTTAAATTCCTCTACCAAGTTAGTACGGGCTTGCACATCTAGGTCAGCATTAAGATACAAAGGCGGAGCAAACGCACCCTCGTTACAGACCTGAGTAAGCTTCTCCATCAGTAGCGCACCCGCACGCTTATGATGTAGGAAAACTACTAGCTTACGGTCATCATCGTTCGAGAGCAGAAATTCCTCACAGAACTCAGCAGCCGCATTAACTTTGGCGACACCTGTAATATGCCGCATCCTGCTAAGGTAGCCTAAGATATCAGTCGGGTTCTTTGCCTTATTGATATCTTCCATGTAGTCCTGAAAGTCCTTGACTACACTGATGTATTCCTTAAGGAGTCCACCCTCCATTTCGGCGAGTCTAAAGGTTCTAAAGACTTTCGGCAAATCAGGCAGCACTTCCGCGCGCTTATACCTGATGATGAAGTCCTTGGTAAGCTCCTTAAACTGTTCGGGACGCCTAAGACCACCTATCTTACCAGTCTCTGGCTGAACTTCACAGTGATGAAGCTTATACGTCGATTCTTGCGGGAACAATTCAGGCCGGACTAGATTCAACGTGACGAAGAACTCTCCGGCGTGCTTCTCGATATTCGTCCCACTCATACAAATGACGCGCGCTTTCTTACCACCGTTTGCTAGCGCGGCTATCTTGCGGAGAGCTTGTGTGCGAGATGAGCTTGCATTCTTAATCTTCTGAGACTCATCTACACAGATGTGCTTAAACTTCCCGATAAGCTTGTCATCCCACAGAGGTTTTTTGGTTATCGTTACAGGCTTCATATGTCCTGCTTCAGAATCAAACTCGAAACCTTCCTCCTCTGTTCCACCTACGTCTGGCCTAAGCAAACGCAAGGTATCGATACTCACAATAACGATAGGAAACACCTCGAACATTGGCTTATCGTTACTGCTAGTGATGACCTGAGGCATGATACCCGTCCACCGTAACACTTCAGCCATCCATTGCAGCCGAAGTCCAGACTTAACTACGATGAGAGCAGGCAGCAAGTCCTTGTTACGCTTCAGCAGCATACACTCGATTACTGTCTTACCGAGTCCCTGCTCGTGGAGAATCAATCCGTTACAGTCTGCTGCTTCGATAAACTTAGCAGTCTCGACTTGATACGGAAACGGTGTTCGATGGTCAGAGGATACTATCTCTATATCCTCTGCTTCCGCTTTTGCCTCTTGAATCGCTGTATGTCCACACTCCTGAGTGATATAAATGTATCCCTCATCGGTGTATCGCGACACTTCTCTGGTAATCTTGCCGCAGTAGAAGCACTTGGACTGAAGAACTGTCTTTGCCATTATCTTATCCTCGCTACTATTTCTACTACAGCCTACGCTTTGGCGTGTTCCTTAATGTACTCGAGTGCCGGAGTGTTGAGCTTCCCTGCCATCTTCAGACGTTCGATAATCCCATCCTGCTTGAGTCCAAGGTTAATCAGGACATTGATAGAAATTTCGACGTTCTTCAGCAGTGTCTCTTTCTTCGGAGCCTTTGGTTTCTGCGGTTTAGGTGTATCGTCTGTCGACTTAGCCGCACGCTTACCTTTACTCTCTCCATCAGGTCTTACACGGCGTGCATTTTCTGCGAACATCTTAGCGTAAGCAGTCTCCGCCTTAGCACGTTCAGCTTCGGTTCCAGTCTCGATTGCTAACTTAAGCGCAGCCTCGTAGGTGTACTTCACCATATCGATATAGAACGCTGCCTTATGCAGAAGTCCGATATGATGAATGAGTTTATCTGCGTCAAGCCTACCAGACTCATTCTTGCAGTTCTTAGCAGCTTGAGTAGCTTTGCGCCATAAGTCAGCAAGAGCAGGATGACCGATGTTCTCCAGTGCTTCTTCCTGAGAGATAGTTTCGGTAGCTACGACTGGATGAGCCCATGGTCCTGTTTGGATACCACGGATCTTTGTGTTCTGAAGTCTTGAACCCGCTACTCTACCCTCTAGTATTGACTGGGTAAACTTGGGGTCTGAGGGGAGTTGATTGACGGAAGGAGTTTCTTCGTCGTCTGTATCTTCTGAGTCGCTATCTTCTGTCTGCTCTACTCTCTGCTCTACTCTACTATCAGCCTCTGCTAACTTTGCCGCACCTACTGCATCTGTAGACTGGCTTGCTATCGTGTCCTCTGGAATCTCTGTTGACAACGAAGCTACGCTCGACTGGTCCTCCGCACTTTCTGCACTTTCCTTGCTTTGTGCTAGTTCCAGTGAGTCTGTTATCTCCGAGACCGTCTGTTCCGGTGATGTATTCTTCCATCCTCTTGTCTTCTCCTCTATCATCTGGTCGAATTCGTCGTTTGGGAAAAACTCGCTATTGATACCGTTTTTGTGTTCCATCGTTTTGTCCTTTGCTTGTCTGTCTAGTGAGTCTTGAAACCGTAATACTTGACAAGGACTACTTCTGCTACTTCGCCGGATGGTACGTTTGCGTCGTAGAGCTTCTTCATGTCTTTCGACATCTCTCCGATTGTAGCCTCATTAAGGTCTGGAAGTCTACCAAGCTTACTATTGACCAGCAGCATAACAGCCATACAATAAGCTGACCATGCTTCGAGTCGTTTGTCTGTCATGACTAAACTTCTTCCTCCTCTTCCCAGTATGAGTTAGGCGTTCCGTAGTCCAATGCTTCTGACTTGCACTTACGGCACGCTGCCTCTCTCCAGTTTTCCGTCTTCTGTCCCTCTGGCGACTTCATGGCTTGAACATTTCCGCACTCCTGACAAGTCCTAAGCCATGCATCTGGAGCGAATCGGGTATCTCTAAGCTTTTCCATCTTATCCTTTCTCTCTACACTGTTTCACGTGGAACACCTGAGGGACGCTTAAGTCTTAATCTGTTTCCCCTTAAGTGTGGCTCCCGCAAGCCATTATTATACCGAACCATTTCTGTAATTGCAACGACATTGTTTTGACGCTTTAGGGGGCTAATATGTCAATAACTTGACACTTTCGTTTAAGTTTCGCTTTTAGCTATATAAGGCTATTAGGTACTAAGTCCTAAGCT